>Ga0302319_10004335_pt1 | contig 29155 bp, 23 predicted proteins | sample Bog_T0_2_FD_203319 | JGI IMG/M metagenome (GOLD analysis project Ga0302319, IMG submission 203319) | Peat permafrost microbial communities from Stordalen Mire near Abisko, Sweden - Bog_T0_2 | ecosystem: Environmental > Terrestrial > Soil > Wetlands > Peat | place: Sweden: Abisko, Stordalen Mire... | reverse complement strand
GATCTTAGTCTTCACCTATCCCAATCCCTGTCCACTTTATCGGGACAGGTTCCTTCACTTGGGAACGCACTTGCTGAGGCAATTTTATTGCCGATCCCTTTCTGGTCGGGGAGAAGATGGGCGCGAAATGAAATTGGGGGCGCCGTATTCACGATAAGTTAAAATGTTATATTCACAGCCCAGGTCAACGCTCTGGGGTAAGGCTACGAACCTTCCAGCTTTTGCAACGAATCTTGGCTCGTAAGCGTTGCCAGCAACTCCCCGGCGCGTTTCTGCGCCAGTTCCATCCGCGGATACCGGACTTCGCGGTAACCCGTCGCCTCCTCGGGCAGGCGCAGAATCTTGAGCCACGTCGCGTAGGAAGCGGCGTCGGCGGGAGCCGCGAATTGATCGGCCAGATCGAAATACCACGAGCGAAAGGCGCGTTCCTTCGCGTGCCAGGTGGGGAGTAGGCGCCGCAGGAATTTGGCCCGGCGCATGAGCCGGAGCATCCAGGGCCGGGTCTTGAGTTTAAAGCGGAGAGTGCGCCCGCCGACGGTGAACTCGGGCCGGTTCAAGTGCCGGTGGATCATCCGGTCGCCCAGTTCCGGCCGGACGTTGTAACGCTCGCGGTCGTGCTCGTACTTTTCCTCGCTGCTCAACAGGTAAGCGACGTAGACCTCGTCCTTGATCGCCATCACGCGATGCAGATTCCAGAGCGCCGCCCCGGTCGCCGCATAGCCGTGAGCCGCTGAATCCTTCGCGTGGACGCGGAGCAGCCGCGCGACATAGTCCTCCGCATAGGCGAGATCTTCGTAGCGGATCAAGTCGTAAATCCGCTGGGCGAGCAGCGATTCATGCCGCGCATCGAGGGTCAGTTTTTCGCGCGCGCCGGTGACGAGCTGCCAGTACAGCTGCGCCAGCTTTTCGCCGCGCCGGCCGGTCCGTTTCAAGCGCGCCGATTTTTCCGCGACCACCTCATGATAGGATCCGTCATCGGCGGCGACCGTCGCTGGTTGCGCCAGGGCGTCATGGGCGATCTTGCGGCCCAGCTTGAATGCCAGCCAGTTTTCCGTCGCCGCGCTGCCCATGGTTTCCTGGATGCCGTATTCGAGGCTGTCGAGCGAGAGCGGCAGTTCGCCGCGCTGGAAGGCGATGCCGAGCATGATGACGTTGGCGTAGAGTTTCGTGCCGAAAACCCGCTCGGAAATCTGGGAAACATCGGCGCTAAAATAACCATCGGCGTCGGTATGCTTGCGCAGGGTTTCCTCCAGCGTCTCGACGCAAAAGTCGTCCGTCCCGAGGAGCGTGTTGATCGTCGGCGTCTTTTGCCGGTTGATGATGGCGCGCGTCTTCGGGCCGCCGACGCGCAGATTGCCCGTGGGATCAAGCCCGCGCGCGGCTTCAAGAATGTCGATGCCGAGCATGAGATCTGCCTTGCCGTAGGGAATGATCGGTGAGACGTGATTGCAGTCCGGCTTGAGAAAAGTGATGTGCGAATAGACGCCGCCATTGCGGATCGCCAGTCCGTTTTTGTCGCTAAAAACGATGCCGTAACCTTCGCGATGACCGGCGCGGACCAGCGTCGCGGTGGAAACGCCGATGCCCATGCCTCCGACTCCCGCGAAGTAGCCGTGCCACGCATGGGTGAAGTCGCGCCGGACGGGCAGGGGGATTTCCTCCTTGTCCAGATCGGGCAGGTAAGAAAGCGGTTTCTGCGCGCGCACGACGATGATTTCCTCGAAGGCCGGGCAGGCATCGAGCTTGGTGCAGGCGGTGTCGTTCACGCACCAGGAAAGATCGGTCTCCACTTTGCGGCCAAAATCGGTTTCGGTAAAAGTCAGGCCGGGGCAGCCCGTGGCGCGGGTGCAAACGAGGCAATGTTCGCAGGCATCGGCGTTGACGTTGATGAAACGCTTGGTTTCCACGAACCCTTTGGCGCGGACCTCGGCCCGCTCCTCGCGGCTGCGGCGGCGATGGAAGGTGATGCCGCATTCCTTATCGGCGACGACCACCTTCACCCCATTTTTTAGGACCGTCGATTCGAGCAGGCTGCGGTAGGTGGCCCGCTGCGCCGGGTTGGTGCGGATGACCTCGACCGATTTGTCCTCGATCATCGCGCCGATGATGCTCTCGATTTTCTGCGTCCAGGTCTCGTTTCCGAGCAGGTCGTATTCAAGACCGGGCGTCGTCTGCTGGCCGGTCATCGCGGTCGTTTTATTGTCGAGGATGACATAGGTGATGTCCTGGCCGTTTTTGATCGAGTTCGAGATCGCGATCTGCCCGCTGTGGAAGAAGGTCGAGTCGCCCATGAAGACGACCTGCTTGTTGGTGATGAACGGATCGATGCCGAGGCCCGTCGCGCCGCCCAGCCCCATGCCGCTGTAGTTGTGCATCAGGTCCTTGTTCGGCTCGAACATCAGCATCGTGTAGCAGCCGGTGTCGCCGTGGAAGACGAGGTCGACCGGTTCGCGGCGGTGCGTCTTGCGCATATAGTCGACATCGCGAAACACCCGCTTGATTTCGCCAAGGACGCTGGCCGAATCGCGATGCGGACAGCCGGGGCAGAAGGTCGGCGTACGCGGCGCGAGGTCGACTTCGATGGAACGGTTTTGTTCGAGGAGCTTGAGCTCCGCGGCCATGCGCGCCTGGTCGAGCTTCACCTGCGGTGGCGCCAGATCGATAATCAAGCCCGCGAGAAGCTCGAGGAGAATGGAAGAATTGAACCCTCGCGTCGAGGGTAGGCCTTCGCGGCTCCCTCCTCCACGGATCGGGAAGAGCTTGCCGTAAACCGGGATGGCTCGTTTGCCTTCCATCGCGCGGTGCGCCATGATTTGCACGATCTGCTCTTCCAGAAAACCGCGGCGTTCCTCGACGACGATGATATTTTCCACCTGGTCGGCGAAGGAATCGATCAGTTCGGGGTCGAGCGGATAGGTGAGGCCGAGCTTGAGTAGAGGGAACGCATCCGTCAGGCCGAGTTGTTGCAGCGCGTGTTCCAAATACGAGCAGGCGAGCGCGGAGCTGATGAAACCCAGCGGCGGTTTCCCTCCGGCTTTAACCGGCGAAACGCGGTTGATTCCCAGCCGCCGGGCACTGGCCCAGAGCCGTTCATAGCGGGCGGGAAAGCTCTGCTCGCGACGCCAGGTCCGGGGCGGAAGCAGGACGTTTTTTTCAAAATCGACCTTGGCCGTATCGAGTTGAATCGGGTTGTGCGTATTCACGCGCGGGAAATGATTGCGCCTGACCTGGACCGAACCGCCGCCATCGGCCTGGTTCGTGGTGACGAGAAATCCGATATAAAGTTCGCTTTCGCGCGAGAGACGGAACGCCAGGTCGACCCAGTCCTTCATCTCCTGGTTCGTGCTCGGTTCCAGCACGGGCATGTAGATGTGCTTGCACAAAAAGCGCGAGTCGGCGGGCACCTGCGTCGAGTCACTCCACGGATCGTCGCCCATGACCACCACCACGCCGCCATCGGGATGCGCGCCCGCCAGATTGCCGATGGCCAGCGCATCCGTCGCGACATGGAGGCCGACACTTTTCATCACGCACATCGCGCGCAACCCGTGCATCTGCGAGCCGTTGACCATCGCGGCGGAGAGCGCCTCGTTATTGGCGAGGACCGCGCTGATCCCGTATTGCTTCGGGATTTCCGCAATGGCCTCGATGCAGTCAAAGAAGCCGGAAACGGGGGAGCCAGGATAGCCCGTCCAGAGATGTGTCCCACCCTCGGTTTCGAGCAAACCCTTGACGAGCAGTTCGTTGCCGAGAAAGACCTCCGTACCTTCTTCCTTGAGAAATCGTGGATCGACCTTCAAGTTCCCTCTTTGGTTGCGGTTATTTAGCAAACCGCCGTCTCCTCCTTCGGCGCGTTCCTAAGTCGATGAATATTAGGTGAATAACCCCACGAGGCCAAGGGAAAAGCTCAAGATTGTCGAGCATGGTTCTTGCTGAATCTTCCACCCATGACAGGATCACTTCGCTAAAACAACAACATGAGCAAACGACCCAGCTACATCGAATCCCATTCCGCTTTGCGTGGGATCGCCGCTTTGACGGTTTTTCTCGGGCACTTGCGCGCGTTTCAGGTGATTACCCGTGAAGGAATTGTGGGACGCCTGTCGGAAGTCTTCGACTGGGGTTCCCTGGCAGTTTTCCTCTTCTTTATTCTCAGCGGATTCGTCATGAGCCACGTTTATCCCAGTCCGGTGCGCTGGGGACATTTCTCCGTGGCACGTTTTGCGCGGCTGTTTCCCGTTTACGAGGTCACGACGTTCCTCCTCATCTTTCTCATTTATATTTCTGGAGATCGCAAGCAACTCACGGCGTCCAATCTCATGGCCAATTTACTAATGACCCAGCAATGGCTCCCGGTTCCCGGCTGGAATCCTCTCAACCCTCCATCCTGGTCGCTTTCCGTGGAAACTCTTCTCTACGCCTGCGTGTTTCCGCTCCTCGTCTGGTCCAGGAATCTGTCCTGGAAAAAAGCGCTCTACTTCATGCTCCTTGTGGTCGGAGTGCTCTGGGGAACGATCTACTATAATTATTTTATCACCACCTTGTTTCATTTCTGGCGCTATCCCATCCTGACCGGATTGGCCGGATTCTGCCTCGGATTTGCCATTCATGGCTTGATGGACCAGGACCTAAAGTTTCCCCGGACCCTGGCGTTTTTGGGATTCACCGCTGTTGTCTTCAGCCTCTTGTTTCGAGTCGTCCAGCCTGACAACTCATCACACGGTTTTTTGGCCGTTGGCCTGGTGTTGCTGGTCGTCTGCAGCGTTGATCCCAAGGGCCTTCCTTACCGGATCCTGGCCCGTCCCGGCTTGATTTATCTCGGCGATATTTCCTATTCCCTCTATCTCTGGCATTTGCCCGTGATGATGATTTTCATGCACGGCTGCGCCTATATCTCGGTGAGATTTCATGCGCTCTCCGCCATCTTCAGCTCCCGGCTTGTCGAGTGCCTGCTCATCATTATTTTTACCTTCGCCGTCTCAACGCTCTCCTACTACAAATTGGAAGTCCCCTTCCGCCGTTTGATCCGAGACCGCTTTGTCCGACCCAAGGCCGGTGCGACCTTGCAGTATTCCCCCTCCTGATCCTCTCGCGCTACTCCTCATTCAGCCGGTCGATCAGGAGACGCAGAAAGCCGAAGTGGATGCGGTTGAAGGTGAGGCAGAGCCGCGGCAGATGGGCGATTTCGGTTTCATCGGCCTCCTGGGGCAGGGCATCGCGCTGGAACATCTCGCCGGGCGGGTTGATAATGCTGAGGAATTCCTTGCGCAAATGATCCAGCTTTTTCTCGCTCAACGCGCGTTGCAGGCGGATGACCAGGTACGGCCCCACGAAACGATACGAGTGGAAATTATGGTAGAAGCGCACAATCGCATCCCGCGCCTCGGTGATGCTGTCGGTCCATTTGAAGAGATGAAAATCCTCGGGCGAGATCAGTTTTTCGGCCATGAGATGGTCGCTGACGTAATGGATGAAATTTTTCCAGAACTTGCCGCCCGGCTCATCAATCAAAACCAGCGGAATCAGGCGCGCTTTGCCCGTTTGCATCAGGGTGATCACTTCCATGGCTTCGTCGAGCGTGCCAAAGCCGCCCGGGAAAACCGCCACCGCGCTGGCTTCGCGCAGGAACGTGAGTTTGCGCGTGAAAAAGTAGCGGAACGTGACGAGCTTCGGGTCGTGGCGAATCACCTCATTGGGGTGCTGTTCGAAGGGCAAAAGAATGTTGAGCCCGAAACTTTTCTCCGCGCCCGCGCCCGATTGGGCTGCGCCCATGATGCCGTCGCCCGCGCCGGTGATCGTCATGTAACCGGCCTCCGTGATGAGACGCGCAAATTCGGTCGCGCAGGCGAAGCTCGGCGCCGGTGGCCGCGTGCGTGCGGAGCCAAAGACGCAGATTTTCCGGATGTTCCGGTAGGGGGCAAAGACCTGCTGCGCGTAGCGCAATTCCGCCATCGAGCGCTTGAAGAGGACCATGTCGCTCGAGGTGATGTCCTGCTGCGAAAGCTTGTAAAGCGAGGCGAACATCTCCGCAAAATCGTCGGAGAATTTCGGCAGGTTCCACTTGGCCAGCAGGGCGAGAATATCCTCGTTGACGGCCTGGTCCTCGGTCAGGCGCAGGCTGTTTTTTCGTCGATTCATAAATCTTTGGGTTGATTACTTTGTCATTGGCAGGGCAAGTTCAGGCTTGCCGTAATTGAGATAAAATTGGTTTTCAAAAATACCTTCAGGGTCATATCTCTGCTTGGCTTCAAAAAACGTCCTGGCTTGAGGATAGCCGTCGATGAATTGAGCCAAAGTAGCATGAGGACGGTAAGGCAAATAATAAGTTCCTCCGCAAGAAAGGGCCGCCTCAATCATCTTATGCGTAAAATCCTCCATTAACAGGTCGGATTTTGGATCGATCTTTTGGTGAAAATACATAACCAGGGCGAACCGATTTTCCGGGGCGTAGTTCAGACATGTGTCGGCATCCGCCTTGACCTCGCGAACCGTGATGTTGAGCAAATCGGGTTTGTACCGCAATAAAATGGGACGAATCGCCTCGATGAAATCGCCCAGTCGTTCCGGCGGAATAAAGTATTCGTGAAGTATCTCCGTATCCCCAGGATTGCGATTGGCAAACCAATCCGAAGGATCATTCATGATCTCATTGCGGGAATGTTCTCCTGGAGCCGCCGCGCCCGTGATCGATTCTATCTGCCAGCAAAGATTCTTGCCGTAATCGCTTCCGACGCATCCACGAAAAATCAGGCGTGCCAGCAGTCCGGGGGAATCATGAGCCAAGGTATTCTGAGTGGGTCGGTTCGAAATTTGTTTTTTATAGAGGACAATAAAGGCATCGTTAAGAAAATAGACGGGTGCGATGCTGATTCTACCGTAAGCCAGTCCCACATCTGAATTGTTGCGGGCGATTTGATCGTAAACCCGTGCATAGTCCGCTGGCTTCACCGCATGGAATTCAGACCGGTAGAACTCATTTGGAACGACGTGGAGATCCACGTCAAGAATGATGCCGAACAGACCATATCCACCCAATGCGAGCGAGAAGAGTTCCCGGTTCTCCGTTCGGCTGCAGCGCACAATTTTGCCGTCAGCGGTGATGAGGCGAAAGGACTCCACCGTGCTGGCAATGGGCGGGGAGTCGGGCTGCCAGCCGTGGCAATTCACAGAAATGGAGCCGCCCACGGAAAAATCATTATTCGATTGCATGACCTCGACCGCGAAACCTCTCTGGTCAAGAAATGGGATGACTTCGGACCACCTCGCGCCCGCTCCCACAGTCAAAATGCTTTTCTTCGCGTCCAGAGACATGCGGTTGAATGGCAGCATATCAAGAGCGATGCCTCCCGGATAAAGAGTGTGTCCGCCCATGGAGTGTCTGGCCCCGCTAATGGAAATCTTGAGCTTTTGCCGTGCGGCGCAAAGGACCAAGGCGGAAAGTTGTTGCTCCGCCTTTTGCGGATCGGATGCGACCGGAACGACCTCCTGTGGCGTGCTGTGATCGAATCGGCCGAAATCTTCCCGGCCAACAGTTGGATCAGCCAGATTTGCTTTCCCATCTTCAAGCCAAACAGTACTCAGAAAGACAACCGGTCGCCCCACGAACAGTAATAATAATAAAATGAGAATTCCTGCTACCCCCAAAGCAATGAACCGACCCTTGCCGAATGCCTGGACGCGCGCCGAACTCGGGTTGAACTTCATTTTGAGATGGGTTTGCGCCGGGGAAGTCTTAACTTTAAAAGCTGCTATTCTTCGACAGACTCTAGGTGATATTTTTAGGCAGACGAAACTCTTATGGCAAACTTCCTCGATCTTTTAAACGACCGCATCGTCCTCGGCGATGGCGCGACGGGCACTTACCTCTACGAACTGGGGGTGCCGCTCAACCATTGCCTGGAGGAGATGAACCTCAGCCGGCCCGATCTGCTCGCGCGCCTTTATCGCGAGTACGCCGACGCCGGGGCGCAGGTGATCGAGACCAACACCTTCGGCGCGAACCGCATCAGGTTGGCGCATTTCGGGCTCGACGGGCAGGTCAACGAAATCAATCGCCGCGCCGCGCAGGTCGCGGGCGAGGCGGTCAAGGGACGCGACATCTTCATCGGCGGCTCGGTCGGGCCGCTTTCGCCTCGTCCCGCCGATGGCGAGTTTTCCACCAACGACCGCCAGACGCTTTTCCGCGAGCAGATCAGCGCGCTCCTCGAGGGCGGTTGTCATTTGATTTTTCTCGAGACCTTCACCGCGCTCGATGAACTGCTGCTGGCCTTGGCCGTCTTTAAAAGCCTTAGCAATCTCCCCGTGGTCACTTCGCTGGCGGTGAGTGAAGAGGGCCGTCTCGTCTCGGGCGAATCCTTTCCCGAGGCGGTGAAAATCCTGCGCGCGGCGGGCGCGAACATCGTCGGCATCAACGGCACCTGCGGCCCTCAGGCCTGCGTCCATCTCCTCTCCAAACTGGCCGTGCAGGAGGGCGATCTTCTTTCCGTTTTCCCGAGCGCCGGAAAGCCCGAGTTCTACGAGGGCCGTTTTAATTACGCCGCCAGCCCCGAATATTTCGCTGACACGCTGCCCCGCTGGGTCGAGGAAGGGGCCCGGCTCATCGGCGGCGATTACGGCACGCGCCCCGAACACATCGCGGCCATGGCGGCGGTGGCGCGCGAACTCAAGCCGGTCCGGGTGAAAAAAGTTTCCCCGGTGGCCAGTCGTGCGCGTCTCGAAGTAACTCCAACCCCGGCGGCATCCTCGGCGCGGGCGGAAGAGATTTCCATCCTCGATCTCCTCAAGCAGAAGCGTGTCTCCATTGTCGAACTCGATTCTCCGAAGGGCCTCTCCATGGACAAATTTCTCGCCGGGGCCCGGGCGCTCAAGGAGGCGGGCGCCGCGGCGGTCACCCTGGCCGATAATTCGCTCGCGATCTTGCGCGTGAGCAACTTCGCGGCGGCGATCCGCGTGCGCGAGGAGGTCGGCCTCACCTCCCTTCTCCACCTCGCTTGTCGCGACCGCAACCTGCTTGGCTTGCAATCGGAGATCATGGGCCTGGGCACGCTCGGCTTTCGCCATGTGCTCGCGTTGACCGGCGATCCGGCCAAGGTCGGCGACCATCCCGGCGCGACTTCGGTTTACGACTTGAATTCGCTCGGCCTGATCAAGCTGCTGGCCGGGATGAATCGCGGCGTGAATCACGTCGGACGTCCCCTGAACGGAGAGACCAAATTTATCATCGGCTGCGCCTTCAATCCCAATGCGCTGAATTTCGATTCGCAGGTCAAGAAGCTCGAAAGCAAGCTCGCCGCTGGCGCGCAGTACGTCATGACCCAGCCGGTCTTTGATCTCGACTTGGCGCGGCGTACTGTGGCGCGGCTCAAACCGCTCGGCGTGCCTATTTTCCTCGGCGTCATGCCGCTGCTGAGTTCCCGCAATGCCGAGTTCCTCCACAATGAAGTCCCCGGCATCAAAATCGCCGACCCGTTGCGCGAACGCCTTCGCCTCTGTTCCGACGACATGGCCGCGACCCGGATTGGCCTCGAAGTGGCGCGTGAAGTCCGCGACGTGGCCCTGGAGGCCTTCGGCGGCGTCTATCTCATCACGCCCTTTCTTCGCTACGAAGTCAGCGTCGATTTATTGCAGTAAACTCTGGAGGATAGCCTCTACTGCGGCTGCGGCTTGACGTTCGTTTCCGTGTGAATCTCGGTCGGGTTCACCGGCGGCGGGGTCGATCCATCATCCGGAGTCGCCTTGGCCCCGGCGTTATAACCGGCGCCGCGCCACTTGCCATCCTCCCATTTCAGGACCACTTCTTCCCAGCCGGTCTCGAGGTTTTTGAACGAGGTATCGTAGGTAATCACCACGCACTCACCCTCCAAACCGGGGACGCCATTCGGTTTGTAAACGTGGCTAAGCTGCTTGCGGCTGACCACCGGGCCCCACGGCGCGCGCAGGCCTTTCAGCACCACCACCCAGCGGTCTTCTTTTACTTTGTCCCGCATCTCGTCGCAGGCGAACGAATAGCTGTCATCATATTGCCCTGCATCAATTTGCGCGATCCACCCTTTGGAGGCGGCGAGGGCGGCGTCAATCTGGTTCTCCGCCGAGGCATGCGCCTGCGGCATGCCCGCAAAAAGCAGGCAGCCGATACCGGCAAAGAAAAGCATGAATTTGAAAACGGAAAGGCGGGTTGATTTCATTTTTTGCCTCAAACAGATATTTGTTTATAGCGTTCGCGGGCCATTTTGGGAATGTCATTTGCAATGATTCTCACCAACCTGGCGCGCGGCAACGAAATCGGCGCGAATTCCTACCTGCTCGATTTTGGCGCCGATGGCCGGATCGTGCTCGATGCGGGCATGCATCCCCGCGGGGAGGGCATCCAGGGCCTGCCGCAACTCGAAAAGCTCAAGTTCGATTCCGTTGGCTCGATTCTCGTCAGCCATGCCCATCACGATCACACCGGGTCGCTGCCCCTCCTGATGCGCGACCACCCCGGCGCGCGGGTCTTCATGAGCGAGGCGACCTATTATCTCTCCGAGCCCCTCCTGCACAACTCTGTCCAGGTGATGCTCAAGCAAAAAGCCGAGAAGGGCATCGCCGAGTTCCCCCTCTTCACCCATCGCGAGTTGGACCAATTGGTCAAAGTCTGGCAGGCCTGCGGGCTGCAACGGCCCTGGTCGCTCAACGGCTATCCCGACCCCGACAACGAGCCGCTCACCTTCGATTTTCACGATGCCGGGCATATCCTCGGTTCGACGGGCACCGCGTTGCGCCATCGCGGAAGGACGATTTTCTACACCGGCGATGTGAATTTTACCGACCAGACCATCCTGCGCGGCGCTGAATTCCCGCGACGCGACATCGATGTCCTCATCACCGAAACGACGCGCGGTACCCAGCCCCGGCCCGAGGGCTTTTCTCGCGAGACGGTGGTGGAGAATCTCGCCCGCGCCCTGGAAGAAACGTTTGCGCTGGGCGGAGCGGCGCTGATGCCGGTCTTCGCCATGGGCAAGACGCAGGAACTGCTCGCGCAACTCCACTTCCTCCAAAAGAGCCGCCGCCTGCCCCAGACGCCGATTTATATCGGGGGCCTGGGACGTTCCTTCTGCGAAATTTACGACCGCCTCGCCGGTCGCACCCGCCGGAAATATCCGAAGCTCAACCTGCTCGACGACATCGCCCCCCAGGTCATGGATGGACGCCGCGCGCGCGATTTCAGCCCCAAAAAGGGCCACATTTACCTCATCTCCTCCGGCATGATGACCGAGCACACGCTCTCGAATATCTTCGCGCAGCAATTTCTCGCCCACGACCGGCACAGCATCTTCTTCGTCGGCTACTGCGATCCCGACTCGCCCGCCGGAAAACTCCGCGCCACCAAACGGGGCGATTCGGTGACCCTCAACGCCGCTTACGGCGCGCAACCGGTGCGTTGTCGCGTCGAACATTTCGACTTCACCGCCCATGCCCAGCGCGAGGATTTGCTCGCCTACATCCTCGACGTCAAACCCCGCGTCTGCGTTCTCGTGCATGGCGACCCGCCCGCGCTCGCCTGGTTCCAGCAGGAACTCGCCGCCCAGGCCCCCGGCATCAAAGTCGTCATCCCTCCGCCCGGCGAACCCCTCGAACTCTGACCGGCCCTCGCCGCACCTTCAGGTTCTCCTCGCTCCCAAGTTTCACTTGGGAGCGCCTCTTGCTATCCGCGAAATTTTATTTCGCGCTAATTCATCCGGGAAAGCAGGCCTGCCGCGCCCTCTAGCCGCGTCGTAGCCGCGCTCGTAAGAGTGGACTGCCGTAACCTGCCTCCTAATTCCGTCACTGCCTTCCCCTCTTCAGCCGCCTCTGCAGTCCTTTGTGCGAAACCTTCCCCATCCCTACGGACTCGGCCAAACCCAATCCCCCTCCTTGACGTCAGTCGCCACCACCCCGCCGTCATCCTTCTGATTCCACCCCACCGAATAAAGCAAATACCCATCCCCCTTCCGCCGATACCGCAACGGCTCCTCGCTCAACACCTCCTGGTTCAAATGCGCCGGAAGATCGGGTAACTCCTCCAGCTTCTCCGGATACTGCCCCTGCGCAATCCGATATTCCTCCAACCGGCACGCCAGCCGCGCCAACCGCCGGTATGTCTCTGCCTTTGCGATGTGCATTCCAAACTTTTCGTATGGAACCAAAATTAGCAGCGGCATTATAAAATTAACTTGAAACCAAAAAGGCAACGTTTTCGGGTCCGTCCAATTCTTGTAGGTATTTGGATCGAGCGTACCATTTGAGACATCAATCGTGTCGATTTGTTTTTGCATTTCATCGTTGTACAAAACGAGTTCCTGTGTCGCCCACCCGGAGGGACGACATTTCCACCTAAATCCCCTTTATCGGCAAAATCTCTTCGAGAAATAGGCTCCCTTGTCTTTTTAAGTCACCATCTGGTAGGCTCGCCCGGTGCGTCTCCATCCCATCTTGTTGTCCCTCCTGCTTGGCCTGACCCCTGCGGCGGCCCAGACTCCGCCCGCCACCAACGCCCCCGTTCCGCCCCGCGCCTTGCCGGTCAGCCCCGCCGATCTGGCCGCCGCGCAAACCCCCATGGCCGTGGCCGGAGGCGTCAACGTCCACTGGTACGGCCACGGCTTCGTCTACCTCACCTCCTCCGTCGGCATCCGCACCGCCATCGACCCGTTTGGCCCCGAGACCGTCCACTACCTCTTCCCCACGCACCTCTCCGCCGACATCGTCCTCGTCACCCACGAAACAGAGGACCATTGCGCGGCGGACCTCGTCTTCGGCAACCCGCTCATCTTCCGCAGCGTCATGGCGGTCGGGCTCAACCGCGCCAACGGCATCCCGTTCTACGGCGTCTCGCTCCAGAAGGATCCTTCCGACCCCAACGCCGGTGCCAACACCGCCTTCACCATCAGCTTTGACGGGGTGCGCTTCTGTTACCTCGGCCAGATCAGCCTCCCGCTCCTGGCGCAGGAAAAGGAGGAACTCGGCAAGGTCGACGTGGTCTTTCTCCCGGTCGGCCTGCAGGGTCTTTCCGTCGGCGAATTCAACCAGGTCGTGCAGGACCTCGGCGCGAAGATGGTCATCCCCATCAACTACAAGACCGACCTCTCCGGCATTGTGCCGCTGCGGACGCTCGACGAATATCTGGCTGGAACCAAGTTCCCGGTGCGGAGGGTCAATTCGGATGAGATTGTCGTCAACCGCTCCGTGCTCCCTGACCAGCCCACCGTCTACGTCCTGAAATCCCCCACTGCGGCCGCGCCCGCACCACCTTCCCAATGAAAGTTCTCCTCCTCGGTTCCGGCGGTCGTGAGCACGCCATCGCCTGGCGTTTGCGTCAGGATGATCCCACGCTCCAGCTTTTCACCGCGCCGGGCAATGCCGGCACTGTGCAACTCGGCACCAATCTCGCCCTCAGCGCCACCGATCTCGATGGCCTCGTGGCCTGGGCGCTGCGGGAAAAACCGGATCTGACCGTGGTCGGCCCGGAAGCTCCGCTTTGCGCCGGGGTGGTTGATCGCTTCGAGCAGGCCGGATTGCCGATCTTCGGTCCCAACGCTGCCGCCGCGCGACTCGAAGGCAGTAAGGTCTTCACCAAGAATTTCCTCCTCAAGCACGGCCTGCCCACCGCGCCGGGCGCCTGCTTCAGCGACGCGCAGTTGGCCCTCGCCTATAGCCGGAAGCAGCCTCATTTTCCGCAGGTCTTGAAGGCTGACGGCCTGGCCGCAGGGAAGGGGGTCGTCATCGCGCAAACTCCGGAGGAAGCGGCGCAGACCATCGATCTCATCATGGAGCAGCGCATTTTTGGCGAGGCGGGCAGCCAGATGGTGATCGAGGAATTCCTGCCGGGCCGCGAAATGTCGGTCCATGTGCTGACCGATGGCATCTCCCATTTCGTCCTGCCGATTGCGCAGGACCACAAGAAGCTGGGCGAAGGTGATTCCGGCCCGAACACGGGAGGGATGGGGGCCTACGCTCCGGCTCCGTTTGCCACGCCGGAATTGCAGGCGCAGATTTCGACGCAGGTGGTCGAGCCGGTGCTGGCCGCGCTGCGCCGGGAAGGGATCGATTTTCGTGGCATCCTTTACATCGGCATCATCTGGACGAAGGAGGGGCCGGGCATCCTCGAGTTCAACGTGCGCGGCGGCGATCCCGAAACACAGGTGCTGGTGCCGCTGATTGATACGCCCCTGGTCGAGATTTTCCAGGCGGTGAGGGAACAGCGGTTAGGCAAGCTGGCGATCCGCTTGAATTCCAGCCATGCGGTGACGGTGGTGATGGCCGCCGCCGGTTATCCCGGAACACCCGAAACGGGCGCGACGATTGAAGGCCTCGACACCGATCTTCCGAACACCTGTGTCTTTCATGCCGGGACGAAACAGGAGGCGAAAGAGGTCGTGACCAACGGGGGCAGAGTGCTCAGTGTCACCGCCTGGGGCGCCGATCTCGCCGCTGCCCGCGCACTGGCCTACCAGCGCCTGGCAAAAATTCATTTTGCGGGAAGCCAGTACCGGCGCGATATTGCCGCTCGGCTGACCCTGGAATGAACACGCTTCAATTCACCTTCCTCAGTTTGCTTTTGACCGGCCCGGTGCTTCTGGCCGATCCGGCTGCCGTCGTTTCTGCGCCTGCCGCCGACCCAATTGCCGAGGCACTGCCGATCCTGCAGGCGAAGTACGTTGATTTTCAGTCTCTCAACTACAAGCCGAGCGACAAGCTTGAAGACCTGATCGCCCGATCCAACGGCGGGATCTGTCTGGTCGCCCCGAACGCTACCACGCCGACGCCGATTATCACCACGACTCTGCCCGATGGCATTCTTTATTGGCGGTTGGCTTCATTTGGGTTGCCACCAGGAAAAGGCTGGCCCGACATGGTGGCGCAACCGCACCAAGCTGACGTACGGGGGATTATCCTCGATCTGCGCAGCAACATGACACCGGACGATTATGAAGGGGCGATTCACATTCGCAACTTGTTCGGGCCGAACTATCCTATCGAAGAACCAACGGCAACGACGCCTAAGGATCAAAATCCAATTACGCAGCGGTTTCCGTTTCCACGTATTGTTTTGACCAATCACCAAACCACCGGGGCGGCGGAGGCCCTGGCTGAATTTCTTCAGGCTGATGGCGCACTCGTGGTGGGACGCGCGACCGCCGGTAGGGTGGGCGCTTATCAGGAATGCAAATTATCGTCCGGGCAGATCCTTCGCTACGCCGTAGCTTCGACAACCGGATGCGATCCTGCGGCTGAATTCGAATTCCGGTCGGAAACTCCAACATGGAACCGCCCCGTTGTTCCTGACATCGCGCTGACGGAGGATGAGCACACGGAAAAGGCCGCTCTCATGCTCATTCGCGACGATCATATTCTCGATGTCATCCAGGAATCGGCGGAGCGGCACCGGATGAGCGAAGCTTCATTGGTGCAGGGGCAGGACCCCGAGTGGGACCAATATCTGGCTTCCCTCGAAAAAGGGCCGGTGCTGTTAAGCCTGCCGACAATCCACGACAATGTCCTGATCAGCGCGCTTGATAGCCTCAAGGCCATTCAATTCTCCCAAAGGCCCGCCCCCGCGCAGGCGACGGCCAGTGTCTCGCCCCCAGCTTCCACTTCCATCCAGTAAAAAAAGCTCGCATGGTTTTTACACTTAGGTTCTATCTTGTCGGCCCACTTTTCTCATGAGAAACGTCCTTTTTGTCTGTACCGGCAATATCTGTCGTAGTCCGATGGCGCAGGGGCTCTTTGCCGATCTGGTCCGGGGCCGTAGCGACATCGAGGTCACCTCGGCCGGCATCGGCGCGGTGGGTGGTCAGCCGCCGAGCCATCATTCGGTCGAAGTCATGAACGAACTGGGTATCGATATCAAAAATATCCGCAGCAAGCCGCTCATGGCCGACCTGGTGCGCAAGGCCGATTTTATTTTCGTCATGACCTACGGGCATCTCGATTCGATGCTCCTGCTTTTTCCCTCCGCGGCGGAGAAGACTTTTCTCCTGCGCGAATTTGAGACCGACCTGCCCGTCATGGAGCGGGAAGTCTCCGATCCCATCGGCCAGTCGCGCGAAACCTACCGCGAATGCCGCGACCAGATCCGCGCCGCTCTGCCCCGCCTGCTCGATCTCGTCCTGCGCTCGACTCATGATGAGACGCGGGTGACCGCCTTGAAGAAAGTGGCCCTGGCGGCGGATACGGACGGCACCGAACTCAAGGAGCAGGTGCGCTCGTGGCTCGACCAGAATGGATATCCGTTTGAAGACCTGGGTGGCTGCAACAGCGGGGAAATCGCCACACGGGTCGCCAAGGCCGTCGCCCAGGGGCAGGCGGACAGCGGCATTGTCATCGACCGCACCGGCTTTGGCCTGAGCATCGCCGCCAACAAGATTCCCGGCATCCGGGCCGTCCTGGCCCATAATGTTGAAATGGCGCGCTTGAGCCGCGAGCAACATGATGCCAATGTATTGTGTATCGCTTCGCAGGAAATCCGCGGCAAACGCCTCAAGGAAATTCTCGAAGCCTGGATGAACACCGCCTATGTCGGTGAACGACGTGAAAGCCCTGTCCCCGCTATGGAACCCAAATCAAACTCCCCCTCATCGCCTTCCCCTCTTTCTGCCCACAAGCCGAACCTCGCCGAGGCTGACCCCGATATTTTTCAGGCGGTGCAGAACGAGTACGCCCGCCAGCGCGATAACATTGAGCTGATCGCCTCGGAGAATTTCACCAGTCGCGCGGTGATGGAAGCGCAGGGTTCGTGCCTCACCAATAAATACGCCGAGGGCTATCCGAAGAAGCGCTGGTATGGCGGCTGCGAGTATGTCGATGTCGTCGAGGAGTTGGCCATCGAGCGCGCCAAGAAACTTTTCGGCGCCGACCATGCCAATGTGCAGCCGCATTCCGGTTCGCAGGCGAATGCTGCCGTCTATTTTTCGGTGCTGCAACCCGGCGACCTGATCCTGACCATGGACCTCTCGCACGGGGGCCATCTCACGCACGGCCACAAAATGAATTTTTCGGGCCGTTTCTACCGCGTCGTCCATTACGGCGTGAGCAAACAGACCGAGACGATCGATTATGACGCGCTCGAAGCCCAGGCGAAGGAGGTGCGTCCGAAGATGATCACCGCAGGCGCCTCGGCCTATTCGCGCATCATCGATTTCGCGCGCCTGCGGCGCATCGCCGATTCCGTGAACGCCTATCTCTTCATTGACATGGCGCACATCGCCGGGTTGGTTGCGGCGGGGGTTCATCCTTCACCGATCCCCTACGCCGATTTTGCCACGACCACCACGCACAAAACCTTGCGTGGCCCGCGCGGCGGACTGGTTTTTTGCAAGGAAAAGTTTGCGAAGGAAATCGACGCGCAGGTGTTCCCTGGCGTCCAGGGCGGGCCGCTCATGCATGTCATCGCCGCCAAGGCGGTCGCGCTCGGCGAGGCGCTGCGGCCCGAATTCAAGGCTTACCAGATGCAGGTGGTCCGCAATGCCAAGGCGCTTTGCGAGGGCATGAAGAAAAACGGTTTTCGCATTGTCTCGGGCACAACGGATAACCATCTCATGCTCGTCGATCTCCAGCCGAAGAATATCACCGGCAAGGAAGTGTCTGAAGTGCTCGATCAGGCGGGAATCACGGTCAATAAGAACGCGATTCCGTTCGACACGCAAAGCCCCTTCAAGGCTGGCGGAATCCGCCTCGGCACACCCGCCGTCACCACGCGAGGCATGAAAGAGGATGAGATGTTCGACATCGCGAATCTGATCGAGGAAGCGGTGGAGCATCGCGCGGATGCCGACAAAATCAACGCCATCCGCGAGCACGTCCGCAAAATCACAGCGCGCTTTCCTTTGCCGTTTTAGGGGTTGCGTCTTTTTTTACGCGCTGGGCTAAAGAGAGTTCATGCCGTTTATGGCTTGATCTTCCCGCGGAATTCGGGCACGATTTCACTTCACCCTTAGATATGGTTAAGGCCTTTATGACGACCCGTTTCTTCGCTCTGGCCTTGGGATTACTCCTTTTGAGTACCCTGCAATCCTTTTGCACCGATAACACCTACGTCCGGTTTTCAACCAATCTCGGCAATATCGATGTCCTTTTGCTCACCGACGAGGCGCCGAACACGGTGCAAAACTTTCTCAATTACGTTAATGGCGGCAAATACACCAATTCGATCATCCATCGGTCTGTTCAGGCCTTTGTCATTCAGGGCGGTGGCTTTAATTTTGTGAACAGCACATTGACTGCAATTCCGGCCAATGCGGCCATAGCCAGCGAAGCCGGGGTTTCCAATATTCGCGGCACGCTGGCCATGGCGCTTTCGACCGGTGCCAATAGTGCTACCAATCAATGGTTTTTTAATGATGTTGATAACTCCGCGCTTCTCGATGGCACAGCGGATGGTGGCCCTTTCACTGTCTTTGGTCGGATCGCGAATACGAGCAGCCTGTCGGTCATGGACCAGATCAATAACCTCCAGGTGTTTGCTTTTAATTCTCCGTTCGACAGCCTTCCGCTGATCAACTACACGACGGCGAACTTCAATGCATCGGTTTCGCCACCGATTGCAGACTTTGTCACGATAAACTCAATTACGCCGCTAACTGTGCAAAACTTTACGGCCTGGCAGACGGCTAAATTCACCGCGCCGCAGCAGGCGCAGCCGACTTTCATTGCTCCGGCGTCCATCCCTCTGAACGATGGCGTGCCCAACCTGCTGAAATACGTCTTCGACATCAATCCGAGCGTGCCGATGACCAGCGCCGGGCGCGGCAACCTGCCTGTTGTCGGCACGACCACGATCAGCGGGACAAAATACCTGACGGTTACCTACCATCAATATACCAAGCTGGCGGGCGTGACGGTCAATGTGCAGACCTCACCCGACTTGCAAACCTGGACGACCCTGACCAATCCCACCATTGTCCAGACGGGTACCGATTCCAGCAGCGATCCTATCATGCAGGTCCAGGTTCCGGAAAGCGGGACCATCCAGTTCGTCCGGCTGAACGTCACCCAGCCGTGAGGAGAAATTAATGGAATTACGTGATTTTCCCTCAGAAGTTAGAGCCAGACTCGACAAATGGTCGAATTGACGGAGAATAAAGACATGAAATTGACTGCCGATTACCAGCAGGTGGGTGACTGGTGGGCCGCCTCGATTGAGGAAATCCCCGGAGTTCACACGCAGGGGGCAACTTTCGAGGAGGCCCGGGAGAATCTCAAGGACGCCCTGCAAATGGTGCTTGAAGTGAATCGCGAGCTGGCTGACCGCCGCTGAATTTTTGATGCTTAATTAACCCTGTTTTCTCTGCTCCGCAGAATTCGGCGCATTATTGCGGGGTTGCGGGCAGTGTGAATGACAAGAGCGATAATGATCGTCTCACCCTGAAGTCTGAAATAAACAGCATAGGGGAACGAAGGCAGAAAAACCCTTCGGTAGTTCTTATAAACGGTCCTATATACAAATGGATTCGCAACAATCGGTTGGTAAGTAGAGCGAAGACAATTTAGAAAGTGATCTCCAAGACCGGATTCTTTCAGATCATACCAGTTGGAGGCATCAGTCGCATCTTGAAATACCTCCAGCAGGATGCGCAGTTTAGTCATTTGCGCCGATTGGCCAGAAGTGCTTCGAATTGTTCGATGGTGAGGGCCGAATCAGGATTTTTGAGATAGTTTTCCCAACGCTCATCGAGCAGTTTTTTTTCCTCCTCGGAAACTTCCATTTGATCCATTTCTGGAGAGATCGATTCCCAAAGATCGTGAATCAGATCGAGTTTTTCTTCGGTGGAAAGAGCCATGATCTGCGGGAATTCCTTGAGCTTCATAGGAAAGTCTTAGCACCAAAAGTGCCATCATTCAACCACACCACCGCCGCCGAGGAGATGAAGCACGGCCATGCGGACGGCGAGGCCGTTCTGCACCTGATCGAGGACGGTGGAGTTGGGGCCGTCGGCGAGTTCGCTGGCGATTTCGACACCGCGATTGATCGGACCGGGATGCATGATGAGCACGCCGGGCTTGCAATTCTGGAAGCGCGTCATGTTCAGGCCAAAGAGGGAGACGTATTCGCCGACCGAGGGGAAGAAGCTGCGCTGCTGGCGCTCGTGCTGGATACGGAGCAGCATGATGACATCGGCATCGGGCAGGACGGAATCGAGATCGTGCGCGACGGCGACGCCGAGTTCCGAGAAGATTTCCGGCACCAGCGTGGTCGGGCCGACCAGCGTCACGCGCGCGCCGAGCTTGGTCAGCGCCCAGACATTGGAACGGGCCACGCGGCTGAAGAGGATGTCGCCGCAGATGACGACATGCAGTTTCCTCCAGTCGAGTTTGTCGCCGAGCCGTTCGCGCATGGTGAAGGCGTCGAGCAGCGCCTGGGTGGGGTGCTCATGCGCGCCATCGCCCGCGTTGATGAGGTGGGCGGCCAGGCGCTCGGCCAGGAATTGCGGCGCGCCTGCGGCGGAATGGCGCAGGATGACGAAGTCGGCTTTCATCGCTTCGAGCACCTGCCCGGTGTCCTTGAGCGTCTCGCCCTTGCGGAAGGAACTCGAGGCGCTGTCGATGGAGACGACGTCGGCGTCGAGGCGCGTGGCTGCCAGTTCAAACGAAGTGCGGGTGCGCGTGCTCGGCTCGACGAAAAGGTTCACCACCGTGCGGCCTTCGAGGGAGGACGATTTTTTCACGCGCCGCGCAAGCAAATCCTTGAAGGTGCGGGCGGTATCGAGGATCAATTCAATCTCGGCCCGGTCCAATTCGCGGATGGTGAGGAGGTCCTTGCGCGTCCAGGCGGTGCTCATTAAAAGGCGAGTCTAACGGGAAGTGACCGCAGGACGCACGATTTTTCTGGGCCGTAGCCGCCGCCGTGAGGCGATGGACAATTCACGCTCTTACGAGCGCGGCTACCGACGCAAACTCTCCGCCACGGCCTTGGCGAAATAGGTGAGGATGATGTCGGCTCCGGCGCGCTTGATGGCGAGAAGCGACTCGTCGCGCGCTTTTTCGAGATCGAGCCAGCCCGCTTTGGCGGCGGCGTGAATCTGTGCGTATTCGCCGGAGACCTGGTAGGCGGCGACGGGCAGGGTGGTGGCCGACTTCACGGCGGAAATGACGTCGAGATAGAGGCCGGCCGGCTTGACCATCAGGATGTCGGCGCCCTGGTCCTCGTCGAGCCGCGCTTCGAGGAGGGCCTCGCGCAGATTGGCAGGGTCGAGCTGGTAGCTGCGTTTGTCGAGCGCGGGCGTTCCCTTCTTCGTGGCGCTGCCGACCGCGTCGCGGAAGGGGCCGTAGTAGGCCGAGGCGAATTTCGCGGCGTAGGCGAGTATCGACGTTTGCGTGAAGCCCTCGCGGTCGAGCTCGTCGCGGATCGCGCCGATGCGTCCGTCCATCATGTCCGAGGGCGCCACGATGTCGGTCCCGGCGGCGGCAAGTTGCGTGGCGTAGTGGGTGAGGATATGCACCGTTTCGTCGTTGGCGACGTCGCCTGTGTTCGCATCGAGCACGCCATCGTGTCCGTGATCGGTATAGGGATCGAGCGCGACATCGGCGATGACGAGCGTATCGGGGATTTCGGTCTTGATCTGTTTGATCGCGGCGAAGAACCAGTTCTTGTTCGATACGGCGTATTTGCCGCGGGCATCTTTCAGCGCGGGATCGATCTGCGGAAAAAGCGCCACGGCGCGGATACCCACTTCGGCGAGCCTGGTTATCTCGGTGAGGGTGTTCCGCACATTAAGCCGTTCCATTCCCGGCAGGCTGGGTATCTCTTCCGGGCCGCCATGGCCGTCTTTCACGAAGAGCGGCTGGATCAGGTCTTCGGCATGGATGCGGGTCTCGCGCACCAGGGCGCGGATGGCGGCGCTTTGGCGATTGCGGCGCGGACGGCGAATCAGGTCGAGCGGAGGCGTGTAGGCGGAGTTGATCATGCAATATCAGTTTAAAGGAGCGCCTTCTGCTCCAGCCGCACGGCCTCCAGCGAGGGCAACCCGCCGATCAATTTCTCGTGCTGGAGATAAACCTGCCGGTCGGTCAGGCAGGCGAGATAATCGCAGGTCGCGCGATACTCACCGTCGTTTTTGACCCGCATGGTGAATTGAGGGCTGAGCAGGTGGGGATGGCCGACGAGCAACTCGAAAAGCTGGACGAGGCAATCGACTGAGCGGCGGCGGACGGCGGTCAGCGAGGGGTGATGGTAAAACCGGCTGTAGAGGAAGTTGAGCAGCTCTTTCGCGCGGCCCGCCATTTCGGGAGAGAAGGTGATCATCGCGGGCAGGCGGCGCACATCGTCGCTACTCTGCGGCGCACGGCCTTTGATCATCTGGCTGGAATGATCGATGACATCCTCGACGAGACGTCCGAGCAGCGTCCGCAGCACGAAATAACGTCCGCGTTCCGCCTCGAGGTGCGGGTAGGGGGCAAGCGAGCGTTCGCGCGTGTCGCGCCATAATTCGAGATTGCCCAATTCGTGCTCGTTGATCAGGCCCGATTCGAGGCCGTCGTCGAGGTCGTGGCAGATGTAGGCGATCTGGTCGGAGAGATCGACCGCCTGCGCCTCAAGCGACGGCTGGATGAAGCCCGCGATGAGGCGGTCGGGCACGTAGGGCTTATGGAGTCCCTCGCGCACTTCCCAGGTCAGGTTAAGGCCGTTGAACTCGGGATACTTCAACTCAAGTTCCTCCACCACGCGGAGGCTCTGGGCATTGTGGAGAAAACCGCCGTGGTTGGACATCAGCCGGTGCAGCGTCTCCTCGCCGAGATGGCCGAAAGGGGGATGACCGAGATCGTGAGCGAGTGCAATGGCCTCGGCGAGATCTTCGTTGAGGCCGAGCGAGCGGGCCAGCGTCCGGGCGATGCACGAGACCTCGATGGTGTGGGTCATCCGCGTCCGGTAATGGTCGCCGGTGCCGTTGAGAAAGACCTGGGTCTTGTACTCGAGGCGGCGGAAGGAGCGGCTGTGGACGATCCGGTCGCGGTCGCGTTGGAAGTCGAGGCGGAAGCGGTGCTGATCCTCCGGGTGCTCGCGGCCCCGGGACGTGGAGCTGTTCTGGGCGTAGGGCGCGAGGTGGCGGGCCTCGCTTTTCTCCAGGTCGTAACGGCGTCGCGGCATCGCACCAAATTGTCATCTTACCGCTTGCGTTTCAACAGAATCGTTTGGGTGGTCTTGTTTTCGGGGTTTAAATGTGCTTAAGTTCGCGATGCCTTTAGATATCAAAGATTTGGTCACTTCGCGGCTGGGCGAAAACTACGAGCTTCACGACCACTATCTGAACCGGACCCTGGTGAAAGTCCAGCGCACCATCGGCTTTGACATCGTCTACGCCCGCGCCGAGGGTGCCTATCTCTATGACATGGACGGGAAGGACTATCTCGATTTTCTCTCGGGCTTCGGCGTGTTTAATATCGGGAGAAATCATCCCGTAGTGCAGAAGGCGATCCGCGACGTACTGGAGCTCAATCTGCCGAACATGGTGCAGCTCGATTCCGCCTTGATGAGCGGCTTGCTGGCCGAGCGGCTGGTGAAACGGCTCGCGCAGCAGGGTGCACCGCATCTGGATGCCGTTTTTCTTTGTAACAGCGGCACGGAGGCGGTCGAGGGCGCGCTGAAATTTGCGAAATGCGCCACCGGGAGGCCGCGTTTGCTCTCACTTAAAAATTCCTATCATGGCCTCAGTTACGGCTCGCTTTCCGTGACGGGCAACCCCGCTTTTCATGAAGGTTTTGGCCCATTCGTTCCGGGCTGCGAGACGGTGACGATGGGCGATGTGGCCGAACTGGAGCACGAGTTGAAGAAGGGCGACGTCGCCGCCCTCATTGTGGAATTGGTCCAGGGCAAGAGCGTCAAGTTCGCGAAGGACGATTACTACAACCGCGCGCAGGCCCTATGCCGTCAATACGGCACGCTTTTCATCTGCGACGAAGTGCAGACCGGTTTGGGCCGCACGGGCAAGTGGTTCGCCTTTGAGCACTGGAATCTGGAGCCTGATATTCTGACGCTGGCCAAGGCGCTGAGCGGCGGTTATGTGCCTGCGGCGGCCATCGTCACGCGGCGCGCGATTTATCAGAAGACGTTTTCGCGCATGGATCGCTGCATCGTTCACTCGACCACGTTTGGCCGCAACAACCTGGCCTGCGCCTGCGGTCTCGCGGCGCTGACGGTGATCGAGGAAGAGGGGCTGGTCGACAACGCGGCGCGGATGGGCGCCTACCTGGAAAAGCAACTGGCCACCTTGCAGAGAAAATACGACATCATCAAGGAAGTGCGGGTGAAGGGGCTGATGTGCGCCATCGAATTTGCCGAGCCGGGCGGCCTGATGCCGCGGATGGGCTGGAAGTTGGTCCACTCGCTGGATTCGAGCATGTTCCCGCAACTCATTGTCACGCCATTGCTGACGAAGCACCGCATTCTCACCCAGGTCGCGGCGAACAACGCCGATATCGTGAAGATCCTGCCCCCGCTCATCGTGGGTGAAAAGGAAATCGACCGGTTCGTGAAGGCGCTCGACGAGGTAGTCGCCGACCTCGGCAAGTTTCCCGGCCCCGTGTGGGAAATGGGTCAAAATTTCGTCAAGGCGCTGCGGACCAGCGATCCACGCGACCGGGAACTCGCGGCCACTTCTTGAGCTCTTTCAGCAACGAACTTGTTTCGCGGCCAGTTTCCTAGATAGTAGGTTCCATGCGAGGGGTCATGTTGTGGATCGTGGCGGTGGTCATTATCGCCGGGGGAATTCTGATACAGGCGGCTCATGCGTCCGACCGCGAGGCGGAGGTCTCGCTCTATGGGCCCAGCTTTCCGGTCGGCAACCTGAAATTCACGATTCCATCACGCTGGAAAATTGAGATGGTGGAAAGCCCGGGGCGGGGCGGACAGTGGCGCGTGCCACCCTTGCGTGGCGAGGGGGAAGGCGGCGAATTCGTGGCTTTTTATTTTGGGCCGGGCTTGGGCGGCACCGCCAAGGAAAACATCGAGGCATGGATCAGCACGATGTTTAATGCCGAGGGTAATCCGGCGGCGGCGGAGGTGAAGCATCACGTGACGGCTGGTTTTAAGATCTCCCAGGTGGTGATTTTCGGAACCTATAACCAGGTCATTTCCATGCCGGGGGTTCCTCCTCAACCCAAGGCCAATTACGGCCTTCTGGGCGCGGTCATTGAAAATCCGCAGGGCAATATCTATTGGCGCTTTACTGGCCCTGAGCCGTTGATTACCGCGAACCTGCCTCTTTTCAACAAGATCATCGACAGCGTGAAACCGCAGGACAAGTGAGCCGCTTATGAACGCCGAGAGGTTTGACCCCGATGCGCCCCAGGTTTCGCTTTCGCTCATGGGCCGCGGCCTTGATCTCGACACGACTCTGACCAGCGGCCAGGCATTCTCGTGGAAACGAACGCCCGACGGTCGCTGGCGGGGTTGGATAGACCGCCGCCCCTGCCTCGTCTGGTCGCAGGGAGACGCCTTGCGCGCGGTCGGGCCGGGCCTGACCCATGAAGCGGTGAGTTTTTATTTCGGTCTCGACCTGCCCATCCGCGAAATCCTGGCCTCGTTTCCGGGCGATCCGTGGCTGGAGAAAGCCCAAGCCTTCGCGCCCGGCCTGCGCATTTTGCGGCAGGACCCATGGGAGACGTTGTGCAATTTCATCTGCTCGTCGCTGAAGCAAATCGTGCAGATTGAACAGATCAACCATGAACTCCGGTTCATGTTCGGCGATGAGATCGGTGAGGGGCTTCACTCCTTTCCTGATGCGTCGCGGTTGGCGCTGGCCACGGAGGCCAAGCTGCGCGCGTGCCGGCTGGGTTTCCGGGCGCGCCATCTTTTTGTGGCGGCGCGGCAAGTGGCGTCGAGTGAGGTTTCCCTGGACCGGATCGCCACGCTTCCCACGGCGGAAGCGCGTGAGCAGCTGATTCGCATTCAGGGCGTGGGGGAAAAAGTGGCCAACTGCATCCTATTGTTTGCCTATGGGCGCGCGGAGGCTTTTCCGATCGATGTCTGGGTCGAGCGTGTTCTGCGGAGGCTTTATTTCAACAACAGTCAGCGCATCAGGCACGAGAGGCTGCGCGCATTTGCCGATTCCCATTTCGGCCCTTACCGCGGTTACGCGCAGCAATTTCTTTTCCATTGGATTCGCAAGGACCCCAAGGCTTTGCCTCCGGAAAAAGTGACGCCGTCACGCGCGCGAAAAAAGCCTGCATCGCCTGCGGAGGGGACCTCGCCGACCTAAGGCAAAGAGTGGTGGCTTGTTACGCCACTCTCTTCTTCACATCCTCCTGCACTTCATTCCACCACGATTCGAGGAAGGCTTTGCGCTCGGTCTTGATGGCGGCGAGATCGCCCTTGGCGTCGGCGCGGGTGAGGAAGTAGAACTTGATTTTCGGTTCGGTGCCGCTGCCGCGCACGACCATCCGGCTGCCATCGGCCAGGTGAAAGAGCAACATCGTCTCCTTCGGGATTTTCTTCCCGTCGGCATCCAGGAAATCCTGCAAACCGAAATCGTCGAGGCCCGTGACAGCCTGACCCTGGTACTCCTTCGGCGGTGCGGAACAAAACGACGCGAGCAATTTCTGGATCTGTTGCGCGCCGGATGCTCCCTCGAAGGTCAAGGTGCCGAGCCGCTCGGTGTAGAAGCCCATCTCGCGATAAATGTCGTCGAGATATTCGGCCAGCGTCAGGCCCTTCGATTTCGCCCAGGCCGCGACTTCGGCGAACATCAGCACGGCGGCATTGGCGTCCTTGTCGCGCACGTAATCGCCGCCGGTGTAGCCGTAACTTTCCTCGCCGCCAAAAATGACGAAGCGGCTTGCCTCCAGCGAAGCGGCGCGGCGCGCATCGGCGGGACGTTTCGCGAAGCCGGGATCACCATGCGCCTTTTCGTAGTCGTGCATTTTTTCGCCGATGTACTTGAACCCGGTCAGCGTATTGATGCAGCCGACGCCGAAATGTTCGGCGATGCTCTTTTGCAGGTCGGTCGTGACGAAGGTCTTGATGATGACCGCGTTTTTGCGATTGCCCTCGGTCAAAATTCCCTGGGCCACGAGGCGTGAACAGCGGTAATAGGCCATGATCGAGCCGATCTGGTTGCCGGTGAGCAGGATCATCTTCCCCGCCGCATCGCGCACCGCCACGCCCATGCGATCCGCATCAGGATCGGTCGCGACGACGACGTCGGCCTGCTCGGCTTCGGCCTGCTTGATCGCCAGTTCCAGCGCCTCGGCATTTTCGGGATTTGGCGATTTGACTGTGGGAAAGCGTCCGTCGGCCTGGCTTTGCGCCGCGACGATGGAATAGCGGAAGCCGAATTGATCGAGCAGGGCCGGAATGGCGCGGATGCCGGTGCCATGAAGCGGCGTGAAGACGAATTTGATCTTGTCGCGCGTCTGCAAAATTGCCTCGGGTTCCAACACGAGGCTGCTGACCGCATCGCGATAGATGACATCCATCTCAGGCTCCAGCTTGACGACCTTGCCGGGCGTCTTGATGGTCTTGAGCAACGTTGGCAGCGCGGTGGGATCGGAGGAAAGCTTCGCGAAATGCTTCGTGATGCCCGACGCGTGGGGCTCGACCACCTGCCCGCCGTCGCGCGAATAGAATTTCATGCCGTTGTCGTGCGGCGGATTGTGGCTGGCGGTGATCATGATCCCGGCATGGGCGCCCGCCACGCGAGTCGTAAAGGAAAGCTGCGGCGTCGAGCGGTCTTCCGGAAAAAGCAGCGCGTCAATGCCGAGCGCGTTGAGCGATTTCGCGGCGGCCTGCGCGAACTCGGGCGAGAAATAGCGCGTGTCGTGCGCGATCACCACGCTGAGTTTTTCGCCCGGGTAGCCCTCGATCAGATAGGCCCCGAGCGCGGAGACGGCGCGGTGGACGTTGCCGAAGTTGAGCATGTTAGTGCCGGTGCCGGGAAATTCGGGCCGGTCGAGCGGCTGGGGCTTTCCCGCCTCGGCCTTGGTGATGACCTTGCCGATGGTGCGGCCCCGCATCCCGCCGGTGCCAAAGGCGATGTCACGGAAAAAGCGATCGTCGAGTTCCGTCCAGGCCTGCGCCGCCAGCAACTCGTCGATACTCGCCCGGTCGCGATCCGCAGCGGTGGGATCGCCGTAAACGCGCGCGACATTTTGTTGCGTGGAAGTCAGGAGCTTGGCTATCGCTTCGTTGGAAAGAGTGAGAGGAGTGGAGTTCGGCATGGCAAAACTAATATGCTTGAGAGAACAGAGTAGGCCAGAGGAAAAAGATGCGCGCCGAAAATCCCGTGCTAGGTTTTTCGGCAATTAACCTTTTATGACAACATCACAAGCCATCGACCCGTCCACTCTCCTCTCCGCTCTTCAGTGGCGTTACGCCACCAAGGCCTTCGACCCTGCGAAGAAAATTTCCCACGAGACCTGGAAGACTCTGGAAGAAACACTGGTTCTGACGCCTTCCTCGTGCGGCCTGCAACCGTGGAAATTCATCGTCATCACCGACGACGCCATGAAGGCCAGGTTGCGTTCGCATTCCTGGAACCAGTCGCAGGTCACCGATTGCTCCCATCACGTGGTCTTCGCTTCGACCAGGAAATTAACCGAAGCCGACATCGATGAGCATCTCGCCCGTACCGCTGAGGTGCGTGGTACGACCCTCGAATCGCTGCAGGGCTTTCGCAATATGATGGTCGGCGATCTCATTCAGGGGGAGCGCAGCAAGGTCATCGGGGATTGGGCGGCGCGCCAGGCCTATATCGCGCTCGGTAATTTCATGACGGCGGCGGCCATGCTTCGCGTCGATACCTGCCCGATGGAAGGTTTTGATCCCGTCGAATACGACAAGATTCTGGGCCTCGAAGCGCGGAATCTCACCGCCGCGGTTTGCTGCCCCGCCGGTTACCGTCTCGACACCGATAAGTATGCCGCGCTGCCCAAGGTGCGCTTCAAAGCAGAAGATGTGGTGAAGTATATTTAACCTCGTCGATTCTCCGGGACGCGCTGCGGGGTTCTTTACTCTCTCCGGGTTTGGAGATAATTTTTGCCATGGACCCGCACCGCGCCTGGTGTCTCAGTTGCTGCATTTTTCTGCTGGCGGGCGTGACGGGACGGGCCGACGCGCCGGATGATATAAAAATTTCGGCGCCCGCCTTCGGGGAAGGTAAGCCGATCCCCGCCCGATATTCGTATAAGCACAAGAATATTTCCCCGGAAT
>Ga0302319_10004331_pt1 | contig 29178 bp, 21 predicted proteins | sample Bog_T0_2_FD_203319 | JGI IMG/M metagenome (GOLD analysis project Ga0302319, IMG submission 203319) | Peat permafrost microbial communities from Stordalen Mire near Abisko, Sweden - Bog_T0_2 | ecosystem: Environmental > Terrestrial > Soil > Wetlands > Peat | place: Sweden: Abisko, Stordalen Mire... | reverse complement strand
CTTGCGGAATCGCCCCGCGAAAGGCTACGAGCTACTCGAAAAAATGGGAGCCATTCGTGAAGTCGATTGGCGTTTCCGTGCGCAGGAAGTCTGCAAGGAGTACCGCCAAGCGGCGGCAATGCTCAACGCCAAGGGCAAGGCTCGCACGGTATTGGTGGTGGCGGCGACGCACGACGAAATCAGCGGTATCACCCATGCCATTCGCGCGGATCGCAAGCAGGCCGGGGAGATCGGCGACGGTTATTCCTTCGTGAAATATAACCCTTTGAATTGGACGGAAGCCCAAAAGAACCGTACCAAGAACTATCAGCAGGGCCAGGTGCTCGCCTTCCATCAGGGCGTCAAAGGTGTCGCCAGGAAGAATGAGTCGCTCCAAGTGGTGCGCTCAGATCAACGGCATGTGACGGCACGCACCGCCGATGGCAAGGAAGTACAAATCAAGTCCAGCCACGTGAAAGCATTCGGCGTTTTTGAAAAGCAAGAGATCGAAGTGTCGGCAGGCGACAAGCTGCTATTGCAAGCCAACTGGAAAGAAAAGGGTAAGAACGCTTTCAAGGCCACAAACGGCGAGCTGGTCACTGTGGCGGCGGTAAAGCCGGGCGCCATTCAGTTGCAGGATGGTCGCGAGTTGCCGGCAGACTATCGGCAATTCACCTACGGTTACGCGGTCACCGCGCATCGCAGCCAGGGCAAGACGGTGGATTACGAAGTGATCGCCGCGGATCGTATGCCGAAAGATTTGTTTTACGTTTCCGCCACGCGCGCGCGTGAAGGGCTCACGGTCGTCACCAGCGACACTTCGGCGCTCCAGGAATCCATTGGCGTGTCCGGGGACCGGCAGTCGGCCACGGAATTAGCCCGTCGCGCTTCGGCGCTGGCTCAGACGAGCCGCTATACCCGGCATTCCCAGACCGAAGATTTCCACCAGTATTACGCCCAGCGGCAAAGCCAAACGAACCGGGCGCAATTTCATCAGAAGGAGAGTATTTCAGATCATGCCAGCATCCGCCCCCATTCAAGTCTCTGAAGATTGGCACTTAGCCGAGGAAGGCTCGAAGCCTGCCTCTCTCGTGGTTCAGCTTCGCCGGGAAGTCTTTGCCCTGCCCTGGTTCCGGTTTGTCTACGCCCAGGGCGACAATTCCAGCGTTCAAATCGCGTTTGCCTCCCACATGGTCACGGTCACCGGCCACGGTTTGGCCGCCTTGCTGTCGGCGGTTGCCACGGAGCGTCTCTTCCGTCTTGTCCAGCCAAGTGAGAACGAGGCCAGGTTTGCGGTCCGTGGACCCAATGCCAATCAGTACTCCGGTCCTTCCATTACGGCAATCACGGTAGAAAAATTCGACTAGTTCCCGCCCCAGAGACGCCGAAATGTATTTCACTTCACAAAAGCACTGTCAAAAACTTGGGCAGATCAATGGCAGATCAAAAGCAGATCAGCCACAGATCAAAGGCAGATCACGAGCAGATCAAAACCGGGAATTTTCGAGCCGTGAATCGGACCTAAGCCGAAGGCTTAGGGATGGTGTTTTTGCAGTTAGTAGTTCCGGGCACCCGCGATGCCGCTATCGTCATATGCCTCCCGTGGTCACGGATTGCTCGGGTCTCGGATTCTGCCTATGAACGAAGAACTCCAACAAATCTTCGACAGCGCGCCGGAAGACGAACCCAAATCACGGTTGGAACCATACCGAGAATTGGTTCTACGCTGGCGAAGACAGGGTAGAAGCTATCGGCGCATCTGCCAACTGTTACGCGACAAATGCGGCGTCGATATTACATATTTGCCGCTGTACGAGTTTGTTCAGCGCCGGTCTCGACCGCGAAAGCCGAAGCCCGAACCCGAAGTCGAACAGCCTCAGATTCCGGCATCGGAACCAGAATCAGTCGTGAGGCAAGGTAAAAAACTGACTGCCGAAGAACGCGCGGCCCAAGTGGAATTTATTCGCTCTCTCAATCAGCCCACGTCAGAGGAACAGCCGAAGCCCGGCTGGGACTTCGACGTGGACAAACCGCGGACTATTCAAAAACTCTAAGGAGCAATTCCCAAAATGGCTACAGCAAACCCAGTAGTAGAAATGCCGGTTCATCAAACGAAGCCGACGAGCCGAATCGTGTTCACGCAAGGAGGCAAGGGAGGAGTCGGCAAGACCGCTTTCAGCACTTTGTTGGTCGAGTGGTACGCAAGCAAAAAGGCGCCGCTCGCACTCATCGATATGGACAGCGAGAACAAGACCCGCGGTTCACTGGCTCACTTCTTCCCAGAGGCACGCAAGGCGAACATTCAAAGAGCGCGGGGCCTTGATGACTTCGTTCACGTTTTGGACGAAGGTGCGCCCATCGTCGTCGCCGACATGGGCGCAGGGGCGGGAGAGGTAGCGCACCGATGGTTCGATTCCATGCACGAACAAGCCAATAGCAATGGCATTGCTTTCACGGCCATTGGATTGGTGACACCTGATCCAGCCAGCGTTTCCAGTATTCTGGCATGGGGGAAATTCTTGCAGGCCCGGGTGGAGTATTTGATCGTCAAGAACTCCATGAGCGACCCAGCCGATTTTGGTTGTTGGGAAAACGACAGTGAAGCCGAAGCGTTCCGCCGCGTCGCTCAACCCAAAGTCATAAGCATGGAGTATCGGATACCGGAAATCGAGCAAGAAATGCGCGAGCATGGACTCACCCTACAGGCGGTCGCGGAGCGTAAAACCGATGTGCCGGCGTTGAAGCTGACCGCCAGTGTCTGGCGTGCCCAGGCTTATCGCCGGAATTTGTTCGCTGAGCTGGATCGGGTGAAGGGCCTATTACTGTTGTGATGGCAAGGCCGGCACCAAACGTCATCTCCTCTCTAGCAGATCGCCTGACGAACACGCAGGATCGAGAGACCTATTCCTCGTTAATGTGCTATCTGAACCGATTGCCCCCGGGCGATGAATTTCGCCAGCTGGCGGAGTTGCTCGGCCTGCTGTCTTTGCTGGGCCAGCGAATACCTGATGCGGTCGCGGAATTCCTGGAAGAATTTCGCTCAAAAGCCAACGCGGAAGCTGAGTACTGCGCAAAGGTAGAGGCACGACTGGCCAACCTCCCTAGGGAGATCGCGGATGGCATCGACCCGGCGACAGTTGCCAAAGCCATGAGCGAAAGTTTTCGACAACAGCTAGCTGCCAGCGGTTTGCAGGACACCGCGTCGCTTTTAAAGGCTGCGGTGATCACGTTGAAGTCTCTCTCTGGTGAGGTCAGTACCGAACTGAAACCCCTTGCGGCAACATTTTCGGATGAGACGAAGAAGCTGCTAGCTTCAGCCCGGCAAATAGCGGAAGAGAATGCTCGACTTCTTCTGCAACAGAAGAAGACCAAATGGGTGTGGGCGTGCCTCTTGGGGATTGTTTTGTTTCTTCTGGGATCGCTCTACGGCCAAGTCTTGGAAAAGCGAAATACTACTGACAGCTTTGAAAACATCAGCTTTCATTTGCAGCGGATTGAAAATGGCCTTGCAGAGTTGAAAAAGCATTGATCTCAGGAAGCGGCCTGGGATCTCTTTGGTGGGCCGGTCCATCTTCCTGATACGCGACTGCGGCCAGACTTGACGGAGCTTTCCGTAAATGGAATCTCGCCCCTTTTAAAGACTTCCACCTGGACCAGATGCGCGCCAGAGCGAATCTCGCAGCTCAAAGAATCGGCGGATGCTAGCCAACTTTCCATTACTAATCTGCGAAGTACTCGACAACCCTTGGAGAAATGGTCGCAAGTCTTAAGCCACTAGGATCGAAGGAACCTGGTCATTTATTTTGTTTTGCTGATGCCCCGCTGATCAAGCTAGAAACAACGCAGCTTAGCTCGCCCCATGAGCATTCATTAGCTCGCCAAGGAACTAGTCACACTCACACCCGTATGTTCCCCTTCAAGAAAGACACGGGCTACCCTTTCGCCGAGCTCGTTCCGAGGCGTGATGCTCTCAATTACGGTTTGAAATGGCTGAGTCTCATTGCTTAGCAGTTCAACTAGTCGCGTTAACCACTGAGCGTCCAGACGATTGGCATTAAAGATCAGGATTGTCGGCATATGTTTTGCGGAATATCGAGCGCAAATCGCAGCTATCTCGACCAAGATTCGCAGCCTCTCACTATGTGAGTGCTGCTTTTGGAGGTTCAGGCCGGAGTGCGTCCCCTCCATTTGAGACCAGAGCAGATCCGATCCATCCGTCTTTTTGTGGATCTGAAGTTGTGAAACTGTGCTGCCTACTTGTGCGCCTACGAGCTTTAAAACATTTTGCACCACGCAGGGCGGTAGATTGAGAACTTGGCTGACATAGGACAGATCGGACGCTTTTTGGTGAAGAAGGTCATCTTCATTCTTGACCCGAATGACCCTGAAGGGACTGGGAGGAAAAGGGATTGGCTCGCCATCCTGAAAATATTCGATTTCTTCGCTTGAGAGAACGCGCAGACGTAAATTCCTCGGCATGGGATCGAGGTATTGAAATCCTAGCGACAACTGCCGATCGGGATTAGGAGTCGCCCATTCAAGAAGAGCACTTTGGTCAGAAAGTCCTTCCAGCCAACGGCATATTGAAGACTTTCCACTGCCATTTCCCCCGTGCAGGACCGTAAGTTTGCCAAGCACGATTTGCGCGGGACTACGCAACACTGGACTACTGAAACACTCCAGTGAATGAATCCATCCTACGCGGGCACTTATCCCGTCTCGCTCGCGCCTGACTCTCTCCTCGTGAAGGCTTTTGTACCGCAGGAGAAGATTCGCCGGATAGTCCAACCCATGATTTTTATCGATCAAGTCAGCGTGTATGCCACAAAGCCAAAGGCCATTTTCAATCGATCGCCTTTGCTCGAACGATAACCCACCGGTTCCTCTCGGTCCACCCTCAGCAGCGCTATAGATGTGGGCTGCTTTGCCGATATTAGCGCTGGTATGGGCCTGCGATGCTGGTCCAGATGTGGTGCGGCTGCAGATAGGGAAACTGCACATCTGGCCAGCCCTTAACATTAGCTTCTCAACTACTGAGCGGGGAAATTTAGCTGGTTTATGCACTTGTTGTCAATCCGATTTTAGTCCCTTCAATCCAGAATCTAGTCAGATTTCGCCCAAATTGCACGTTCGACCGCACAAGCTTAGCGGTGTTATCGAGTCACCCAAAACAGCCACACAGGGGAATCTGCATTACTCTTGTTTTGGTGATCGTGTTCGCTCATCGATATTGACATGCTGGCCACCTTTGCTGGTAAAGCCGGTCAAGTGCGATACGATGGCTTTCCATAGGGTAGCTGTTGAAAGTGCTGCCGCTGTTGTGACGCGAAACGTAGGAAGATGCCGGGCATGACTCGACCCTCAGCGGTCACCCAAAACCGGCCAATAGTGGTCACCTCAAAACCGGCCAATAGAAAGTAAGTCGGGACATTGAATTCGACGGGGAAGTACCCTCCTTCGATGTGAGCAATGTCTTGAACGAAGAAAAGAAGAAACAAGTCATCGCACTGGGCCAGCTAGGCTGGTCCCTGCGGCAGATTGAGAAGGCCACCGGCATACGCCGCGAGACGGCTGCCGGGTATTTGAGGGCCGCTGGCATCGGTTTGCGGCCGCCGCGAGGGTGGGGTAAGAAAGCGCCACCAAAACCGGCCAATGGGGTGACCACCGACTCTCCGGCGGCAGAACCGGCCAATGAGGTGACCACCGACCTGTCGCCAGATGCGGGTCTTTTACCTCCACCGGACACGAGTTTACCGACGTCGCCGGCCACCGCCGTCAGCGCGAGCGAGCCTTACCGGGAACTCATCGAGAATGGTCTCGCGCTGGGTCGCAACGCCATGTCCATCTGGCAGGAGATGGTGGACCGGCACGGCTTTACCGGCGCTTACGAAAGCGTCAAGCGCTTCGTGCGCAAACTGCGTGGCCCCAGCTCTCCTGAAGCACGCGCGGTGATCATTACTGAACCCGGTGAAGAAGCGCAGGTCGATTACGGAACCGGCCCCACGATCCGCGATCCCAACACCGGCAAGTACCGGCGTTCGCGATTGTTTGTGTTGACGCTCGGTTACAGCCGCAAGTGCGTTCGGCTACTCACCTTTCAATCGAGCACGCGCATCTGGGCCGAGTTGCATGAGCGCGCTTTTCGCAAACTTGGCGGCGCCGTGAAGATCGTCGTGCCCGACAACTTGGGCGAAGGCGTTCTCAAGCCCGACATCTACGATGCGACTCTCAATCCTCTGTATCGCGATGTGCTCGCGCATTATGGCGCGGTGGCCGTACCCTGTCGTGTCGCCGATCCAGATCGCAAAGGCAAAGTGGAGAGTGGCGTCGGACACGCCCAGAAAACTCCACTCAAAGGACAGCGCTTCGAAAGTATGGAGGAAGCGCAGACCTACTTGGATAAGTGGGAGGAGCGCTGGGCTGACACTCGCATTCACGGCACGACGAAGCGCCAGGTAGCGGCGATGTTCGCCGAAGAGAAACCATCTCTGTTGCCCTTACCGCTTGAACCCTTTCGCTACTACCAGTACGGCGAGAGAACCGTTCATCTCGATGGCTGTGTTGAAGTAGAAGCCTCCTACTACAGCGCGCCGCCCGGTTGGATTGGCCGCCAGGTGCAAGTGCAGTGGGATGGCAAGATCGTGCGCTTGCTCGATCCGAGGAACGGGCAGCTGTTGCGCGAACACTTGCGAGGGGAACGCGGCCGGCATCGCATCAAAGAAGAAGATCGTCCGCAACGCACGCCTATCGGCGTCGTGCAGCTTCTAGCACGCATGGCCACGGCGGGCGAGCACATCGGCCAGCTCTGCAAACTGATGCATGCTCAGCAAGGCGAACTGGCCGTGCGGCGCATACAAGGCATCTTGTCATTCACCAAAAAGTATGGCATCGCGCGCGTCGAAGATGCCTGTGGCGCGGCGCTCGAATTGGAAGCCATCGACTACCGCTTCGTGCGCCGCTATCTGGAACGCAATAGCCAACCGCCTCTCAGTCTCAAGCAAGTCGATCCATTAATCCGTCAACTCAATCTCTATCGCGACCTCATTGAAGAAAGAACCAAGGACAAACCAAAGGAAGAAGAATAATCATGAATATCACTGAACTGCAAAATGCTTTGCGCCAGCTCCGTCTGAGCGGCATGGCGCATACACTCGAAACACGTTTGCGCCAGGCGCAAGCCGAACCCATGGCTCCCATCGATCTCATCTCGTGTCTCATCTCCGACGAACTCACTACGCGTGCCGACCGCTTGCTCGAACGCCGCCGCAAACAGGCGGCCTTTCGCGATCCGCATCGCACACTCGACAACTTCGATTTCGCTTTCAATCCCAAGATGAATCGCAGCCTGGTCTTTGATCTCGCCACCGGCAACTTCATCGCGAAACACGAAGACGCGCTGTTTCTCGGGCCGGGCGGCACAGGCAAGAGTCATCTCGCACAAGCGATCGGACAAGCAGTCATCCTGCAAGGCTATCGCGTGCATTATCGCGAAGCGCACCTGCTGCTCGACGATCTCGCCGATGCTGCGGCGGCCGGCGAACGCAAGCAATTCATGGCATCGTTAGCCGCTGTGCCTTTGCTCATCATCGACGACTTCGGCATGCGTAAACTTCCACTCACTGCTGCCGAAGATCTACTTGAAATCGTCATGCGCCGTTATGAACGCGCGAGCACATTGCTGACTTCAAATCGGCCGGTGGAAGATTGGGGCAAAGTGCTCGGCGACACCGCCGCCGTTAGCTCCATGTTGGACCGCTTGCTTCATCATGGTCATCTGCTGAAATGTGGTCCGCGTAGCTGGCGCACTAAAACCGCGCTGCCGCCTCAAGAGTGACGGACTCGCCAGCCTTAAAAAATGGAAACACACTCACATACCATGGGGACTCCGTCCCCAAACCCCTGGGATTTTTCGCGTTCCCGCTAACAGAAGCTCAAACCGGGTGGTTCTGTCGCCACCCGGTTCCTGTCAGCCCCAAAGTCGGCGCTCCGGTCGCTTCCCAGCGTTGCCGTATCCTCCGCTCCGGTAGCGTCAGTTTGCCACAAGCCCACGAAAAACACAAAATCCTCCCAAAATACTTCTTGCCGAACCGCCTGCCGACGCGCTATAACTACCTTTGTCCTGGCTACTTTCTATTGGCCGGTTTTGAGGTGACCACCATTGGCCGGATTTGGGGTGACCACCGAGGACTCGACCAATATTGCCGTCTCCGCCGATGGTATTTTTATTCAAGGACCCGTGCGCAGATTTGTTGCCATGCTTCGTGGCAGTTGAAATCAATGTTAGGGGCGATGCTGCTTATCGCTGAGTGATCGCTATGCCTATACCATGCCTCACTATGCTCAAATGCGCGTAAGAGTGCTCGCGGGTCCCTTATTAATCCATGTCCCAGCTTGCCACCCTCCAAAAGTGCGCCACGCGGAATGACGTCGCAACGCTGCTGCAGACGTCGCTTCAGGGTCTGACCTCGATCCTTTATATGCGGCCCATTGCGAGCCGCTACACCGTGTTCCAGATACCCAAGAAGGGCGGTGGCACACGTACGATCAAGGCGCCGGATGAAAAGCTGAAACTGCTCCAGCAAAAACTTTCCGCTGTTCTTCAAGATTGCCTTGACGAGATCAATACAGCGAGAAACATGAAGGCTACGGTCGCACACGGCTTCAGGCGGAAATGTTCGATTATCACGAACGCTGCTCAGCATCGTCACCAGCGATGGGTATTCAATCTTGATCTAAAGGACTTTTTCCCTTCCATCAACTTTGGGCGCGTTCGGGGTTTTTTCATCAAAGACAAAAACTTCCTCTTGAATAGGGATGTTGCGACCATTCTTGCTCAAATCGGATGTGATGGCTCTGCGCTTCCCCAGGGCAGCCCCTGTTCCCCCGTGATTTCGAATCTCATCGCGCATGTCCTAGACATGCACATTGTTCGGCTCGCTGCATCTGTTCAATGCACCTACACTCGCTATGCTGACGATCTGACGCTCTCTACGAGCAAACCGGATTTCCCGGCAGACATTGCGCGTCGGTCGGATGAGGATGGTAATGTGTGGGTGCCGGGCGAGAGGCTCACAGAGATCATCACCCATTGCGGATTCGTCATTAATGAACGTAAGACACGAATGCAATACCGCGACTCCCGCCAAGATGTGACTGGGTTGGTGGTAAATCGGAAGGTAAACATCCGGCGCGAATATCGGCATAACGTCCGCGCCATGGTCCACAGGCTTTTCAAAACCGGGACATTTCAATCCATTGGTCCTGTCACAAAGGATGGCGTCACCACCTTCGAGATGAGGGACGGTTCACTGGACGAACTTCAAGGCCGACTTGGGTTTGTCGATGCCATCGACCTATATAACAAACGCAAATGGCCCAAGGGAAAGGCACCGAGCCTTTCGAAAAAAGAATTGATGTACCGTCAGTTCATCATCTACCGCGACTTCTACACTGCAAAACGGCCGGTGATCTTATGTGAAGGAAAAACGGATGGCATCTATCTGAAATATGCGATTCGCGGTCTCGTGGATGAGTTTCCGGAGCTTGGCCGGAAGGACGCTAATGGAAAAATCTCACTGATCATTCGCCTTTACAAATACACCAAATCGAGCACAGTCCGTATCCTTGGACTCCAAGACGGGGGCACGGGCCAACTGCCGAAGTTTATCGGAAACTACAAAGAAGAAACGGACAAGTTCGAGGCGCCAGGGCTGGAGTGTCCGTTTATTCTTTTGTTTGATAACGACACCGGCGCGGGCCCGGTATGCGACGCCATCAAGCAAGCCAGAGTTGGCAAGAAAGCGATGAACCGATCAGATCCGTTTACGCATGTGACAAAGAACCTCTATTCTGTGCCGACGCCTCTAATTGCGGGAAAGACGACCTCAAAAATAGAAGACTTTTTCGATGCCGCGACTCTGGGGATGAAGCTCGGAAACAAAACCTTCACCGATCAGAACGACTTTGATTCGACGAAATGCTTCGGCAAGAAACTCTTCGCAGAAGAGGTAGTGGCGAAACATTCAAAGGATATTAATTTCGGCGGCTTCAGGCCCCTGCTAACGAATATCTGCGCAGTCATCAAAGAGCACGCGCAAAAGGTGTCTACCGGCGCCTCGGCTCCGCCGGAGTAAGCTCCCGTCAAGGAGCGTCGCGCCGTACATCCTTCGCCCCCTTATCCTCGCGCAAAGCCCGAAACGGCTATGTCGCAAGTGGTTGTCCTGAATCAGAGCGCAAGCGCACTCGAAGGAGAGCCTAGCGCCCACCCTGTCCAAGCTGTGTGAATCCAGCCGGCCTGATGATCTTCGTAGAGTCGAATTTCCCGATGTCCAGAAGATGCTTGTCGTCGGTTACGACGTAATCGTATTTTCAGCGTCAAGCACAAACGTGTCGCTCAGAAAATGGATCCCGAAAAACGCCGTAGCGCCCTGGAATCTAAGTTGGCTACTTTTTCGGGCTTCGGGCGTCTCCTTCAGGATCAATCTGCTACAACAAGTCAGGTCTAAAATTATAGAGATGTCGAAGAAGGTGTCTAAAACGATTAGAGTGGCACTGGCGTGCGTGGGCATCATTTCGTGTTCTCACCAGCGCGCCGATGAATCGCCCGTTATTCGGCTTATAAAGCGGAATGGAGCCGGGGATTTGTCCACGTATTCGGATGTGGGTTTTCGCCAGTGGTTCTCGACACGCCCGACGCTAGCACGCCAGGTGGCAGATATGTGCGGACCCATTGCGAAAAATTCAACAGCCAACTGGGCAACATCCGTTGAAGGAACTGCCTGCACAGCGGCGATTCGCACCGCCCCGGCTCACAAGCTGGCCGCAGATCCAAGGGGTTGGTAACCTTCGCAGGTAATCGCTATCCCCCAGCAGCCGTTTTGATTCGCCGAGCGTGTTGGGCGAGGTGAAGCTAACCCGGCGTTGAAATGATTGATTTCCGGCCCCTTGGGTTGCCGATTTGAAATGCCACGCGAAGAATCATCGCGTGGCCTTGAGTGGCGATGATCAATATTCGCCTGGCAAGTGGATTACATCATTTGCGAAATAAAGCGTGATGGTTTCCAGCGGAAAATCGGTGTACGGGATTTCTTTGCTGAAGACAACATGCCCGTTGCCGTCGTCGCAAGTGAGGGTAGCAGTCTTGTCCGGTTGAACTTCTAGTTTCCAAACCTGAAATTCTTCGGCGGCGATGTTCTTGTCGTAGGGCTGGATCAGAGCGATCTCGTCGAGAAGCCAATACGCCTGACCGTGCTCCGCGACATACCGGATACCGTCTGTGTAGAGTACAGTTCGATTGATTGAATGACGGTACCACTGTTCCGTCCCTGTGAATTGCGCCAGGTCAGTAGCGCTGAGTGTCTTCTTGTTCTGAATGTCTGAATTCATAGTGATCTCCTTTGTCGTGTGCTCGCTGCACAGGACCGGAGGAGCTGGCTTGAGTCAAGGCCGGAGCGAAGCGGAGTGCAACTTGGCCTTGACCGCCAGCTAAAATGGGACGAAGCAGCAGGCACAGAGTCTTTCTGTACGGAGTTGTCCGGCTGAGCTTTCTTGCCGCCAGCTTACTCGACGATGCCCAGCAACTCGCGGAGTTTGTTTTTGCGAATAATTCCGGGTGCTCCTTTCGCAACGCCAAATCTGGCGAACTGTTCGACTTGGCTAAGTGTCACGGTGTATGTTTGCGTCGGCGTTTCGGGCAGCAGTTTAACGCTGAACTCGCAGCCGGGGCCAGGTGGGTGGCCACACCAATGAGACTTGCGGAATTGATGGACAGCGGCGGCCACGGCCTCGAACAAGCTTTCGGCCTGAACATCGATTTGGTGCACAATCCCTTCGATGTCGCGATATTTGACTTGGCAGAACGCCACGGGAAAAGAATAGCAGTTCGCCTTTTGTTCGCATTGCCGGAATTTGTGCACCTTGTTCTTCAATTGCGCTTACTGCAAGACAATCAAGTTCATCAAGAGCAACTCCTCGAAGCCGTATACTTTAGGGCGGCTGCAATTCTCGCAAACATAGCGACGTGCATCCGGTTCGACGTTGTATGCAGTCTCACCGCAGGCGAGGCAGAAGCCGGCATAGTCGTTCTGGAAACTCCGATATTCCTCTTCGGTGAGAACAGGCTTGAGGAGCGTTTCGCCATTGCGCGAGTGAAAAGGCTGTGTGGTCATAGTGTGGAAGAATTCCTTTCTGTCCTGCTGGACAGGGACTGGCCGAGCGAAGGGAGTCAAGGGCGGAGCGAAGCGGAGTGCCATTCACCCTTGACCCCAGAGCTAAAATCGCCAGAGCAGGCAGGACACGGGGATTTTGGTTAGCGCCGAAGATGCTGGAAAAGAGAGCCCCCGCTAGGCGGCGCGGGGGACCGGAATGCCGGCGAGTTCTTGCAGGTATGTGACCGCTTCTTGGGCTTTGCTGGCGGCGGTGAATATGGCGCGTTTGTCGTTGCGGAGAACCTTGAGCCAGTTTTGTAAGTACGGCGCATGATCGGCGCGAGGTTCGAGAGCCAATTGCAGATGCGCGCAGAGCATGGCGCTGGAAATTTCAGCGATGAGCTCTTCCAGGGCATACTTCGCATCACCGAAGCGCCCGGTGAGATCGCGGTTTAACCGGGCGGCTGCGCCACTCCAGTGGGCTCGTTCATGGCCGAGAACACTGTAAAACGCAGAGCCGGATTTGAACTTGGAGAAGGATGGCATGTGGATGCTGTCGTTTGCCGGTGAGTAGTAGGCCGATTCGCCCTCGTAGATGACATTGCCGGGAAGGGCGGTAAAGAATTCTTCGGCGTGAGCGATGCGTTCTGATTCCGGCAGGTATTCGTGGGATTTGGCTGGCACGTCGTCGACTTGGGCGGCATTGAAAACGTTATAGGCGCGAGCCATGCAGCGGGAGCGCTTGTTGGTTGAGGTATCGGTGTCGTCATCGGCTGTTTCGTCGCTTTCTTTGTTGGAGTCGAAGAATTTCCAGAAGACGATGAGCGTGCTTTTTTCGCCTTTGCGAACCTGGCCGCCGAGGTCTTGCCACTGCCGGTAGGTGGCCCATTCGTTGGATTCGTATTGGCGGTTCTGCGCGGCCGCCCAGAGCAGCAAGGTGTTGATGCCGCGGTAGGCTTTCTGACTGGTGGCGTTTACCGGATGGGCGAGGGAGTGCCACGGCATGCGGTACTCTCCGGCGCCTTCTTCGAGCGCGGTGATGAGAGCCTGGGTGACCTGTTCATAGATGTCAGGCTTGGATGAATCGAAAGACATATTGTTGATCTCCTGATGTGCTAGCTGCACAGCGGAGCGGGAGCGGGCGAGGTCAAGGGCGGCGCGAAGCGACGTGCCATTTACCCTTGAACCGTCCGCTATGATCGAAAACCAGCAGCAGCACAGAGAGAGTTGAGGCTAAGAGTTCGGCTAACTGGTGCCCGTCGACGGAGATCTCACCGAGACGGCTGAGCGGAAGCGGGGATTGCGGGTTCCCCACCATCGCCGGCCAAGTTCTGGAGTTCCATCGAAAGCACAGGCCGGATGCTGGGCGGGGCGTGGCGGCTGAGATAGTCATACAAAAGAAAGAAGATCCGGCGTTCTTCCTCGGCGGAGCGAAAGAAGACGAGCGAGGGGGGTCCCTCACTCGTCTCGGCCTTGCCTGTCATTCGGTGGTCTCCACCGGGATGCGAACAGGTTCGGGGAGCCAGCCGGTACCAGCGACTTCAGATTCGGCAGCGGCGGCAAGCTGTGCCTTCTTTAGGTTGAGCTTGGCGGTATCGACGGGTTTGCCAGCGGCGGCAAGAGCGTCCGCGATCTGCGGTTTAGAGATACGGTTGAAGAAATTTTCGGCGGTGGGCACAAACCAACGATTCATGTTTATATGGAGCGACTGCGCCAAAGCGTTGGCGTGAGCCAGGCGCAGGGCGTGATCGGGCTGCCCCTTGATCTGAATGGCGTTTACCGATTTGGCGGTTACGAACGCCAGGAACGACAGCAGGGTTTCTTCGGATTGACCAAGACACCACCTCCAGAGTTCGGCACCAGCGGGGAGTTGAGTGCGCAAAGACTGCCGCAATTCGCTGAGCGCTTTGCCGGGGGCGGAATCCTCAACTTCTCGAAGGTCAGTGTGCGTCATGGAAAGCTGCAAAGAACTGTGCCACTTGTAGCTGTCGAGTTCGAAGCTGAACTCTTGCAGGATCATCGTATAGACCACGGTGGCCAGTGCAATGCGCGGCTGCTGGACCAGTTCAGCGGCAATAGCGGCGGTCTTGACAGTGGTGAGCGATTGGATGAGCGCGGCTGAATAACCAGCTTCCGGTTCGCGGGTTCCTTCAGGCTGATCATGGGAGGCTTCGCTGTCGGTACGGTCTTCGTGAGATGCTCGAATAGCGGCTTCGTCGTCCTTACGGAGCAGGCCGGGATGAATGCGCGCTTGGCCGTTCGAATCGAGCGACACGATGACACCGCAACTTTGCTTCACATTTTCGGGGTAGCTGACGGGGCGGCTGTTCTCTATCTCTTCAAGATCAGTTTCGATCTGCTGAATGCGGTCGTAGGCGCGTTCGCATTCCTCGGTTTCCTCTTCCTGGCCGTCAAGCTGCCCGGTGAGAGTATCGAGTTCCTTCTGAAGCGATTTGCGCTTGGCTTCGAGTTTGCGCGGCAGAGGCTCGGGTTCGCCGGGGATGCGGCGGAACTTGGCAAGGGTGCTGTAATCGGCGTCGGGATGGATCTCGACCCAACGCCAGCCTTCGCTCTGGGTGGCCGCAGCAGTTTGTTGCAGCTTCTCGTTGACTAAACTCGTGAGCAGGTCGCCGTCGGTGATGAAAACGCCGTTGCCGTCTTCGTCGGCGAAGAGGTCGCGCTTGGTCTGGCCTCCTGCGGCCTCATAAGCAGCGAGGGTGACAAAGCGCACTTGCGGGTCGGACGCCGGGATATCTTTGTCAGACAAGAGACGGCGGACGGTACCGGGATTGCGATTCCATTCGGGGAGTTGGCTCCAGACTTGCTCCTGAAGCGAATGATCGCTGGTGAGTGTGAAGGCTTGCAGTAGGTCGAGGTTGGCGCTACCTTTGCGGTATTGCTCAATCAGCACTGGGCTGAGCCGCGCGAGAGCGAGGCGGCGCTCGATGAGTGTCTCGGAATAGCCGAAACGGGCGGCGATATCCGTGATGGATTTTCCGTTCGAGGTGAGACGTTGAAAAGCCAGACACTCGTCCAGGGCGTCCATTTCACGTTCAACGTTCTCTGCCAGACTGACTTCGGTCGTGTCGGCGCCTTTCGGCAACAGGCGGCAGGGGACTTTGTAGCTCTGCGGAATCTGTCCGGCATCGTGCAAAAGCGTCAAAGCGGAATAGCGGCGCTCTCCGGCGACAATTGCGAACTTGCCGCGTGCGGCGGGTTGAACAACCAGGCTCTGCAACAGACCAACGGCCTGGATGGAAGCAGCAAGTTGGCGTGTGGCTTCCTCTTCGGCGGGCGTGGTGCGGACGTTTTCGGTCGAGGCGACCAACTTTCGGAAGGGAACCTCGATGGTTTCTAACTGAATCAATTGCATATGTGTACAAGCTCCTTTTGTTCGGTGTTGTGGTTGAATTCCTTACGGCTGCGCGCGCAAGCCAGCAGCCGCATTCAAGCAACCGCGCACAGCGCGCGGCGTGCCGCCGTTCAAAAAACAACAGCCCCCTGGCGGGCGGGAGCTGAAAGGCGCGGCGATTGCCTTTCGCGCATGGTTCGGCGCGGCGCGGGGCACCACGGCGGCAAGGAGAAGCGGCTCGCGAGCGAGCTTTTCGGGGGAACCGATTTTCCGCTAACAGGATGCCGGTTTATGAGTTGGTTTCAGTAAGGAAAATTGGGGGGACCGAAAACCCGAAGGGCGCGCGCTTGCGTCCGGGGTCGCGCGGCGCGATGCGCGGAACGGAAGGCAGTCGCCGGCGTTTGCTTGCGGACGCCTGCCTGGGGATTTCGGAGACAAAGTCGATTTTCCCTGATAGCGGTCAAGGTAAGAAGGGGATGCCTAGATCGGGTTTAGTGCCGGATTGTGCAGCCGTCCGGATGCCGCAGAATGCAAACGCCCTTTGGGCATCAAATCGAAATGCTTCAATTTGCGCTATGTATGGGTGGAGCGTAACCAGCCAGCGAAGCGAACGAAGTGAGATCTATTGGCATTGTCCGCGCGGCTTGAACTTGAACCCGCTAGCGAATTCTGTTTATTCGACTGCCAGTTTATGATTTGCGGTCGGCTCAGATCTGGCTCAGTTCCTCAAATAGAGAGAGCCTTATTCTATTCGCCATATGTTCCCACGCAACTTCATGAGTAACCGCTAGTTCAAGAGAACAGCCCCGCCTTCCACCCTTTGATCCATGGTCACGGACCCAATGGAAGCACTACGACGTCTGTGATACCGAATAAATGGTAGGTGGCTCAACCCCTGCCGAGCCTAAACTGCTCTGGGGCGTGCTTGCGGGAAGCTTGGAAACGGGGATGATTCGCCAGATCTATGGTCGGTGCAGTTCGACACCTGTCACCTGAAAATCACCGATGACGCCGTTCTTAACTGTGCCGGTCAAAGAAACGTTAAGCGTTTCATGGAACGAAGCGTCTTCCAGCTTCGGTGTTGTGTCAACTACGGGCTGAATACCGGACTGCACGCCAGAAAGAAGGAACAGGTTTGACCAGTTGACCGCCTCAACGATGGCCTCTGTGCGGGAAAAGACCTTCGCGGAAATTTTGACATCGCTCCCCTCTGGACGTTTATACGTATCGGCATTCGGGGGCCGGTGTTCTGTTTCCCGCAACTCGGTGAGAATCGAGAGGAACTGTGTAATGGTAAAGTCGGTAACTTCTTTCGCTCGCTTCCAGATTGCGGGTCCGACTTCAGATGCCTGTAATGAAGCAAATATCTTCTGAGAGAGGTCGTCCTTTTGCTCGTTCAGGCTGGCTTCAATCTGTTTCATTTCGTCATACCAGGCTGTGCGGGTCGCGTCCCAAACGTGGCTAAACAAATCGCTGAATAAATCGCCAACTTTCTTGAATAGCTCCAGCTTGCAGCCTTTGCTCTGGATAAGTTTCTTGGTAGCGGCTTTCTGAAAAACCTTGTCGGCGGTTATGATGGCGCATCTGTCGGTGGCGGCAGCGGTTTTCATATGATCGAGAACAGACAAGAGGATCGCGGTGTCTTGCAAGCCGGCTACGATCTCATCGTCGCCCACAACCTTGGCTTCAAACGGCACAGCTCTGTTAATCGCCATATCTACGAGCATGCTTACATCGAGGGCAGGAAGTGGAGCGGTTGAAATTCCGAAATGCTTTTTCAGTTCATCGGACCTCTTGCGAAAGGCGTCTCGCAGTTGCTCGTCATTCGGCCGTGATCCCTGAAAATCCGTAGTTATCACTTGGTGGCACAGTTTACTGACCTCCCGCAGGCCTTTTTCAGCGGCATCGTAAGCGGCATTTACTGATCGGATGAATTGCGCCTCCAGCTCCCGCTCGACCACTTCTGGCATATAAAGCTTCGTCCCCAGCCACCGCGCAACGCCAAATATCGAGTAGATGTCGTTGGGCGGGTGGGGCCATCGATAGAGGATGTTGGTGTCGAAATAGATTTGCTTCAGAGGTTGGGAGGCCATCGACGTTATGGTCGCATTATCTCGGGCGTACGGCGGCTCAGTCGTCGGAGCGCGGCAGGACATCGTTTTGGTAGAACTAGAGTGCTCCCTGGGAAGTGAACACTACTTATGAAGTGGTTTCACATCCCCATAAACAGCAAGGATAACCACAAGCCGGGTGCCAGCATGGGGCTAGTTGGTGACTGATCCGCCAGAGGCGTTTCCAAGGATTTGTTATCGCGGCAAGGTAGACGAGAGCCGGGAGATCAGGTTCTGGCCCTTCCATCCCTTCCCTCCCATATAATTGGGCATTCTATGGCCCAAAAAGGTTTTGATCCGCCGAATACCCCCGCTTTATTCGTAGGGCGGGAAGACGATTTGGCATGGCTCGAACGTCACACCGATCCCGGACGGGGTTCGCGTTTTGATAGCGACATCTTAATCACCGGCGAATCCGGCATAGGAAAGACGGCTCTCGTTGCCGCGTTTCTGAACCGCAACAGAGAAAAGATTCCCGCCGTGTGGATCGATTGCGCTTCGTGGGATTCGGGCCAGCTTAGTTTGCGAAGCGTGTTTGACCAGCGCGAACGTGACGCAGAGGTGAGGCGGTCGCGCCGGTCATTCGGACTAACTGTCGTTTTGGATGGAGCAGACGAAATCGGCGAACGGCGAATGCTCGACCTCTATTTTGAGGCGCGCAACCGGAAGAGGGTTAGTCAGGTCATCATAACTTCCCGCTCCGAGCCCGAACTGGCCATACGTGAAGAGAACCGGCGGAGACTATCGCGGCTTGAACCACGGGAAGTAGAACGGCTGATCAACAGTAGGATTTCCTTATCCGATCTCGATGATAAAGAGACGTTGCGCTTAATTGGAACCGTTGGAGGAGTTCCAGGTGCTGTCCAGATAATGGCGGGTATGGCGAGGGTGCTGTCAAGCGAGCAACTCCGCCGCGTGCTATCAGGCGAAATCTATGACGTTGCCGATGCAAAGCCGAATTTGTCGGCGAACAAAATCGGCCGCGTCATTAAGCCGTTGATTGTTGCCGATAACGAGAGAATACTCCGCGGTCTGAAAAAGAAGCCAAAAGACATTTTCAAGCTTGAGCCGCGGCAGTTCGAAGAGCTGGTTGCGGACTTGTTGCAGGACATGGGATATGAAGTGACCCTGACCCAGCAGACAAGGGATGGCGGCAAAGACATTCTCGCCGTACAAAAGACGCCCATTGGAAACATACTCTGTCTCGTGGACGCGAAACGGTACAAGGAGTCGGCGAAGATCGGCGTTGGAATGGTACGCACGCTTCTAGGGACGCTCGTCACCCACGGCGCGACGAAAGCAATGCTTGCGACGACAGCAACATACTCAAAAGACGCTCGCAAAATGGAAGAAAAGCATGAGTATCAATTAAATCTGGCGGATTACGCGAAGGTCGTCGAATGGGTTCACAAATACGGAGAATAGCCAGTCAGGCGCGGATTCGTGCGGGTCGTAAGTATCATCGCCAGTAAGGCGGGTGAGGTGTCTGGCGCGCGGCCCACACTGTTCTTCCATCGTACAGACCCGTTGCCGCATCCCGCGGGTAAGATCGCCCGCTTCTTGCCAGTAAGGCCCGGATTCCGAGCGGTTAACTTGCTGTTATTCGGGGTTAACAGAGTCAGGGCAATAAGCCAGCAGACAAGACCGTGACGGCGTGATCCGTTGGCGCGCAGGGTACGGGTCCCCGATAACAGAATGCAGTTCTAATAATAGGTGGTCAAGAGATGGTCCCTCAAGCTGCGTGCCGGCCCGACAGGCGGGGCGGGGTTCGCGGAACCGGGAACAATTGTCTAAAGCACGCGCGCGCTGTACGCAAGGAGATGAGGAGGCTAGGTCTTAGTCTTGAAAGATAGGGATGTCGAAGAAAAAGAAACCGGCGTGGCAGAAGGCAAAGAAGCTGGATGACGCGCGGATAATTCACGCAGGCGAGGAAGGTATTCCATACCTCTACAGATATCTTCCGTTTCCTTTGGAGAAACCAAAGCCAGATCGTGACAACGGGCCGGAAAAGCTGAAGGACATTCTGGTCAATCGCCGCATTCGATGTTCGAACCCAAAATATTTCAACGATCCCTGGGACTGCAAGCCCTGCGTCCATCCCGATTTGCTGGACGACTCCGAGATGCGGCGCATTATGGCGATGTCACTCATAGATACCCAGAAGGGCGGTCCAAAGGGCGACATCACCGATTTGCGCCTCTTACATGATCCCGCATTTCTGAGAAGGATCGCCCCCGCGTTCAACGATTTTATGGCCAGATTCATAACCGAGCGATGGGGAATTGTCTGTTTGTCAGCCGCGGCATGTTCAACACTTATGTGGTCACATTATTCCGACAATCACAAGGGCATTTGCCTTGAGTTTCGGGTGAAGGGCACGTTTTTCGGGGCGGCGGTCAAGATTATCTATCGCGCCGAATATCCCAAGATGATCATCGGCGGCAATTTTGGTCAGATGATGCTCACGGTCAAAGCCAAGGATTGGGAGAAGGAAGAAGAATACCGGCTCGCTTGCCCGCTATCCGAGGAAGTCACTGAATCCAAGGAAAGCCCGCTTCTCATGAAGGACGGCTTTCTGGAAATCGGAGATTTGTTGCACGCTGTGATTATGGGGTGTGAAGTCGGCGAAGAGGAAGAGCGGATTATCAAAGAGTTGCTAGAAGAACATGGGCAGCACGTTCGATTGAAGCGTGCTGTGCGTGTTCCGCACAAATACACTTTGACTTTGGAAGATGTGTATACTCCCGGTTAGATGCCGCCCGAGCCTAATCTGTCCAACGTTGCCAAGCCGCACAAAGCCTCTAACATTAACGAATTCAGAGAAGTGCTCGAATACATCCAGAAATCGCCGCCGTGGACAAGGAACGTCATATACCGAGGCCATGATTGTGCCGGCTACAAGCTCACCTCAACGCTTGAACGGCTCGTTGAAAAGCTGAACAAGGCGGGTTCGGAGCGAATCGGCGGGATAACCCACCATCCCCATACATTGAAATCAGCGGAAGACTGGCTACTGAGCGAGTTCCGCCGTGGCGTTCGCCATCATTATGATGTCGGGCTGGACGACAAGGACAGGCTCGGGTGGCTCGCCCTTATGCAACACCATGGCGCGCCTACCCGACTTCTTGATTGGACGCTTTCCCCCTACGTAGCGCTTTACTTTGCCGTGCAACCCGGAAGGGCGGAATGCGCGGTGTGGGCTCATAGCCCTTCGATACTTGATGATTGGTGCATGGCAATCGAGACGGCTGCGGACGTCGACGAGGCCACGCGCAAGAAGCTTTTTCCGATGACAAGGAAACTCATCACCAGCAACAGCGACATCGAAGAGCGCCACGACATCATAAACAAACTTTTGCACTCCGGCACGGCAAACAAATATTCGCTTGCTACGTTTATCCGGCCATTTCACCTGAACCTACGCGTGACCGCCCAACAGGGTGTGTTCGCCGTGCCGCTGTCGGACGAGATTCCGCTCGAACGGTGCTTGTTGCAGAGTGTTCTAATGTCAAAGTCCGGGGGCGCGTTGATGCACAAGATAACGATCAAGGACTACAGCCGAACGCAGATCCTGCGCGAACTTAAGCTAATGAACATCACGCATGAAACGCTTTTTCCGGGGTTGGATGGATTTGCGAAGTCGCTTCAGGATCAGTTGGCCACTAGTTCCGAGGGGTTTTTTCTTTAGCGCCGGGAGAGGTCTATCGCCTCATCTCGCAACATCCCTACTTGATCCACGCAACTATAGAGAGGCAACCCACAGGTTGACAGGCTTGCCTTGGGAGTGTGAAAGCCATCAAGAGTAATCACAATTGCGAGGTTGATAGGCTAATCATTTTGGTTTAAAAGGTGGTCGCTGCAATGGTATGCTTGGCGACCACTCTTTTGAGAGGGGACTTCGGCGGCAAAGAACGATGAGAAAAAGCGGCACTTGGACGCTGACGCTCTTGCTGCGGAAGCCGCAGCCAAGCGCAAAGCTATTCCTCAGCGCATCTCGCGAAGCTTGTGCGGAGCGACACCGCATCAAAGAGGGGCGGAAGCCCCTATTCAGAAGCCTCCGGTTCGTCTGGAGACTGTTCGTCGTCTTTGGCTTTGCGATCGAGGAGGCGGATCGTATCGGCGATGCACTCGACAACGGTTTGCTTGACGGTGACTTTGATGGATTTGTTCTTGTGGGTAGCTTCGACTTCGCGGTCGTAGGAATCGGTGTGAAGCCTGCCTTGGACAAGAACGTGTTTGCCTTTGAGAAGGCGGTCGGCCAGTTTGGCAAATCCTTCTCCGTACCCAACAACTTGGCACCATTCGGTGGCCTCCTGCCATTCGCCATTGGCAGCTTTCCAGGATTCTTTGGTGGCGACGGAGAACTTGGTCACCTGGCGGCCGGACTTGAGAGTTTTGGTTTCGCTATCGCGTCCAATAAAACCAACGAGAGTAAGCTGATTGAAGTTCATAAGTGAAATGTCCTTTCTGTGCCCGTTTGCTTGGGCACGGAATAGCGAGTGGCGCATGCTCCCAAATCCCGAAGCGGATGCATTCCTGGGGGGACCCGGAGAATTTAACCGATGGCCGCAGTGAGCGAAGCGAAAGAGTGGAAAAGAAATTCTTTGGGCGGAGCCGGGAAAGCAGAAGGAGCGAGTGGTGCAGGGCGCATGGTTTACGCCCGAAGCAGTGCCAAGCGAAAGGGAAAGAAACGGACATAACGGAGAATGCAAAGCGGAACTCGACTGATTGAGCGATGATGAAGAAACCAATCTCGAATGGAGGGTGCCCGTGACGGTTGGCGGCCCAGAGAATGCGAAGGATAAAAATTGCGCCGGACTCCACGGAACTGTGCCAGTTCTTTGTACGGCGAATCGGATTGGTCCGGGCGGCTAGATTCGGAACACGTTCGCAGGCGGGCGACCGATTGTAGTGCCGCGAAGGAACCCGCAAGAGCGAATCCAGAATTTAGTCGAGCCGTTGGCGGCGGATATCGCCGATGGTCAACCTCGACGTCAGCCGAGGCGACGGAACGACGGCCCACCGGAGCCGACGAAATGAGATGCGGGGCGATCAGAAGAAGGAAGGGAGAGCGTTGCGAGAGGGAACGTCTCGCTGGGGATGGGAGCAAGCAACGGAGTGCGAGCGCGGGAAGGGTCGGCGCTTCGCCCCCTTCCCGAGCAACAGAGTGAGATCGAGAGTTGGAAAAGTAGCCATAAGAATAGTGGTGAGACTAGCTCGATTGAGATCGAATCGTCGAGCCGAAGCCAAACAGATCGTTAGGACAGCGACGTCAGAAACTAACAGAATAGTTCTGAGAGATATGGAAGTTCTGACGGTCAAAGTGTTGAATCATCGACGAACTGCCGGAAAGCATTCCAGCCGGTGCCAAGGAAATGCTGCATCTGGGAAGCCACAACGAAGTGGATCAGACGCTTTCTCGACTTGAGCGACGTGGGGAATTGATGCGAGCAGGGCGTGGTCTTTATCTTCTGACCCGTGAAAAGTCGTTTTGGAGCCCATCCACCAGGCGCATCGAAAGCAGGGGACGCATGGCGCGATGGCGGCAAATCAACTTGGCTTGAGGACACAGGTACCGGGTGCGTGAGGTTTACCTCACATCGGGCGAAGCCGAATTCTGAAGCTTGCGGCGCAGGTTATGAGCGTATGGTCGGCTATGCGACAAACGGGCTTGGGTGCCTGACTCATGAGATGTAAAGGAGAGAAACCGCCTACTTTTCGAGGCGTATTCCCTCCGATTCTGCAAGGTCGAGAAATCGGGATACCTGGCCGACGAGGGCCGTGTTCCCATGCCGCATTGTTCTAAGGTAATCAGCGCTGCTAGGTGAGCGCGTCGGACGCCCCTCCGTTATGAGGCCGATGTCGACCATCCTTCGGAGTAGTGCCTCAAAGCTCTCAACGTCGGCCGACTGGCGCCTAATGTCACCGAATGCAAGCAACTGAGCAAGGCCGAAGCGTGTGTCTGAATGCTGCTTCTCTACCTTCTTCGCCACTTTTAGCATTTCAATATCAGCACTTCGCAGGAACCGAAGAGAACGGTCTTTGATTTTCTGCGTCGTCGCGTTGATGCGGCCAGCTGCCCAGTAGCGGTCTCGCCATGTGTTAGAAAGCTGAACCTTCTCTCTTTTGCACAGCTCCTCAAGCTTATGGAATTCCTGATCCATTAGGTCTGGAACAGTAGGGCGACTCTCAGCGTACCCACCGATCGCGTATGTAGTCTCCAGATTTGTGATCACGGCGAAGATATTCTCGGAGACAACGGGAAGGGTCTCGACAAAGCTTTGAAAAGCAACAAGAATATCCCGTTTGCCAGCTGGCTTCAAACCAAGTGGTGGTGCCAATTCCACCAACCCATGGACCGTGTTGGTAAGGGTCCGATACGCGCTCTCCTGATATGGTTCGCCAGTTAGGTCACAGTAGTATTTCCCCAACAGCCACGAAGGAGCACACTCATCCCACGAACCGGATCGCAGGACTGGGATGAACTTCCGTTCGTTCTGCGAGTGGAAAACCTCGGCAGTGATGATCTGTCCTTCGTAGCCTACCCCGCCGCGCCGGCTATTTGATCGTTCCTTGTAACGTGGTGAGCAAACGATGCAGACGAAGTCGCTCTCACGAACAGCCCGCTCCATAAACTGAGGAAGCTGATCACCTAAGCGCACTTCCCATTGATCCAGGATGATGTTGATGCCGTCCGATCGCAGCCGTGTAGCTAATTTCGCAACCCAGTTCTTATGGCCGTCACTATCCCAGGAATACGAAATAAATACGCGCGGCGGTCTCGAACTCTCCGTACTCGAAATGGCATTTGGGAGATCCGGATCCGATTTCGCGAATAGAGGCAAGGGGCCGTAGGACTCGGCCCCTTCCGATCCCCCCGCGGCCGAGACATGCCGAACGAGACTTTCAACGGCCAATGTCAGAGTTTCAGCGCTTTCCCCTAAGTTGAGGATATATTCACTCGAAGAGATCTTTCGAATAGAGGTGACAGGTATTGTTGCGTCCCGCGTCTTAAGCAAGACTTCAATATTTTCGGCATCATGGTCTGTGGGATAACGTTGATTCTGTCGGGCGATTGCTGCGATGTAACTGCGTAGTAAGTCGCCTAACAGCTTCACGAGTTTTTCAACAACAAGAACCGACGCGGCGCCGAGAAAGAATAGCTCGGGGCCGCTCTCATGCTTTACCGCGACGACGTCGTAGTCGTCCAAACGGAAACGGCGTCGGTCGGAAAACCTGTCTCTATCGTCGGAGGGTCTGAGGGCATTACAGAAGTCTTCGAAGATAAAGCTCGAATGGAAGGTGTAGCCCTGCAACGTGACGGCAAACAGTGCGCCCTCTGCGTTGGAATCGGTGGACGCCATCTTCGCTCCTTCCTCTCATATGAAAGTATAGTTGGGCAGTCACAGTCTACCGTCCGGTACAGACGACGGCGCGGTCTTTGAGATCAGCCAGCACCCGGAGAACGGTTCGCGGAATTTGCCTGGGCAAGCACATGGTCCGCGACCGCGACGCGGCAATTGGAAGTCGGGCAGAGCACGATCATGTTGACGTATCACACGCATGCCGTCGATTTGAATTCTTGAGGCTTTCCAAAGTCTCATTCTGGGAAGTTTGGAACGGCAACGCGCGTTATTTTAAGGCCTATGAGCCCTAGGAGACACCCCACCCTAAGGGACTATGCCCTCGCCGGTCGGGTGTTCCTCCGGCTGCTCCGCTGCTGCTTGCAGATCGTTCTTATGCAGATCCAGAGCTGCATTCAGTTCGGTTTGTTTCATCAGCAGTTCTTTCAGCCGTGCCTCATGTTCGAAGGGCTTTGCCAATTCAATTCGAAAAGCCGCGAGGTTCGCTTCGAGTTGCTGAAGCTGTTCCCGCTCGCGTTCGGCAGCGCGTTCCAGCGACCGAAGAGTGTACTCGATGCTCTGGATGGTGCCTACCGGATTCGCCGGGTTGAGACTGGCTGAGTAGGTGCCGCTGCCGCGCAGGAAGATCGACGGCACGGGATCGGACTCCAGAAAGGATGGCCGCTTTCCTTGGCTCACAATGTCAAAGCCTCGGAAGTGCGCGCGGACTTGGCGCGATTCATCGTCTTTCCAGGTAAGGATGAGGTACGTCAGGGCCTTGGCCGCTTCTTCGCGAGAACCCTTGCCGGCGAAGGTGCGATTGCCCATGGTCATCGAAAACGCTTCGGAATCGTTGCGATCGCGTAGCGCGATATCGGCATCGATCTGGCCAATCATCTGGCGGGAGCGCTCGACCCGGAACGGAAGTTCAGAAACTTCGCGGGTTACACGGTAAAGCTGGTTTTGATGCGAAGCTCTAAGTGCGTCGAGCTTGCGGATCTCGGTATCGACACGGACTTTCTCCATGACAAGCGGGTTGCCGGAGGCAATGGCTTTGATTTCGGCGAAGGTGAGCGCGGCGTTCTCGAGATCTTCTACGCGGCGCGTGGAGACATCGCCACACATGACCTGGGCGATGAAGCGCGCTTTGACCTCAAGGAGCTGCCACATATAGGCGTCGAACGATCCGGCGGTGACGTAACGGAAGATGCGTACCGTTTCGTAGCGATTGCCCTGCCGCAGGATGCGTCCCTCCCGTTGCTCGATGTCCCTGGGGCGCCAAGGCGGATCGAGTTGCGTGAGCGCGGCCAGCCGTTTTTGCACGTTCGTGCCTGCGCCCATCTTCTCCGTGCTGCCGAGCAGGATGCGAATGCGGCCGGCATTGACGGCATCGAAGAGTAACTTCTTTTTGGCATCGGTATCGGCTTCGTGGATGAAGGCGATTTCGGAATTGGGGACACCGAGACGGACGAGGTGCTCGCGCACTTCGTCGTAGACGTTCCAGCGCTGTGGATCGGGTGTGGAGAGATCGCAGAAGACCAGTTGCGTACCACGTTCGGCGGCGGTCTCCTGCCAGACGGCAAAGATGCGGCGGGTGGCGCGCTTGAGTTTGGTATCGTGCTCCGGGTCTTCCCGGAGTCCGACAAGGCGCAGGTCGAGAGCCGCTTTGCGTCCATCGCCCGTGATCTTGAGCATATTGTCCACGCTGGGATCGATCTTCTGTGTCTTGAGGGCCTCGGCGCGTTTGACCAGGGTTTGGATGTATTGCTTGAGCGTGTCGCTCGCCGGGGTTGCTTCGATGATCGGCTTGCCGGTTTCGAGTTCGGGCCGCGGCAGTTGCAGCATGTCGGCGGTTTGAATATCGGCCACGGAGCGGAACATGGTCAGCAGTTCCGGCATATTGATGAAGCGGGCGAAGCGGGTGTTCATGCGGTAGCCGCTGCCATCGGGCGCGAGTTCGAGGGCGGTGACGGATTCGGCGAAGCTGGCGGCCCAGGCATCGAAATGCCGGGTGCCGGTGCTTTCGAGCAGCGACGGTGCCAGATAGCGCAGCACGGTGTACATTTCGGCGAGGGTGTTGCTGATGGGCGTGCCGGTGGCGAAGACCACGCCGCGGGTGTGCGGGCTTTGCTGAATGTAGCGGATCTTCAGGTACATATCGAAGGCGCGGAAGGAGTCGGAATTAGGCAGGCCGGCGATACGCGGCATTTTGGAGATGTAGGCCAGGTTTTTGAAGGCATCGGCTTCATCAACCATCAACTCCGAAATACCGAGGTCCTCAAACGTTACTGCGTTGTCTTTCATCTCGCGGTTCGCGCGCTTTTCAAAGCGGACTTTCAAACGCTTCTTGGCCGTTTCGAGTTGCTTCACGATGCGACGGTTGTCCCCGTTGCTGGCGTTCATGCGTGTCAGCTCGTCGTCGATTTCACTGAGTTCTTCGTCGAGGAACCGTTTGAAGAGGTCATCCGAGAGCGGCAAATATTCGAAGCTGCGGAAGGAGACGATGATGGCGTCGTAGTTACCGGTGGCAATGCGCGCCATGGCCCGCTGGCGGTTGCCGGTGGCGAACTGGTCTTTGCCGGCGACGAAGAGATTGGCGTGCGGATAGAGCTTGAGGAATTCGGTGGCCCACTGGTCTACCAAGTGATTGGGGACGACGAACATGGTTTTCTGAGCGAGGCCGAGGCGTTTGAGTTCCATCGCGGCCGCCACGAGCGTGAACGTTTTCCCGGCTCCCACGACGTGCCCGATCAAGGTGGAATTCGATTGCAGAATGCGCCAAGCGGCGTTCTTCTGGTGCGGCGCCAGCTCGCGGTTGCGGAGGCTGTGCCGGCACATGCCGGGGAAGGTCAAATGGGAACCGTCGTAGGTGCGGAGGCGCAGGTGATTGAATTGATCGTTATATTGGCGCGCCAGGCGGTGTGCGCGATCGGCCTCCTGCCAGATCCATTTCTGAAAGTTGTCTTTCAATTCCTGCTGGCGTTCGCGGGCGGCCAGGGTCTCGTTCTGATTGACGACAAGCTTGGGTTGGCCGTCGGAACCGGTGATTTCGTCGTAGGCGGTGGGGGTGCGGTTGTTGAGCGCGTGCTCCACCAGTACGGCGGCCGTGAAGCGTGCCGTGCCGTAGGTGGTGGTGTTGGGAGCGGCGTATTTGGCTTGGTAGCCGAGTTCGACAGTCCAACTAGCGATGCTTTGGGCGTGCGAGATGGTGACGTGTTTTTCTTCGGTAGACAAAAGTTCACAGAGGAAGCGCTGGATATCGGCTACGGGTATCCACGGGGAGCCCAGGCGCGCGTCGATATCGCCGGGTTCGAGATCGCGCGGTTGCACGGTGCGCAGGGCGTCTACATTCGCGGTGAACTCCGGTGCCACGGCGGCAGCGGCTTCGGCGATTTCGAGCTTGTGCCTGACATTGCCGGAAAGGTAGGCATCGGCGGGCTCCCAGGCGTTGCCCTCGGGATTGCGGAACACCAGGCCGGTCAGTTCGTGCTGCAGAGCGGGGATGCTTCTTTGGGTGAGACTCGCGATGCGGAGCCAATCGACTTGCCCGGTTTCATTCAGGCTGACGAGCAGCGCCTCGGCGGCGGTTTCGACGTGTTCGACGGGTTGGTAGCCTTCGATGGTGCGTTGATGAAAGATGGGCGTTTTGGCGGCGCGCTTTGTGTCCGGATCGTAGTCTTCGAGCGAGAGCAGGAGCGGGTGATCGGGATCGCCGGCAAAGGCGCGGAAATTCTCCTTGGAGGAAATGGGACCGAAGCGGTAGAAGAAGCGGTCATATTCGAGGTGAAGCTGGCGGCGGGCGCGGAGGATTTGATCTTCGGCGGCGTTTTCCAACTGGGTGCGTAGCACTTCGCGAACGGCATCGCGAACGGTTAAGAGGAGCCGGATTCGGGACTCGACGGGTTTGCCGAGATTGACGGGTTCGAGGGCATCGCCGTTGCGGATGACCAGGGCGTTATCGAAAAGCCCGTACGCGCCGTCTTTGATTGATCCCAAGTCGGCGGCGGAGAGGGGAGCGAGGGGCGTGATCCTAACCGATCTTGTCGATGTTGTATATAAGCCAGCGGGCACGGTGCTGAGAGCGTCGGCGAAGCGTTGCGGGCAGAACTGCCCTTTGAGAGTGAATTCCGCAGCGGCGTACTGGGTCGAGTCGAGTGCGGGCGTACCGAGCATGTGCAGCGGGTGATCGACGAAATACTCGTTGATCTCGACAGGGCCGTCGCCGGTTTGCAGGGTCTTCAACTGGA
>Ga0302319_10004330_pt1 | contig 29183 bp, 17 predicted proteins | sample Bog_T0_2_FD_203319 | JGI IMG/M metagenome (GOLD analysis project Ga0302319, IMG submission 203319) | Peat permafrost microbial communities from Stordalen Mire near Abisko, Sweden - Bog_T0_2 | ecosystem: Environmental > Terrestrial > Soil > Wetlands > Peat | place: Sweden: Abisko, Stordalen Mire... | reverse complement strand
GTTATAGTTACGGGCTGTTCCCACAGGGAACCTATACGATTCAGGCATCGCTTGCCGGCAGCAGTTCCTTTGTGATGGCCAAATCCAATACGGTCTCTCTGCAGGTGGGCCTGACGCCGGTCAATGTCACGCTAACTTCCAACGCCAACAATATCCCCTACCCCACTCCAATCAATCTCACCGCCAACGCCACCAGCAACGGCCTCGGAGTCCCAGCGGGGACCATCAGCTTCCAGAACAACGGCGGCCAAATCGGCAGCGGCGCGCTGGTGACCGACAACGGTTCCAGCGGGCTTGCCAGTGTCGGCACATACGATACCGTAACCGGCCAGACGGTCATCGCTGTAGCCACGGGAGATTTCAACGGCGACCACAACCAGGACCTCGCGGTTCTTGAGTCCGGTTCCGGCGCCGCAAGCTTGCTGATATCCCTCGGCAACGGGGACGGAACCTTCCAGGCGCCGACGATCTATAGTTCCACTGAGTTTGGTTTCGATCCAACCTCAGTTGCCATCGCAGCCGCCGATTTCAACGGCGACGGGTACACCGATCTGGTGGTTGCCGCGTCCGATGGCGCGATTGCGGTCATACTGGCCGCAGGCGACGCTGCCGGCGATCTCAACATCCTCCAGGCCCAGTTGATCCAGACAACCTACGCGCCCCTTGCAGTGGCTACCGGCGATTTCAATAAAGACGGCAACCAGGATTTCGTTGTTATCGGCACCAATACTGTGACGGCTTTCTATGGCACGGGCAGCACGCCAATCAACTTCCCGTCAGGAGGTTCATGGACCGCGTCTTCCGATACCGCAAACTATACGGGAATTACAGTTGCCGATTTTAACCATGATGGTTACGCCGACTTCGCCATCAGCGATAACTCCGTCCCCGATGTGGCTGTATTCTTCTATAACTCCGATGGCGGCGGGTTCAATGGTCCACATACCTATCCTGTCGGAGCATCGGCCACGGCAATTGCGTCCGGCGACGTAAACGACGACGGTTACACTGATCTGGCTGTGGTCAGCAGTATCGATTCCACGGTCGATGTGCTGATCAATTTAGCGATAACCAACGGGAACGCCAGCAAAGGCACATTCGGACCGCCAACCTCCTATGGCGTTGCGTCCGTGCCTACCGCGGTCGCGATGAACGACTTCAACAAGGATGGCTATGCGGACATAGCGGTAACTGGTACCCCAACAGGCGAGGGTGGCGGCACAATCATTCTGCTGGGATCCTCCACTGGCGCAATGTGGGGAGAGACATCGCTGCCGGGAGTCTACGGCCAGGCCATCGCCAGCACAGATTTCAATAACGACGGCAATCCCGATCTCGCGGTTGGATACAACAACGGGATGACCGTTTTTCTCGACAGCGCGGCGCAGGCGCTCTTGAGCGGAGCCGTGGTGCCGGCAGGCACCAATCCGCTGACAGCCGTGTACACCCCCACTGGAGATCCGAGCCCCTTCGCCGGCTCCACATCCAACACCGTCAGCGAGGTTGTCACTCAGACCACGCCCACTGTCGCATGGTCCAATCCCGCGGCCATCCCCTATGGAACCTTGCTTGGCAGCACGCAGTTGGATGCCGGCGCCCCGGTGCTGGGAACCTACACGTACACGCCCGCTGCCGAAACTTTGCTCTCCGCGGGTACCCATCAGTTATCGGTAACTTTCGTGCCGAGCGACCCCAGCTACATGGGCTCAACAGCCACCGTGTCCATTAACGTCAACCAGGTCGCGACCACAATCACCTGGCCGGGACCCTCGGCCATCACGTATGGCACAGCGCTCAGCACCACGCAGTTGAATGCGACCGCCTCGGTGCCCGGTGCTCTGACGTATACGCCCGCTGCGGGTACAGTCCTTACCGCGGGCCCGCACACGCTGTTTGTAACTTTCACGCCGACCGACACTCTCGATTATCTTGGCGCCACCGCATCCGTATCGATCAACGTCAGCCAGGATGCTCCCGTGATCAGTTGGCCGACCCCCGCCGCAATAACATATGGCACTGCGCTCAGCGGCACGCAGTTGAATGCAACCGCCCCGGTATCCGGGACCTTCATGTACACGCCTGCTGCGGGAACCGTGCTGAACGCGGGTACACGCTCGTTGACCGTGGAATTTACTCCGAACGACCCGCTCGACTACTTGGGCGCAACGGCGACAGTGTCGATTACGGTCAATAAGGTTGCAACATCCGTCAGCTGGTCAAGCCCGGCCGCAATTCCGTATGGCACCGCGCTCAGCAGCGCGCAGTTGAACGCCACAGCTTCGGTGCCTGGAACCTTTGCGTACTCGCCTGCTGTGGGTACAGTTCTCACCGCCGGCCCGCACACTCTGGCTGTCACCTTCACGCCGGCCGACAGCGTTGACTACCAGACTTCGACGTCTTCCGTTTCGATTACCGTCAGCCAGGGCGCACCCGCTATCACCTGGTCGAATTCCGCCGCAATAACCTATGGCGCCGCGCTCAGCAATACGCAGTTGAATGCGACGGCCTCAGTGCCTGGAACCTTCCTGTACTCGCCCGCCGGCGGAGCAGTTCTCAGCGCCGGAGCGCACACACTGGGAGTCACCTTCACTCCAACCGACGCCACGGATTACTCCACAGCCACCTCCAGCGTTTCGATCACCGTGAACCAGGCAACCCCGACCATAACCTGGACCGCGCCTGGGGCGATTTCCTATGGCACGGCGCTGTCTGCAACTCAACTCGACGCCTCCGCCTCGACTGCCGGCACGCTGACCTATACTCCGGCTTCAGGAACGGTGCTCACGGCCGGATCGCATACTCTGAACGTAAGCTTCGCTCCGACCGACACCACCGACTACGCCACCGCAACCGGGTCCGTGTCGATCCAGGTCAATCAGGCCACGCCAGTCATCACCTGGGCGAACCCAGCCGCAATCTCCTACGGAGCCCCGCTCAGCTCAACTCAGTTGAATGCCACAGCTACGCCTCCTGGCGGCGCCTTTACCTACACGCCCCCGGCGGGCACCACTTTGCCCACGGGAACGCAAACTTTGAATGTAAAGTACATGCCGACCGATACCACCGACTACGCCACAGCATCGTCGTCGGTCACTATCCAGGTAAATCCCGGCCTTGCTCTCTCGTCCATTGAGCCGTCAAGCGCGGCTTACGGGGCCGCAGCCACCACCATTACCCTCACAGGCACTGGATTTGCCTCGAACACGATCGTTCAGCTCAACGGAGCTACGATCACAAGTTCGTTCCTCAGCCCCACCCAAATGACCGCGGTGATTCCCGCCAGCTTCTTTGAGCAGACACAACCGGGTGCCATCACCGTAACCAATCCAACTGCCGGAACGACCCCACCCTCGGTTCAGTTCACGGTCGCGCTGCCGAATGTTCTGGTCACGTTCAGCGGTCCGGGTTCCGCATCGCCAGCGCAACAGCCCACCCTCAATCTGGAATTCCTGCAAGGGTATCCGCTGCCGGTGCAGGTAACGCTGACACTCACTGTGCAGCCGCCAACCACCGGCGGTCCTATCGATCCGGCCGTACAGTTCTCCACCGGCGGCACAACGCTGACCTTTGCGCTCCCCGCGAACTCCACCACCATCCCAGCAATCCAGGTCCAGACCGGCACTCTGGCAGCGACGATCACAGTGACTCTCACGCTCGAGTCCGGCGGTCTGGATGTGACGCCGTCCGGGTTGCAACCAGTGGTGATCGTTGTGCCTGCGGTGGCCCCGGTCATCTCAAGCGCCACCCTTACGACCAGCGCCGACACTCCCAAGACTCTCACCGTGACCATCCAGGGTTACTCCAGTACGCGCGAGGTCTCCAGCGCCGTCTTCACGTTCGTTCCGATTGCAGGGGCCACCATTGACGGCTCGCCGGTCACCGTCGATGTATCCTCGGACTTCTCGAGTTGGTTCTCTCAGGAAACCTCGGACCAATACGGCAGCGCCTTCACATTTACACAAACCTTCAACCTCAGCAGCGATTCATCCACCGTCGCAAGCGTCAGCGTGACGCTGACCAATTCCGTCGGCACATCGAATTCTGTGACCGCAAAATAGGATGACAAGCCCAATGGCCAACACGAATCACTTTGGAACCGGCGCACGGCTGGTCGCTCTGCTGGTAGTTTCGCTGCTGCTCCTGGAGCCGGCTGCGCCTCTCCAGGCTCAGTCCACACCCGACAATGCGCCGCCCAGCAGCCTCCAAATTGTGATTCTCGATGGCGAAGGCGCGTTGAACAATATCCAGGAGCGCACGGCTCGCGAGCCCATCGTCCAAGTGCAGGACGAGAAACACAGGCCGCTGGCCGGCGCTCTTGTTCTCTTCGCGATCCATGGCGGCGCCGGAGGCGCTGGAGCAGCCTTTGAGGGCGGAGCAAGCACGCTCTCAGTTCTTACCGATGCCAATGGATTGGCGCGGGCTGCGGGGCTGCTGGCAAATAACCTGCAGGGATCCTGGCAGATTCAGGTCACCGCGTCCATGGGTAATTTGACAACAACCACGGTGATCCACGAGTCGAACGTTGTACCTTCTCCGCAGAGCCAGTTAAACAATGCCGCGAAGACCAAGCCGTCCATCCACTGGCCGTTCTCTAAGCCGGTCACACTCACAATCGTGGGAGGCCTGGTGGTGGCCGGCGCGGTCATCTACTACGTAGTTGCGGACCTGAATGGGAGTAGCGGGACGAAGATCACCACCGGCACCGGGACCGTTGGCGCACCCTCCGCCACTCCAGGAATCCATTTCCGCTTCTAACCAGGGAGTGTTGCGCCCGGAGCCTGGTAATCCTGTTGACCAGGAGAATAATACAGCTCAATCTACCGCTTCAATTCAGGCTGCCTGGTCGCACGAGATCACTCTGCGCCGCAACACCCAGCTTTGGCGCTTGCCACGACTGCACGAATTTCATCGCAGCGTCGAAGGGCAGAGGTCTTGAGAAGAAGTAGCCTTGGATGTACTCGCAACCCAGGTTCCGCAGCAACTCCGCGTCTTCCGCACTCTCCACGCCTTCCGCAATGATAGTCATGCCCAGGCTCTTTGCCAGCCCAACAATGGATTTAACCAGCACCAGGCTACCCGGATGCGTCGCCATCGAGCGAATAAAGCTCTGATCGATCTTGAGTGTATCGATGGGAAAGTAGTGCAGGTAACTCAACGACGAATAGCCGGAACCAAAATCGTCGATCGAAACATTGAGTCCAATCCCTCGGCACTTCTCCAGTTCTGTCCGCGCGACCTCCGGAGCTTCCATGAGCAGAGTCTCCGTGATCTCCAGATGAATTTGCCTCGGATCAATCTTCTTCTTCTCGATGGTCGCATTCAGGTTTTTGAAAAGATCTGCTCCCGCAAAATCCTTCACCGAAAAATTCACACTGATGAAGATGGGGGCAGCGCTGAGCAGATCCGGTGAGGCTGCGGCCTGCAACTTCACCGCGGCGTCGCATGCCTCGTCCAGCGACATGCGCGAAAGCTCGGTGATCAGCCCGCTCTCTTCCGCTACCGGAATAAAAACGCCCGGCGAGATCATTCCGTTTTCAGGATGCGCCCAGCGCATCAGGGACTCAAACCCGGCGATTTTCATTCTCTGAACGTCAATAATCGGCTGGTAATAATTGATCAGTTCCCCGCGCTCCAACGCGCGCTTCAGGTCGCTGTGCAGCCGGATCGCGGAAATCGCCGTCTCGCGGCTTGCGTCGCCCTTCTCGGCCGCTTCGGCGGCAGGCGTGGAAGGCCCAATGCGAACCGCAATGGTCCTGCCGATCATGTCCCGATAGCGCCCGGTGACGATCCGCATCACCATCTTGACAACCGGGTCGGCGCTCTCCACTCTGTGCGCAAAATCCTCGCGAGTGATCTCCAGCACGGTGCAGTCATCGATAGCCCGCACGGTGGCCGTGCGCGGCTTATCGTCGATAATCGCCATCTCGCCGATCAGCGAACCGGCGCCGCGAGTCCCAATCTGTATCGGCACACCGTCGCGCTGAACAACGATCTCGACGTTGCCGCTTTCAATGATGTAGGCGCACTCCCCGCGTTCACCCTCGCGAAGGAGAACTTCCCCTTTACTGAAGTGTTTTTTCGTAGCGTTGGGCATGGGTTCAAAACCTGTCGATCCATAATACGTCATTTATGCGCGGGTGGCTGAGGCGCCTCAGGTGCGCATTGATTCCGGGCCAAGGGGCCTGCGTGAAATAATGTTTCGGCTCACCTCTTGCCGCTGGCATTGGACCGAAAGCCAAAGGTCTCGATGCGAAAAGGACACGAACCATGAAATCCCTTCCCGCTGCATTGCGCTTTTCCGCCATCCTTTCCTTGCTTGGCTTCGGCGTTTTGTCTGCATTCTGCCAGATTCAATCTGCCGCGCAAACAGCTTCCGCGACGCAGGCGGTTCAACGCGTCCAGAACGGTGCTCAACTCACGGCCGGCGATCTGAACGTGAAAGTGCAGTTTTATGCCGAAGACATCGTCCGCGTCTTGAAGTGGCCGGCAGGCGGCACAAGCCAGAAGCTCAGCCTCACGGTTCTCCCAATAGATTTACCTAATCTGGATGTGCATTTCGAGGAAAATGCAAAAGAAGTCACCCTGACTTCCGCGAAGGTCAGGCTTCGGTTGAGCAAGAGCGACGGATCGATTCAATACCTCGACAAGGACGGCCAAACGGTTCTGATGGAGCAGGGACCCGCCGTCTTCAAGCCCGCGCAAATCGAGCGCGAAACGTCAGCCTTCAGCGTCGAGCAGGATTTCAAGTTGAGCGCCGGCGAAGGCGTCTACGGTTTGGGCCAGCAGCAGTTAGGCGTTATGAACTATCGCGGGCACACCGTCAAAATTGTGCAAGCCAACAAGTGGGCTGTTACGCCTGTCCTGGTCTCCACCGCGGGATATGGAATCTTCTGGGACAACTATTCAAAGACGATCTTTGACGACAGCCCAACTCGGACGTCATTCTGGTCTGAAGTGGCCGACAACATCGATTACTACTTCTTCTACGGCCCCTCGATTGATCGGGAAATAGCGGGATACAGGCAGCTCACGGGCCACGCGCCAATGTACGGCAAGTGGGCTTACGGCTACTGGCAGAGCAAAGAACATTACGCCACTCGCGACGAGTTGCTGGGCATTGCACAAGAGTATCGCAAGCGCCAGATCCCCATCGACAACATTGTGCAGGACTGGAATTACTGGGGAAATAACGATAACTGGGGAGGTATGATCTTCGACGAGACAAAGTATCCCCGCCCCAAAGAGATGATCGACGAACTGCACAACGAGAACTTCCACCTGATGATTTCCATCTGGGCCGGCCTTGGGCCCTCGTCCAAAATCAACAAGGATATGGACCAGCACGGCTATCTGTTTCCAACGGTAGGCTGGGCCGGATTCAAGTACTTCGATGTGTATAATCCCGCCGCCACCGATCTCTACTGGAAGTACGCGAGCGAGGGGCTTTTCTCCAAGGGCGTCGATGGCTGGTGGATGGATTCCACCGAGCCGGACATGGTGAATGCGCTCACGCAGGAGGCCGAGGAGTACGAGATGAAGCGTGTCAAGGACAATCATCTCGGCACCTTCGCCCGCTATCTCAACACTTACTCGCTGCTCGACACCGACGCCGTCTACAAGAATCAGCGCAAAGAAACCGACCAGAAGCGCGTCTACATTCTAACCCGCTCAACCTTCGCGGGCCAGCAGAGAGCCGCGGCAACCACGTGGTCGGGCGACATCGGCGCCAGTTGGGAGATCTACCGGCAGCAAATAGCGGCCGGGGTCAACCACAGCATGTCGGGCATTCCCTATTGGACATTCGACATTGGCGCTTATTCGCTCGGATGCCAGGGCGGCGTCTTCATGAACGGCGGCAAGGATCCTGCGTACCAGGAATTTTATACTCGCATGTTCCAGTTCGGCGCATTCAGTCCCATCTTCCGGTCGCACGGTTCTGAAACTCCACGCGAGATATGGGAGTTTGGCGAATACACCCCTGTATTGGAAAAGTTCGACGCCTTGCGCTACCGCTTGCTGCCCTACATCTACTCGCTGGGCTGGCAGGTTACGCACTCGGGCTACACCATCATGCGCGGCCTTCCCATGGATTTCACAGCGGACCATAAGACCTACTCGATCGACGATCAGTACATGTTCGGCCCGGCGATCATGGTTGCGCCGGTCACGGACTATATGTACCATCGCCCGCCGGAGCTTGGAACGCTGGTCGCGCCTGGCAACTTCAAAACCGCGGAAGGCAAGCCTGGCCTCACCGCGAGCTACTATTGTGACAACCATTTCGGCAGCCTGTGCCACCAGGCTGTGGAGCCCGATGTGAATCTGGATTGGTACACGGGCTGGGCGAGTTTTGTTCACGATCCAACGTTCTCCATACGCTGGGAGGGCAAACTGATTCCAACCGAAACCGGAGAGTATCGCTTCAACCTGAAGAGCTTCGGTCCAAAGCGGGTCTACCTCGACGGTAAGGAACTGGCGCACAACTACGATTCGATGGAGTCCTGGACCGTGCCCACGGCTCTGGTTGCAGGCAAAGAATACGACTTCAAGTTCGAGACTGCGAACAGCTCGCTTGGCGCTTTCAGGGCTCAGGTTTACTGGAAGACCCCGTCGATTGTCGCGCACGAGAAAGTTGTCGAGCAGCGCAAGAAAACGAGAGAAGTCTATCTGCCGGCCGGGAGTTCGTGGATCGATTTCTGGACGGGCGAAAAGCTCGATGGTGGCAGAACCATCGCCGCCGCCGCTCCGATTGAGAAAATGCCGCTCATGATCCGGGCCGGATCCATCGTGCCCATGGGGCCGCCAATTCAATATTCCACCCAGAAGCCCGCGGACCCAATCGAGCTGCGCATCTATCCCGGGGCCAGCGGCAGCTTCATTCTGTATGAAGACGAAAACGACAATTACAACTATGTGAAGGGCGTATATTCGACCATTGCGTTTCACTGGGACGACGCCAATCGCCGGCTTACGATCGACGACAGGAAGGGCGAGTTCCCCGGCATGTTGAAGAACCGGAGTTTCCATCTCGTGATCGTGGCAGCAGGCCATGGAACCGGCGTGGAAGTTACCGGCAATCCGGAAAAGGTAGTGATGTATAACGGCCAGCGCCAGGCTGTTATGTTGCCCCAATAATCGCCCGGCTGGCACATTCGGCTGTTTCAGCGAAATGAGCGCGCGGCGTCTCCACGCAGCCTGACCTGGAACAAACCGGAGCGGCACCAGGCAAACAGAGGTTAGTGCGCTGAAAGATTGGATTTGAAAAAAGCACGTGGCGGAGGGAGAGGGATTCGAACCCCCGGTACCCTTTCAGGCACAACGGTTTTCAAGACCGCCGGTATCAACCGCTCACCCATCCCTCCGCAAGGTTGAGACTGTATTTGATTGTACGTCCAGAAAGGCGGTTTTCTTCTCGCGAACGCGCGGACGATGGCTCTCACGATTCGGCAATGCCTCTCTTCAGGCGCCAGCCGGCCGTGAACCACCCTCGTTCCCGGTCAAACGTTACGAAAAACCGCCTAAACAGTTGAATCTGCCGCACGTAACACTCCATCGGTGCTAAAACAGATATACATGGCGAAGCGAAGCAAATCGGGAGCCGAGCCTCAGCCGGGGCAAGCTATCAGCCTCCGCACTCTGGGGGAGTATCTCAACCTGTCCCCGGCAACCATCTCGCTGGTGCTGAACAATGCCCCAGGCATGCGTTCCATTCCGCAGGAAACGCGGGATCGGGTGAGGAATGCAGCAGCCAAATTCGAATACCGGCCCAGCTTCTATGCTAGATCGCTGCGTAAACGGCAAACGTTTTCAGTGGGCGTGCTCATTCCCGATCTGAACGACAATTACGCGGCCCAGATTCTCACCGGCATGGAGGAATTCCTCATCGAGGAAGGCTACTTCTACCTCACTGCAAGCCACCGCCGAAAGCCCGACCTGATTGAGGAGTATCCGCGCTTGCTGATGGATCGCTGCGTGGAAGGGTTCATCCTGGTAGACACTTTTCTTGAGCATAGCCTCAAGCTGCCTGTGGTTGCGGTGGCCGGGCATCGCAAAATAGAGGGAGTCACCAACGTCGTGCTCGATCAGCGGCGGGCGGCTGAGTTGCAGCTCCGTCACCTGGTGCAGTTGGGCCACCGCAAGATAGCCTTCATGCGCGGCGGCAGCCACAGTTCCGATGCCGACGATCGCTGGGAGTGCCAGATGGCGGTGGCGCGGGAGTTGAAGCTCGACGTGCCGCCCGAGATGATGGTCCAGATCCAGGTGCGGGTTTCCACTCCGGAGATGGGCTTTGGGCCCGCCAATGAGCTGGTCAGCCGCGGCGTCGACTTTACAGCCCTGGTCTGCTACAACGACGTGTCGGCCATCGGAGCCATTCGCGCTCTCATGGATCATGGCCTGCACGTTCCTGAAGACGTTTCCATCGTGGGCTTCGACGATATCCAGAGCGCCGCTTACCACAATCCCAGTCTGACCACTATCCGCCAGCCGCTGCAGCAAATGGGCATGGTTGCTGCGCGCATCCTGCTGCAGCGGATTCGCGGACAGGCTACTTTCCCGGATGTGGTGGCCATTTTGCCCGAACTGGTAATTCGCGAGTCGACTCGCCCGCCGAATCCGCGGCGCGCACGCCCAAAGCGAGGATGAAGCGCCGATTGCTGTCTGGCGGCCGATCGGGACGAAATCGTAATAACCTCCAATCCGTTGCCGGTGTCCAATGATTACGGACACAAGGAATTGATTCGCTGAGCAGATGAGGAGTTTTGTTCAGCCTGGCCGTTTCCTGCTCCTTATAATGGCTTCCTTGGGCATGCTCGCCCACGGGTGCGGAATGAATCCGCGGAAATGTTCAAATCGCTGAAATCCGGTGGCTGGTTAGCAGATGGCGCGATGCGGAGCTTGGCGCTTCTGTGCCTATTGGCTGGCATCGGGATGCCGGCGATTGCATCGAATGACGTCGAGCTCGAACCAGTCTCGGTGCAGCAGTTGGAACAGTTGCTGAAAACTGTCCATGGCATGCCCGACGCAAAATTGGCGACGCGACTCTATGCGTTAAAGCTCACCGAGCGCCTTGGCACGGCCAGACTCAAGCGTCTTGAAACGGAACTGGCGGGTCCGAAGGCTCAGCAAGCGCTGGTTGCGCTGGCCGACGCGTCGGCATTTCTCGTCCCCCCCGCGGATGAGATTCCGGCAATTGCCAAACCTGACCTTGCCGCGCAACGCCAAATTGTCTCTTTGGCCACGGCCTTTGTGGCTAGAACTATGCACAGGCTGCCGAATTTTATCGTGATTCGCGATACCACCGAGTTCCAGAACAACCTGAAGGGGAATGGCAGCGCCTCTCCAATTGCCGCTGCGGAAGCCCGGTTTTATTTTGTCGGAACTTCCACCGCCGCGGTGGTTTATCGGGATGGCGGTGAAGTTGTCGACGAGAAACAGAAAACGAAATTCGGCAAGAAGCAATTGACAAACGGACTGAACGCAGTCGGAGAATTCGGACCACTTCTTGACATCGTGTTCAGCGACGTCACCCATGCCAATATGGCATGGAGCCATTGGGAACAGGGTGCGGCCGGACCAATGGCCGTCTTTCACTTTTCGGTACCGAAAGAGATGTCACGTTATGAGGTGAAACACTGTTGCGTCTGGTTCCAGGGCAGGCCGGCTCAAATCGGGGAAATACCAGGCCTGTTCGATGAATTCCCTGGCTATCATGGCGAGATCGCTATCGACCCCGGCAGCGGCGCCGTCCTTCGCCTGGCTGTGCAACCGGAACTGCAGCCGATCTTCCCGATTGTCAGGGCCGACGTCGCCGTGGAATACGGCCAAGTCGACATCGGCGGGAGAGCCTATATCTGTCCCCTCAAGAGCGTCTCCATATCAGAAGCGACGGTCGAGCGGAACCCCAAGTTTGGTATTGGAGCTTACCTAACTCGATTCAAAAGGACAGCGCTCAACGACGTTGTCTTTAAGCAATATCATCAATTTCGCGGAGAAGTTCAGATTCTGTCTGTGGACACCGCAGAGAAGCAGGGGAACGCGCAACCTTCCGCTCCCGCCTCCGCGCCACCCGCAACTCCGGCAAAGGCTCCTCAGCCTTGATGGAAGGCATGGGCATTGAGCGCCTGTACGGTTCCTCTTGCTCCGAAAGCAAGGCACTTCAAGTAATCTTCCGACGTCAGGTTTTCCCCTCCAGTGCGAGTACACAGAATCTTTGGTATGACGTTTATCGACTTCCACAGTCTAATAGAAGGCCCATACTTCTTGGGTTGAACGATATTGTGTTCCTGCAATATCGCCTGCTTCGCTTCTCGATGCGCCACCTGCCCGCAGATGGTGAGATCCGGAATCAAATGCGGCTGCATCTCTCCCCGCCGCGGCGTCCCCGGTTACTCGAAATCCCCGATCTAAAAGAGTGGAAAGCTATCCCGTTCCTTCCAACCATGCAACTGTGAACTGGCTCTGCGGACATTCCGCAAAACCACGCTGCCACAGCATGGGATTATTTTTTGTGGTACGATTTCGCGGTCGAGGAGAATTGTATGTTCCGTTGCCATCCCTCCCTGCTCGGGCTCGTCCTTTCAGCATTTCTCGCCGTTCCCTTGTCGGCGCAGACAGCCTTGCCTCCGGACAGCGAAGCTCCGTCCGCAACCCTCAAGATCAACGTCCGCACCGTCCTCGTCGACGTAGTGGTTCTGGACAAGAACAATCAGCCCGTTCCACACCTTACAAAGGACGACTTCCAGGTTCTGGAAGATGGCAAGCGGCAAACCATTTCCTTCTTCGAGCCGAACTTCGATGGAGTTCCGGGTGTTGCCGCTGCGGCGCCTGCTCAGCCTTTGCCTCCCAACACCTTCACCAATGTTCCCACCGTAGCGCCCAGCAACACAGTCAACCTCCTGCTTATGGATGGCCTGAACACCCCCTTGGCCGACCAGGCGTACGTTCACAAGCGGATGGTCCAATATCTCGCCACGATTCCTCCAGGCCTGCGCATCGGCGTGTTCCTGCTCAGTGAAAAGCTGCGCATCATTCAAGGATTTACACAGGATTCGGCGCTGCTGCGGGCGTCCATCAACCAGCTTGCCGCCAATCCATCCACCTCGGCGCTGCTCCCCACTGCCTACTCTACCGCCGCGATGGATATGCCGGTGAATATGATCCTGGACAAGGCAATAGGATCCAATGCAACAACGCTTGCGGACATGGCGGCCGGGCTTCAGCAGTTTGAAGATCAGCAGGCGTTTTTCGAGGTAAACGAGCGAACCATCATGACACTGGATGCGCTACAGCAGATCGCGCGCTACCTTGCCGGCGTTCCCGGACGAAAAAACGTGATCTGGTTTGTCGGTTCCATCCCGCAGTGTCTTGCTGCCATGACAAGCGAAAATGAACTCACCGTTGCCGGTTGTCCCTACGAAGAAAAGTTTGCCAAGACCATGGACATGCTTGCCGACTCGCGAGTTTCGCTATATCCCATCGACGCGGTAGGCCTGCAATCCGACTCTCTTTTCGACGCGGCCTCTGCGACGTCCTCTTCCAGCATTGGGGATTCGGGAACGGGCGCCACTGCTTCAAACCTCGCCGCGGCGCCTGCGTTGGCTCCTTTTCAGGCATTGAATGCGGCTCAAGTCACCTCCCTCCAGAACGATAACCAGGAACGCAACCTAGATCATCGCCAGATGGACGAACTGGCCAGGGTTACTGGCGGCAAAGCCGTCTATGAGCGCAACGCTCTCAGGGAAGCGCTGGCCGCGGATATCGATAACGGGTCGCGCTACTACACACTCGCGTATACGCCGACCAATCGCAAGGAGGTAGGCAAACAACGCAAGATCGAAATACGTTCCATCACCGGCAACTACAAGCTGGCTTACCGGCGCAGCTACTTCGAGGATACGCCCAAAGATGTGAAGCTGGCGGATAAGGCCCCGGCCGGCGACCCGCTGCGCCCGCTTATGGATAGGGGAATGCCCAACTTTACTCAGCTTCGCTATCGCATGAGTGTTGCGCAGGCCAATCCCCAGCCTCTTGCGAATACCCCCCGCGCCGGCGACAATCCGGCGCTGAGACTCCCGGTTACGCGCTTTACCGTCAACTTTGCCCTCACCACGGATGGGCTCACCCTCGTCCCCGATCAAGATGGCGTGCGCCACGGAAAAATCGAAGTTGCAGTTGTTGCCTATAGCCAGGACGGCAACTTGCTTAACTGGGAGGTCCGGTCAATCAATCTCGCCATCAAGCCCGCGCAGCTCGAATATGCACAGAGCTCGGGCATTCCATTTCATTTCGATATCGATGCGCCGCCGGGCGATGTTTACCTGCGCACCGGCATCTACGATTCTGTGTCCAGCAAGGCCGGCACGCTTGAGATTCCGCTCAGCGTTGTTACGGTTGCGCAAAGGTAACCCGCGCTCGCTAACGCGTTCCCGCAATCGTCTGCTACCTAGGGACAATTTTGGGTGCCCCAGGTCCCTCGCACTTGGGGACCTGGGAGCTACGCCCGCTATCGCGGCCATGCGCTCGATTGCGCGGCAAAGCCGATGCCAGCGCGAGTGCTGCTCCGGCGTAGAGCAATGTGTCAAAGACGTAATTGATCGCATCCATGATTTCCGGCGTTGTTCCGCCGTGGGCGAGGATCCACGCAGGCACATATAGGAATAGAGTGAGGCCGGTCATAAGTGCGCCAATCGAGGTTGCGGCTATCCGGGATTCTTTGTTCAGGGACAGGCCGATTCCGGCCCCCAACAGGATCGCTCCTGTCAGGTATCCCCATACGCGGGGGAACAGAACCCAGGATGGCGTCATCAGCTCCAAAGGAAAGCCGGGCGCAAACTCCGGATGAAGAAAATGTTCTGCGGCAAAAAAGATGGCGGCAATCCCTATTACGATGCGCCCAAATGAAATCAGCCATTTCGATTGTTGGCCCGCCGTGGCCCGGCTGTGCACTCCGGCCAGAGCCCATGCGCCAGCGCAAAAAGAGAGATCTCTTAATGCATAGGCCCACCCGAATCGATTTGTGGGATGTGCGACCACAAACGGTATATGCATCATGCAGACGAATAGAAAGAACATCAATCCCAGCAGCGTGGACGACAAGCGTTCGAACTTCCTCGCCGTCAGACTGGTAGCTGCCGCAAACAGCGCGCATCCCACAAAATACGCCCAAAACAAGTGCGCCGGCATCCAGCTCGGGACTGCATCCGAGACGTGCATCGGGCCGCCGAAATGCTCGGGCGCGAACACAGCGAGTGAGACGGCGATGAAGATCGAGTCCAGGGAGATGAGCCTGTCCCAGCCGCGAGCCGAGGCAACCTCTTTGCGAAATATAAAAGCTCCGGCGACAAGATAGATCATGCCGGCAAGGCACATCCAGAAGTTTATTGACGAAAGCATCGGAATCTCCTTCGCGACGGCGCTATGGCAGAGATTATACCCAGTTGGCTAACGTCGCTAACTCCGCACCAGTTACGGAAGCACCAGCACTTCCACGCCTGAGGCCGCGCTTTTCTGCCGGAACACCTGCTCGGTAGCCTTCTGAAACTCTTCCGGTTTGGCGTTGGGAATGTTGGTGAATGTCTGCGGGTTGCGGTCGGTCAGCGGAAACCACGAACTCTGTACCTGGACCATCACGCGATGACCGCGCCGGAAGGTGTGGAAGAGATCGGGCATGGTGAAATTGACGTCGGTCTCCTTGCCGGGGTTCAGCGGCTCGGGCTTCTCCCAACTGTTTCGAAATTTTGCCCGGAAAGGTTCTCCTCGCAGTAATTGCTGGTAGCCGCCCATGTGCAGCGGCGGCGCGTCGAGAATGCGTTTGTTGCCGCTCGATTTCTCGTCGGCGGGGGGATCGCTCTCCGGATAAACATCGATGAGCTTCACATCGAAATCGGAGTCCGTGCCGGAACTGGCGATCTTCAGCCGCGGCGAGATGGGACCGGCGATGGTCAGGTCTTCTTCCAGCGGATCGGTCTCATAAACCAGAACGTCGGGCCGGTAACTGGCGAAGCGTTGATCGTCCACCATGTAGCGCTGCGGCACGGTGTCGGTGGTGTAGCCAACAAACGGGACGGGATGGGCGGGGTCGCTAACATACTCGTCAACGCCCTGTATTTCCACGGGCGGATCGAAGCTCAGCTTGCCGCCTGTGTGGAAGTAGAGAGTTCTGGCAGTGGTGCCCTTTGGGGGCCATGAATCGAAACTGCGCCAGACGTTCGTCCCGGTTTCAAAGACCACTGCCTTGGGCTGCACGGCGCCCTTGCCTTTCAGGTAGTGCTCAAAGAAAGGAAACTGAATGTTGGCGCGAAAGTACTCGCTCGTCTTGGCATTGAACTGCACATCGCCCAGATGGCTGCCGTCGCCGCGCGCCCAGCCGCCGTGAACCCATGGGCCTTCTACCAGCGTAGTCGGTGTCCCGGGGTTGAATTTGTTGATGGCATAGAAGGTGCGATACGGGCCGCTCAGATCTTCGGCGTCATACCAGCCGCCCACCACCAGCACCGCGCACTTCACGTTCTTCATGTGGCGCGAAAGATCGCGTGCCTGCCAGTAAGCGTCGTAAGTATCGTGATTGGCCTGGTCGTTGAACAGCCAGTTTGACCCCTTCAAATATAACTTGTCGAGATTCGCGATGTTACCGGCCTGAAGATAGAACTTGTAACTGTCAGGCGTTCCGAAGTCGAAGGGTACGGTGGGTTTCGGAGTCTGCGGCTCTGTCTGCGGATAGAAGAAAGGCGCGTAAAAGCCGAAGTTGGCCGACAGCATAAAGGCTCCGCCATGATAGGAATCGTCGCCCAGAAACAAGTCGGTCATAGGCGCTTGCGGGCTGGCTGCCACCAGCGCTGGATGCGAGTCGATCATTGAGGCCGAAGTATAGAACCCAGGGTAAGAAATTCCCCATATCCCAACTTTGCCGCTGTTGTTGGCCACATGCTTCAGCAAAAACTCGATGGTGTCGTAGGTGTCTGAGGAGTCGTCCACGTCCTGGGGAGATTTCTTCTCGTCGATGTGCGGAGTCATCTCGACAAAACTCCCTTCGCTCATCCAGCGTCCGCGCACGTCCTGGTAGACAAAGATATAGCCGCTCTTCTCGAACTCCTCACTCGGGCCGAGGTGCGTCGGATACTGGTCTTCACCATAAGGAGCAACGCTGTATGGAGTGCGATCCATCAGAAATGGATACGGCCCCGCGGCAGCATCCTTGGGCACATACACCGCGGTAAACAGCCGTTTGCCGTCGCGCATGGCGATGCGGAACTCATACTTGGTGTAGTGCGCGCGAACGTAATCGTCTGCGGGCAGGGCAGTCGCCGTCTGCTGGCAGTGTGCGGCATCGAATCCAAAAAGAAGAACAGCAAGAACGGCAAACGAGATGAAGCTTGATTTCAACATTGGCAGCGAAAGTCTCCTTTGAGTTGTTACGTTATCGGTGCATAGTTGTCAGTTGTAAGTGGTCTGCACCCGCTGTCGACCGCAGGTGCTCGGACAAACGCAAACCATCGCTAAAAACAAGCAGCTTTTCACTGACCACTAACCACTAACCACTAACCACTAACCACTAACCACTGTTCATTGTCCACTGTCGTCGTCCTTCTTAGCCTCCGCAGGCGCCTTTTCGGGAATCGTCAACGGCTTGGTAATGTCGTCGAGATAGGCCGGCACGGCCTCCACGCGTTCCAGCGCGGGAAAGCGCTCGCCGTCAAAATAGTTCACATTCACCACAGAGACAAATGAGTCTGCCTGCACAATAAGATGAATCGGCTCGGTGCCGCCCTTTGCCTCGCGGATGGCCGTTCGCAGCGCATCGGCGGAGAACACTTGTCCGTCGACGGCGATGATCTTTTCTCCGGGCGCCAGACGCGCCTTGTCCGCGGGTCCTCCCCAGCGAACGTCTGAAATCGCGCCGTCGTCCCCGATTCGCAGCCCAATCGAAAACCAGCAGTCCGGGCCCTTTTCCTTCGGGCCTGCCACGGAAGCAAGCGTGCGCTCAATGGCGTTGGGCCTGTCTTTGTAAACCAGTCTGTAGCCGCCCTGCTCAATGCCGGCCACATCGGCCCTGAGGTTGATCTTGTCTACCCGATCATGAAGGAACGTAGCCCAGTCGTAAGCCACAACGGCGTTCATATCCTGCACCAGCTCATCGAACGTGTAGGTCACGATCAGCGGTCCCGTATCTCCGCCCTTGCCCAGGAAAATCTTCTGGAAGTCGTCCAGCGATTTTTTGTTCTGCGTGAGTTTGCGGATCAGCGTGTCCGCATCGAGCCACAACAACTCGCCCTCGTCGTAGTAGTCCTGCCCGCGCTTCCAGTTTGCCCACGCGTGGCTGCCGGTGCGCAGAATGCTTGCGGCAATCGCGGTGTCCTCGGTCGAGCGCCACTGCCGCCCTGGGCGATAGTCCAGGCTGGCAGCGGTAATGGCCAGCATGTCCCGATACTGCGCCTGCGTCATAATCCCGGTGCGCGCGGCCAGCATATCGCCTAGATACTGCGTCATTCCTTCGTAAACCCACAGCAGCGCGCCCTGTTGCGCGGTGGCAAAGTCAGGCTGGTACAGCCCGACGGGCCGCCGGTACTTGCCGTTCCAAGAGTGCGTGAACTCGTGCGGCAGCAGGTCGGCAAAGGCCAACTGGTGAGCATCGTCGGCATACCCCTTTTCCTCTACGCCGTTGTCCGACGACTGCCCGTGCTCCAGACCCTCTTCGCCGGCTCCATCCGATAGCGTGAGCAGGAAGTGGTAGGCGTTGTAGTGATGCGAGTTGTAAAGCGCGCTGGCCTCGCGCACCAGGTTGCTCAGCTCGGCCCGTAGAGATGCTCGCAGATTCGAATCCTCCGGCGCATCGGAAACCACGTCGATAAAATGCTTCGGCGAAACCTCCTTGGCGAGAGCAAATTCATGGAAGTACTGCCCGGTGATGACCGGGGAGTCCTCAAGCTGTTCCACGTTGGTGGCCGCATAGCGGGTGGTTGAGCCCGCAGCCGGAACCGGGTAGGGACCGGAGCCGATGGGCGTAAGCGCTGTGCCGATGCCCCAGCCCGCGGGAACAATCAGCGACGCCTGAATGGGAATGTCGCGAACCGGCGTTTTGGCCGGGTAAAGCAGCAGCCGCTCCCACTCCAGCACAGCCATTTTCTGGCTCACGCGGTCCGTCACAATGCAGTCCAGATGGGCGTGAATCGTAGTCACGCCTTTAGGCACCACCAGGTGGAACTGGAACAGGTCCACGTCGTCGCGCCGCCACAGGATGGACTGCCCATTGGCCGTAAACTCGACGCCGGTAATCGAATCCACTGGGCCGGTGGGCCGGTGGTTGCCGGGAATCCACTGCGGAGTGGTGAGCGTCAACGGCCCGGCGGTCACCGGCAAATCGATCTCCGCGTGATACAGCTTGCGAGGCGCATCCGACAGGTCGGCAACAATCTGGATGGGGGAACTCTGCGCCAGCATGGGGACGAATGCGCAGGCAAGCAAAAGAGCGGGTGGCAGGGATGCGGGACGGCGGAACAGCCTGATCATCGGCGGCGATATCTCCTCAGGTTTCAGATTACCGCAGTGGCAGCGGATTCCCGTCAGTCAATAATCGTGCTCTCCGGCCCAGGATTCGCCGGCGCATCGGAACCTTCGGCTCCATCTCACGTTTCGAGCAGCAAATTCCCGCCGCCAACCATCCTATGGTGTGCCTGGTCACAATTGCGCCGGACCATGCGGGATTAGAATTGTTGCGAAAGATTTTCGGCAGCCGCCGTGTCCTTGTACAACCTGGCTGAACGTTGCACAACAGAAAGGAGATCCATGTCCACTGAGTATCGCAATTTCCTTGCTCTCTCCTACGAGGAATTGGAAGAGCTTAACCTGCAAGCGAAAGCTGATCGCTCCAACCGGGTTGCGGCAGACGAAATCCGCGAAAAGAGGCTGAAATACCTGACCGACGAAAAGCGGATCAAGGCCGTCACCGTTCTGTTCAGCGATCTTGAGGGACGCCTGCACCTGCTGGATTACGACAAGAAGTTTCTCCTCGGAGCCTACGAGAACCTGACCTTCGACGGCTCGTCCATTCGCGGGTTCACGGCGCAAAAAGAAAGCGACCTGCGCCTCGGCATCGATTGGAGCGCATTCTACTGGGTGCCCGCAGATGTCTTCGGCACCGGCAAGGTACTGGTCTTCGGCAACGTGATCGACAAGGATGGGACCGCCTATTCAGGCGACCTGCGTGGCGTCCTCAAAGGCTACGCCGACAAGCTGTACGCCGAGAAGAGCTACACGCTGAACGCCGCCACCGAGATCGAAGGCTTCCTGTTTGCGGGCAAGGATGCCGAGCAGCGTTACTACGAGACTGGCAAGTTCGAGTTCATCTCCACCGGCGGCTATTACCACTCTCTCCCGCTCGACCCGCTGCGCCAGTTCATCGACACCTCGGCCGAGGTGCAGCGCGCCATGGGCTTCCAGAACGAGAAAGACCACCCCGAGGTCGCGCCCAGCCAGTATGAAATCAACTACAGCTATTCCGAGGTGGTGGGCGCGGCAGACCAGATTCAGCTTTACAAGCTGCTCACCCGCCAAATCGCCAGCAATATGGGCTATACGGCCTGTTACCTGCCCAAGCCGGTGGTGGGCGTCAACGGCAGCGGCATGCACACCAACGTGTCAGTCTCCAGCGGCAAAACCAACCTGTTCTGGGACCAGAACGGCGTGGAGCAGCTCTCCACCTTTGGCTGGAACTTCCTCGACCGCATTCTGACCCATGCGCTGGATCTTTGCCTGGTGTTCAATTCCAGCGTGAACGCCTACCGCCGGCTCGACCCGCACTTCGAGGCGCCGAATCAGATTCGCGCCTCGGCTGTCGACCGCGGCGCAATGGTCCGCGTACCCATCGGCAACCACCGGTCGATGCGCACCGAAGTTCGTGCCGTCGCACCCGACGCCAACCCCTACCTGTCGCTCTACGGCATCTTCAAAACCGGCATCGACGGAACCATCTCCAGTGCGGACAATCTCCGCGCCGGCGGCCGCTACCTGCCAGACAACATCCAGAAGGCGATCGACGACTTCCAGTCATCGTCATGGATTGCGGAAATCCTTGGCTCGGACGTGCAGGGCCGTTACGCCGAATTGAAGCAGGCTGTCGCCAACCGCTCTCCGCGCGAGCTGGGAACCTTCGTCAAAGGCTCCGAGGTCCAGTTCCACCACGCGGTCTACAACCAGTCGCTCTGGAATCTGTTCTAGGTCGCGCAACAAGCAGTATGCCCGGTCGGCACATAAAGGCCGGGTGCCCCATCCTTGCGACTTACCGGGGTACCCAGCGACAGGTCTTCGTCGCTGGGGTGGTCGGTCGCAAGGGTGGGAAACCTCAAATCCTAACCGTCCCGCCAGTCGAAACCGGCAAGAGCTCGCGGTCTCGGCTTACTCGGCAAAGACCTCCGCAAGCGTAGCCAGCACAGCTTTCAAAGTCTCCGGAGCAATCTCACCGGAGCGTTTCCAGAGGCGTGTCTTGTCGACGGTGCGAATCTGGTCCAGCAGAATTAATCCATCCTTGCCTGCATGATGCACGGAGATGCGAAAAGGGGCAGCACGGCTCCCGGTGGTCATCGGAGCTACGATTGCGGTGCGCAGGTAGTCGTGCATTTCCGGAGGAGAAATCCCCACAAAGGGCCGCTTCTTCTGAATTTCGCTCCCCACCGTTGGATCGACGTTCACCAGCCAAACCTCACCGCGCTTCACTGGTCCGGCCTGCCCAGGCCCGCTCTTCACCACGCCAACTCCGCGTCACGCTCATTGGCAAAATCGGGCATCACCTGCGAATCGTCGTCGCAAGCCGCCAACTCCGCACTGGCCGCGGCCCAGCCGAGGCGCGGCTCAGCTTTGGGCCGCCGCAGAACCAGCACATCCCCCTCCACCAGCATCTCCGCCTGATCCACCAACCCGACCTGCTGCAGCAGCGGCTTGGGAATCAGGACTCCCTGCGAGTTCCCCAATCGCCGAATCGTCGTGAGCATTCCGCCCTCCAAGTAATAACAATGTCACCACGAGAATTGCGGCTGCTGGCGGCGGCAATTTCGGCAACCGACTCTGAATTGATGCAGACTGGCTCGTGCGGCTCTACGAATCCGAATTACGCCATCCGCTCCCCTTCGCCCCTTCCTGATTGCTCCTTTAGCCCCCACGTGTTAAAAGCTAAACAACAGGGTACAAGCGGAATGCGCTTCCCAGACGGTGCAGGCCGGTTGCGGCGCGCTCTCCTCCAAGGCTCAAGTTCATCCGCACCGGTACCCTGAATCCTCGGTAAAGGAAACCCAGTACGTTATGAGCGCCGGCCTTCCAGTCGAAATGGATACGCTTTTCGGAGACTACCCGCTCGACCGGGCGTTCGACGAAATGCGCGAACCCGGCGGCGCGTTGCGCGAGCACTACAGGGCGCTGGCCGAGACACTGGCCGGATTGCCCGCGGAGGAACTCCAGCGGCGCAAGCAGTCGGCGGACCTGTCGTTTCTCACCCAGGGCATCACCTTCACCGTCTACGGGCGCGACGAGGGCACGGAACGTATCTTTCCCTATGACCTGCTGCCGCGCATTATTACGGCGCAGGAGTGGGACCGGATCGAGCGCGGCCTCACCCAGCGCATCACCGCCCTCAACCTCTTCCTGCGCGATGTTTACTCCGACGCCAAGATTCTCAACGACCGCGTGGTGCCGCGCGAACTGGTTTACAGTTGCAAACACTACCGGCGTCAGATGCGGGGCCTTCAGGTGCCGCGCAACGTCTACATCGCCGTGGTCGGGTCTGACCTGCTGCGCCTCAATACCGGCGAGTTCGTCGTACTTGAAGACAACCTGCGCGTTCCCTCCGGCGTAAGCTACATGCTTACCAACCGCCGCGTCATGAAGCGCACGTTTCCCCAGCTCTTCCATAGCTACGGCGTGCGGCCCATCGAGCACTATCCGCAGGTGCTGCTGGCCACGCTGCGCTCGCTCGCTCCCGAGGGGCGGCCCGAGCCGAACATCGTTCTCCTCACGCCGGGCGTCTTCAATTCCGCCTACTTCGAGCACACCTACCTGGCGCGGCAAATGGGCATCGATCTGGTCGAAGGCCGCGACCTTGTCACCCACGACAACGTGGTCTACATGCGCACCACCGACGGCCTTAAGCGCGTCGATGTCATCTATCGCCGGGTCGACGACGACTTCAGCGACCCGCTGATATTTCGTAGCGACTCGATCCTGGGCTGCGGCGGGCTGTTCAACGCCTATCGCGCCGGCAACGTCACGGTCACAAACGCCTTCGGTACCGGTCTCGCCGACGACAAGGCGCTCTATGCCTATGTGCCGCGAATCATCAAATACTACCTGAATGAGGATCCGATCCTTCCCAACGTGGAGACCTATCTGCTTACCGAAGAGAAAGAGCGCCACCATGTTCTGGCCAATCTGGATAAGCTCGTTGTCAAGGCGGTGGGCGAGAGCGGCGGCTATGGAATGCTGATCGGCACGCAATCCACTGCCCGCCAGCGCGAGGAGTTCGCCCTCCAGATCGAAGCCAATCCACGCAATTACATCGCCCAGCCCACACTCGATTTTTCTCGTGCTCCGTGCCTCATTGGCAACCATCTTGAGCCACGCCACGTCGACCTGCGGCCCTACATACTTTTCGGCGACAAGGTAACAATCGTGCCCGGAGGCCTGACCCGTGTAGCTCTGGAAAAAGGCTCGCTGGTGGTTAACTCCTCGCAGGGCGGCGGCAGCAAAGACACCTGGGTTTTGGAACAATAGCGCAACACTGAGTTAGGGAGAGTACCCGCGATGCTTTCGCGCGTTGCCGACAGTCTCTACTGGATGAGCCGCTACCTTGAGCGGGCCGAGAATACCGTTCGCCAGCTCGACGTGACCATGAGCCTGCTGCTCGATACAGGCGGCAGCAGCCCCGAGGTCCGCTGGCAGCGGATGATGGCTTCGCTCGGCAAGCCGGCCGGCATGGAGTGGAACGACGACCTGGACGCCATGGCCCGTTCGCTGGTATTCGACAGCCTTAACCACGTTTCGGTTACGTTTTGCGTCAACTGGGCCCGCGAAAATGCGCGCCAGGTGCGCGAAGAGATCTCCACCGAACAGTGGCAGCGTCTCAACCGTCTCTACCATCAAATGCATTCGCCCCACACTCAAACCCAGTTCCGCTCGAATATCAGCGATGCGCTGGCGTCGATTGTCGATGGCATTCACCTCTTCAAGGGAGTCAGCGACACCACCATGATTCATGGCCAGGGATGGCAGTTCATGCGCCTCGGCCGATACCTCGAAAGAGCCTACGCCACCGCCACACTCCTTGAGGTCTACCAGCCTGAAGTGTTCCATGGGCAAGACCGCGAACACTCCGGGTACCAGTATCTTGAGCTGGTGGGGCTGCTGCGTTGTTGCACTTCGTTTGAAGCCTATTGCCAGGAATACACCGCCGACCTTTCTTCCGACCGTATTCTCGAGTTTCTTCTTCTCAACCGCGATTTTCCCCATGCCATCCGCTACTGCGTCGACAGCATGCGCCACGCCGTCGAATCCGTCCAGCGCACGGGCGGCCGGCGCGCTCCCGAAGAGCTAACCGCGGTCATTGGCCGCCTGCACGCAATGCTCAGCTTCACCACCATTTCAGACATCCTTTCCGGCAACCCCGCCGCATTCCTGCACAACATTCGCGAGCAGTGCATTACCATCCACGAACTCATCTATCGTTACTATGTCCACTACTCCATCCAATCCGCGCTGGCTGTTTAACGGGGAACGAGCATGAACTTTTATTCCATCCGCCACCTTACGCGCTTCCGCTACTCCGAGCCCATCAGCGAGAGCATCATGGAGACGCGCATGAACCCGCGCTCCGACTCCAATCAGCATTGCCTCACCTTCTCGCTTTCCGTAAGCCCGCGTTGCCGCGTCTTCAGCTATCGCGATCACCTGGGCAACAACGTCCAGCACTTCGACATTCCCGGCGAGCATACGCAACTGGTCATTGTCGCCGAGTCGGTCATCGAACAGCAGTCTCTGCCCGACGTGCCTCACTTTCTCTCCCCCGATGCATGGGACGCACTCGACGACCTGGTGGATTCCGGCGACTACTGGGAGATGCTGCTGCCCTCCACCTTTGCCGTCGAGACCCCGGCGGTCACCCTGTTGGCCAAACAGATGGGCGTCACCCGCCGCGACGATCCGTTGATGCTGGTGCAGGAACTGAACCAGCGCCTCTTCGAGTACTTTGAATATGTGCCCCAACACACGCGCGTGGACTCACCCATCGATGAGGCCATTACCAGCGGCAAGGGGGTCTGCCAGGATTTCGCCCACACCATGATCGCGCTGCTGCGCCATGTTCGAATCCCGGCTCGCTACGTCTCCGGCTACCTCTACCGCAGTCGCGAAGACCACGACCGCTCCACTCCCGACGCCACCCACGCCTGGGTCGATGTGCTCATGCCCCACCTTGGCTGGGTCGGCTTCGACCCCACCAATAATCTTGTCGCCCACCACCGCCACATCCGAACCGCCGTGGGCCGCGACTACGCCGATGTCCCGCCAACTCACGGCATCTTCCGCGGAAAAACCGATAGCGAGCTCTATGTGGCCGTGCATGTGGAGGCTAGCGAGCAAGCCCCGGCCCTCGACCGCAAAATGCCCATCCCCGAAGACTGGAGCGTCCTGGTAGAGCGCGCCCAGCAGCCCCCCGAGCCAGCCATCCCCCTCATCGACATGCAGCAAATGCAACAGCAGCAATAGAGCAGGGATCAGAGACCAGAGACACGCAGGCTGCCTCCGTGCCCCATCTTTGCGACTTTTTCCTGTCGCAAAGATGGGAAGCCACAAAGCTCAAAGCTACCGCTCCGGCCGGCCCATATATCTTTCTATGTAGTCAGGGAAGGCACTTCCAGAGCGTCGCGGTCCCAGCGGGCGCAATTCGCCGCAGCCTCGTAGGTGCTCTGCAGAAACTTGAGCAGTGCCGCATCAGGATCAGTCGACTGGCGCATGGCCTCGTAGGGAAACACGAATTCGCCAAAGCTGGCATTGAAGCGGGCCTGCGCCGGCGCAATGGGATACTGCGCGTAACCGGGCGGCTCAGGGTAGGCGTAACTATAGAAAAACGGCTCAATTCCGGGCGCTCCGGGCCAGAATCCGCAACTACTCACCTCGTGCGAATAAGCATCGCGCGTTACCCGATCGCACAGCCCAGGCATGCTGGGATGCTCCGGCGCTGTGCGGCCGGAGAAGCGGGTACAAGCCAGATCGAGCGCTCCCCAGAACAGGTGGATGGGGCTGACCTTGCCCCTGAATCCCGCTCGAAAAATGCTGAAAACGCGTGTGGTTTGCAGCAAGACCTGCCAGAAACGCCGCGCGAACTCAGCGTCATAGGCGCAGTGGATCTGATCCTGCGCGAAGCGAATGGGATTCGCGACCTCGCACGGCATTTGCCAAATTCGCACCGGCGTACCAAGGCTATCGAGCGCGGCCATCACCTCACCGTAAAAATCGGCCACCGCCATGGGCCGCAGAGGAATCACACGCCGCCCGCCGTCGCTGGTCTGGACCACCAGCTCGTGATCGAGAAAATCGAAATCGATCTGCAGCATGCGCGAACCACGGCTCATGGGCAATGTGGTAAGCCCTCGAACGGTGGGGTAGAGCGTCACGTTCCAGGTGTGGTTCAGGTGCGGCGTCAGCGTCAGCCGCACCTTGCCCACAATCTGCATCCACAGCTGCAATGTTGCGCAGGTATCGCTCCACTCGTTCTGCGGCAGTGCCGGCCACACCTCAACCCGTCGCGTCAGGGAACCCGTCTCGCTCATCTTCCGCATTGCTCCTGCACAATCGTAATCGCATTCACCGATTGAAATCGCGAGGAAAATGAAAAGGGCGTCCCGGCATTTGTCAGGGCGCCCAATCCAGTTCAAAGCTTGAGTTGCAGACTTTAGTTGAAATCTCCGGCCGGCAGAACTTTCAGTTCCTCCAAATGCCGTTTCAATTCCTGCATCTCTTTCGGGTCGACCCTGAAGTCTTCCGGCTTGAAGTCCTTCCGGAACTCGTCCATCTGCTGCTTTAGCTCGTCCATTTGCTTCCGGTCGAACTGAAAGCTGTTGGCCTTCCATTCATCGCGCATCTTTTCCGCCTGCCTGCGCAACTCCTCAGTCTGCTCCCCGCTCATCTTGAACTGCTCCATATCCCCGGCCTTCATTGGCTCTGCCAGCGCCTGAGCCTGATCGCGCAGCGATTTGGCCGCCTGCCCATCGGGGCCAAACATCTGCGCCAAATCCGGATCGACCTCTGCAACCAGCGGGCAATCGCCGTCGGCGAAAAGATGCTCTCGCTCAAGCTCGCCGGTCTTATGCTTCGAATCTACCTGCAGGGTCAGCGTTTGCTGCTTCTTGTCGCGCAGAATCGTCACCTGCACCTGCTTGCCCTCGTTGGCCCTCAGTGCGCGGTCCCATCCGGAAAGCGTGGTAATAGCGTCCTGACCCACCTTCAGAATTACATCGTGGGCCATCATTCCCGCCGCTGCAGCCTCACTCTTGCGCGCCACCTGCTTCACCATCAGCCCGTTTGTAACGCCCAGGTAATCGGCCATCTGAGAGGTAAGCGGCTCCACCAGTGCGCCCACGTTCAACGTGCTGCCCCAAATTGGCATCCCAAACACGCCAGGAAGTGTTGCGTCCCCGCCGCCGCCGTTCAGGATTCCCATCCCCGGATTCGGCTGCGCAAACACATCGCCGCCTTTGCCGAGCTTGGTCCACACGTCGCGCTCCATCACCCTGCGATCCGCTAGTTCCACGCCAAGAGTCTGTATATTCCCGTCGCGGCTTATCTCAATGCTTACCTTGTGTCCGGCGGGAATCTCTCTCAGCATTCTGCGCAACTGCTCGGCGCCCTCAACGTTTTGCCCGTTCAGTTGCAGCACCACATCGTTCACTTCCAGTTTGATCTGCCCAGCCGGCGCATCGTGGTCAATCAGCGTGATCACCGCGCCCCGAACCTCTTTCAGCTTCAGCGCCTGAGCCTTTTCCTGGTCCACATCCGCCACATCCACCCCCAGGTATCCCTGGGAACTGGCCGAGTGCAGCAGCAGCGGACTCCCCTCCTGAACCAGCTCTACAACACCGCCCCCTTGCGCACGCGCGCCTGGCGGAGACATTGCCATGCTCATGCCCACCAGCACGACACATCCAACACTGCGATACGGCCTCAAAATGTGCTTCATTTTTCTTCTCCAGCGGTTCCTTTTTTTTGCCCCCTGCGCTCTCTTCTGACGGCGCGGTGATCGCAAAGGTAGGTACGTTCTACTGAATCTCCGGTACTCGGCTCAAAGCTTGTCTCGAAACGGTCCGGATTTCAGGATTATGGTCCGAATTGGCAACAGTATGCAATACCTGTCTTACGCTGGTATCGCCTTCCACCGGCAAAAGTATATTGATGGCCGCGGTGCGAATCCGAGCGTCGCTGTCGTTCATCAGCGCTTCCAGAACCGCGTCGCGCACCCGTACATCCTGAGCCACGTAAGGCTCCAAACCCTCCAGCGCCTTCTGCCGAACCCCGGCGTTCTTGTCATAGCGCAGTGCAACCATCAGCGCATCGCGAATGCCCGTCGCCTGGCAACTGTGCCCCGCCCGGCATTCGTCCGCCAGCAGTCCCACCGAGTCGTCGCGGACTCCCGCGGACGCCGAATCTTCGCTGGCCAGCATCAGCAGTTGCCGAATCGAAGGATCGTTCAGCGAACCCTGAATCCGTTGCGGCACCACCTGGTTGTAACGAACTTCCACCATCTGGCTATTCGGCTGCCGCACAATGCTCGAAATATTGGCAATCTCCGCCGGGCCGCCCGGCTCCTGCGCCTTATCGACAATTGCCTGCACACTCTGCGCCGTCTGCGCCGCACGGTTCTGGGCAAACTCAAATCCGCCCAGGCTGCCCGCCCCGGCCCCGGCCACCAGCAACAGGCAGGCGGCAATGGGCGCAGCCTGCAGGCTGGCAAAGTTGTTCATCATGCGCTGGCTTACGCGATCGTACCAGCGCCGCGGCGGCAGCGCGTCCAGCGCCTCTTCGAGGCGCATCCTCGACCGCGCCACCAGATTCGCTCCCGGCTCGCGAACCGGATGCGCGCTCGCCAGCAGCTTCAGCGCCAGCAGCTCCTCCTGTTCGCGATGGCATTCCCCGCATCCGGCCATGTGCCG
>Ga0302319_10004327_pt1 | contig 29186 bp, 23 predicted proteins | sample Bog_T0_2_FD_203319 | JGI IMG/M metagenome (GOLD analysis project Ga0302319, IMG submission 203319) | Peat permafrost microbial communities from Stordalen Mire near Abisko, Sweden - Bog_T0_2 | ecosystem: Environmental > Terrestrial > Soil > Wetlands > Peat | place: Sweden: Abisko, Stordalen Mire... | reverse complement strand
ACCGGCGCATCGGGCGGGCACGGGAACGGAAAGTTGACGTTGTGGAGGATGAAACGGCTGGGGGGGGTGGCGGCCAGGAGCCCGGGTGCGAGCCGGGCGGCGTGCGCCGCCGAGGTCCGCAAAGTGGCGGCCAACTCATCGTCGGGCACGCCACCGGTCGATTTCAGGCGGTCGTAGGTCTCGACGGTCACATCCTGCGACAGCGCGATGGCGGGCAGGCCGTGCAGCGCGCCCTCCCAGGCTCCGGCGACAGTGCCGCTGGCAATGATGAAGCCGAGGCTGGCGTTGAGGCCGACGTTGATCCCGCTCACCACCCCCTCGACCAGCTGGCCGCCGGACGCGGAGCGCGGCAGGAGGTGGTCGATGGCGATGTTGACGCAGTCGCTCGGGGTCCCGTCGACGACCCAGGTGGCGCAGCCCAGCCCTTTATTGGCCGGGGTGGAATGCACCGGCCGATTGCGGGACTTGGCTGCGCCCACCCAGCTCTGTTCATGGCGGGGCGCGGCCACGAAAATCTCGTGGCCGGCCGCCAACAGCGCCCGGACTAGCTCGTGGAGGAAAACGCTGTCGATGCCGTCGTCATTGGTGACAAGCAGGCGCATCGGCGAGGTTCGAAATCCGGAATTCGAAATTCGAAAGAGCCGCCTCAGGCCGGCGAGGCGGCGGGGGCCTCGGCGGGCTTCTTCTCCTCCATCTCCTTGACGGCGGCCCTGCGCGACAGGCGGACCTTGCCGGTCCGCTCGTCGATGCCGACGCACTTGACCCAGACCATGTCGCCCATCTTGACGACATCCTCGGTCCGGCGCACGCGGAAGTCGGCGAGCTCGGAGATGTGGCAGAGCCCCTCCTTGCCGGGCATGCATTCGATGAAGGCGCCGAACTCCTTCAGGCCGGTGACCCGGCCGTGATAGAGCTTGCCCACCTCGATCTGGCTGCCGCCGCCGCACAGGGAATCGATTTCCTCGATCGCGCGGTTCATCGCGTCGGCGTTGTTGGAATAGATGTAGACCTTGCCCGAGTCGTCCTCGGCGATGTCCACCTGCGCGCCGGTGGTCTCGGTGATGCGCCGGATGGTCTTGCCGCCGGGCCCGATCAGCAGGCCGATCTTTTCGGGATCGATCTGAATGGTCTGGATCCTCGGGGCGTACTTCGAGAGGTTGGCGCGGGGCGCGGGCAGCGAGTCGAGCATCTTCTTCAGGATGTCGATGCGCGCTTCGCGGGCCTGGTGCACGGCGGCCTTCGCGATCTCAAACGGCAGGCCGTTGATCTTCAGGTCGAGCTGGAAGCCCGTGATGCCCTTGGTCGTGCCGGCGAGCTTGAAATCCATGTCGCCGAAGTGGTCTTCCTCACCGAGGATGTCGGTGATGGTGACCCACTTGTCGATCGAGCCGTCGGCCTTGTTGGTCGTCATCAGGCCGCAGGAAATGCCCGCGACCGGGGCGATGATCGGCACGCCGGCGTCCATGAGCGCCAGGCAGCCGCCGCAGATCGAGGCCATCGACGTTGAGCCGTTCGAGGCCATGAGCTCGGCGGTGACGCGGATGGAGTAGGGGAAGGCGTCTTCGGGGGGCAGCACCGGGACGAGCGAACGCTCGGCGAGGGCGCCGTGGCCGATCTCACGCCGGCCCGGTCCGATGAACCGGCCGGTCTCGCCGACCGTGAAGGGGGGCATGTTATAGTGGAGGATGAACGACTTCGAGGTGGCACCACCGGTCAGGCCGTCCATGTCCTGGGCCTCCTTGGTCGGCCCGAGGGTGACGATGACCAGGCCCTGGGTGTCGCCGCGTTGGAAGACCGCCGAACCGTGGACGCGGGGCAGCACGCCGACCTCGCAGGAGATCGGGCGCAGGGTCTTCGCTTCGCGGCCATCGGCGCGGAGGCCGCGCTCGAGGACGGTGCTCCGGTAGGCCCGGTACTGCAGATCTTCGAAAACGACGCTGATCTCGTGCGGGGCGAACCCGGTTTCGCCGAGCTCGGCGACGAGCACCAGACGGGCCTCCTCTTTCAGGGCCTTGATGTTGGCGGAGCGAACGTGCTTCTCCTTGCCGTAGATGGCCTCGGCCACCCGGGCGGTCGTGACGACCCGCTCGATGATCGCGCGGGTTTCCGGCTTGGCCGTGACGAGGTCGAACTTCGCCTTGGGCTTGCCGACAAGGGCGGTCAAGTCATTGATTGCCTTGATGATGGGCTGGATCGCCTGATGGGCAAAGGCGAGCGCCTCGACAAAGCGGTCCTCCTCGATCTGGTCGGCGGAACCTTCGATCATCAGCATGTCCTTCTCGTTGCCGACATAGATGAGGTCGAGGGTGGAGGAAAACATCTGCTCGATGGTCGGATTGACGACAAACTGGCCGTCCACCTGGCCGACGCGCACGGCGGCGATCGGGCCATTCCAGGGAATGTCGGAAATGGCGAGGGAGGCGCTGGCGCCGTTGATCATCGAGATGTCCGACTCGTGGACCTGGTCCGCCGAGAGGAGCAGGCCGATGATCTGGACTTCATTGAGGAAACCTTCCGGGAAGAGCGGACGGCAGGGGCGATCGCAAAGGCGGGAGGTGAGGATTTCCTTCTCGGAAGGCCGGCCCTCGCGCTTGAAATAGCCGCCGGGAAAACGGCCGGCGGCGGCGTACTTTTCGCGGTAGTCGACGGTGAGGGGGAAGAAGTCCTGCCCCGGGCGCATGGTGGTGGCCGCGGTGGCGGCGACGAACACGACGGTTTCGCCAGTGGTGACGGTGACGGAGCCGTTGGCGAACTTGGCGATCGAGCCGGCGGCGATGGAGATCCCATATTCGGGGATCGTAACGATATGTTTCTGATTCATTTTAGTGGATATTCGGTTCGGTGCACCGCCGGGGCGCCAGAGGCGCGAAGGCGGTGTGGTACTGTCGGTTCTCCCGCGCTTCCGCGGTGAACAGGATTGGGTTGATCGAGGCGTTAGCCGGCGCGCGGGCCGGTCTGGCCTTCAGTCTTCTCGCCTGACGCGAGAGATTTCCGTTTGGCGTCCCGCCTGGACGGGATCGCACGGGGACGGCAAACGGAAATGTCCCGGTCTAAATTCGAGTGTCGGAATGACAACGGGAGACCCGCGGATCGGATCGCCCGCATGACGAAAGCGTTATTTACGGAGGTTGAGCTTCAGCAGCAATTCGTTGTACTTCGGGAGGTTATGCCGCTTCAGGTAATCGAGCAGCTTGCGGCGCCGGCTGGCCATCTGGAGCAGCCCCCGGCGGGAATGGAAATCCTTGCGATGCGTGCGAAGGTGCTCGGTCAGGTGATTGATCCGCGCGGTGAGCAGCGCGACCTGCACCTCGCTCGAGCCAGTGTCCTTATCGTGGGTTTTGTATTCGGCTATGATTTCGGGTTTTACGACTGTTGGCATGGTTAGATGGTTGGTTTGCACGACTGCTCGAAGCCCTTGCAGGCTCCGTGCCACCCGCCCTCGCCCCGGAAGTGGGATAAGAGCCGGTGTCACCGTTCCAATCCCGCGGAGCGCGGGACCAGTCATGGTGGAAGCCCACAACCGATGGACTTTCACTAACGGAAGCGACAATCCTCCCAAGCGCCGGGGCAGGGCGCAAGCGTATTTTTACCCGGCCCGGATGTGCAGGAACTTGATGTCCGCGCAGCCGGGGAGCTTCTGGATGCGCTCGATGATCGTGGCGCGATGCAGGAACAGCTCGTTGCGCACGACGGCGTGAGAGGCGTGGACCACGAGCCGGCGCCGGGCGTCGAGTTGGACGGCGTGGGAATACGAGGCGTTGGCTTCGCCGACCAACGCCGGCCAATGCTCGCGGATGGTATGCTCGGGCGAGGAACGGCCGATCTGGTGCTTGACCATCAGCTCGTCGATGACCGCGGTCAGCTCGCGCGTCGGGCGCCGCCGCATCTTGCGCGGCTCGTGGGATGGCACGCGGCGAAAGTCGCCAATGAGCTGTTCGGCGATCTTGCTGAATGGCTTGGGCTCCTCAGGCATGGCGGGCACTCTGCTCGAGCTCATACAGGCGGCTGTAGCGGACAAAGGCGCCAAAAGCGGTCGCCCAGGCGATATAGAACCCGGGATAGCCATCGAGAAAACCCCGGCGCAGCACGTAGGCGCGAAAAAACCGCCAAAAGGGGCGAAAAACCGCCCGAAAGGCCGAAAATCGGCCGTTTTTCTCCCGCTGCTGCTGCACGAACAGGTCGGCGAAAAGGTTGATCTTCCCGACGTGGCTCGAGATCGACGGGAACGAATAATGATGGAGGTCCCCCCGCAGCGTCTCGACCGGGCCGTTGCAGATCATCTTTTCATGCACATAGGCATCTCCGCCCCACCGCGCGCGGTCCCTCCGGACAAGCCGGAGACTGTAATCGGGGTACCAATCGCCGTGGGTGATCCACCGGTTGAGGAACCAGACCTTGCGCGGGAAGCGGGCACCGGCGAACTGCCCCGACTCGGGGCGCGCCAGGAAGGCCGCGATCCCGGCCTGCAAGCCGGCCGACACCTCTTCGTCGGCGTCCAAACACAGCGCCCAAGGCTGCGTCGCCAGGTCGAGCGCGGCGTTCTTGGTGTCCCGGTAGCCTTTCCACGGCAGGTTTTGCACCCGGGCGCCCCGCTCCCGGGCGATCGCGGCGCTGCCGTCGGTGGTGTCATTGAGGGCGACCACGATCTCGGCCACCCAGCCATAGACGCTCGCGAGGCAGCGCGGGAGGTTGGCCGCCTCGTTGCGGGCGACGATGACGACCGAGAGAGGGAGAGGGGTCTGAGAGATCAAAATGACTCACCGCGGAGGCGCGGAGAACGCGGAGAATCCAAGGTCTTTCCCGCCCAACCGCAACGGCTTTCCTCTGCGTCCTCCGCGCCTCTGCGGTCAACTAAATTGGATCAAATAGGATTTTTATAAACCAATAGCCTCAGAATCTGATAAAGGTACCCGCACGACCGCCACGCCCGCACCAGCGCCTGCTTGGCGGCTCCGGTCCTCAGGATCAGCGCGTTCGCCAACGCGAGCAGGGCGAAGACGGGGACCTTGCCCACATTGGCCAGGAACCGCGACGCCAGGTAACCGGCGGCGCCCGGCCGGCCCGCGCGATCGACCACGCGGGAGCGGGCGGAATCGAAGGCGTGGCGGAGCGCATAGCGCAGGGTGAGCCGGGAGGCCGGGATTTGGTGCAGGACCTTGGCCTCCGGGGCGAACCAGATTTCCAGGCCCGCGGCCCGCAGCCGGCGGATCATTTCGCCGTCGCCGCCGCCGAAGAGCCGCGCCCCCTGCCGGTCGAGGTCGGTGTGAAACAGCCCGTATTTCTTGAAGACCCAGCGGGGGATGGCGAGGTTGGCCCCCATAGGCGACTGGGCGGCCGGCAGCGGGCCGGTGTCCGTCCGATAGCGCAACGGGCCGTGGGCGTCATTGAGCCAGCGCGGGAGCCCGTCGGGGAAGATCGGGATCACCTCGCCGCCGACCGCGCCGATGTGGCTGGCGCTGTCGCGAGCGAACGGCGCGACGATGCCGGCGATCCAGTCGGGCTCGACCAGGATGTCGTCATCGGCAAAGAGGATCACGTCGCCCGAGGCCTCCGCGATGGCGCGGTTGCGCGCGTGGTCCAGCCCCTGGCTGGTCTCGAGAAAGTAGCGTGGGGCGGGCTTCGCGCCGGCGAAGGACGCGACGACGGCGCGCGTCTGGTCGCGCGAGTTGTTGTCGATGACGAGCACCTCGAATTCGTCGCGGGGGAATTCCTGCCGCGCGATCCCTGCGAGGGTCTGGCGCAGGAGTTCGGCCCGGTTGTGGGTCGGGATGGCGACGGTTATCCTCATCGCGACAGGACCTTCAGGCCGGCCCAGGCCCAACCGCTGGGGATGCCGGAACCGGGAATCAGCCCGAGCCGGAGCGCCCGCTGGAGCGACGCCGGGCGTTCCTTGAAGCGGCGCGCGTAGGAGCGGGCATTGCGGTAGGTGAAAAAGCGCGCCAGCCACCGGCCGGCCCGCGGCGCCCGGGGAAACTGCTCCCGTGCGATCCGCAGCCGGATCAGGTGGGTCTGGCGCAGCATCCGGCCCCAGGTCCGCTCGGTCCACTGCCCGGGGGACACCCGGTAAAACGCCCCGACCGCCCGCACCACCTCGACCGGGCCGGCGCAGGCGACCCGGTACCAGAAATCATAGTCGGCCAGCGGACCCTGGCGCTCGTCGAACCCGTGCAGTTCCATCGCCAGTTCCCGGCGCAGGAGGACACCGGGGAACGGCGTCATGGAGCTCTTGAGGAAAAAAGCCGGCGGGTAGGCCATCACCGCCGGCCGCCCCCGCGGCGCCGCCTGGCGGGGCGGGACGGCGCCCTGCACTGTCCGGGTGCAGACGGCGGCCAGGCCCTCGCGCAGGCGCGGCACGACCAGCGCGAGGTACCAGGGATAGAGGCTGTCGTCCTCATGCAGGACCGTCACCCACTGCCCGCGGGCCACTTGCAGGCAGCGGTTCCAATTGCCCACGCCCCCGAGCGGGGGTTCGTTGCGCCAATACCCGCAGCGGCCGCCGGGAAACTGCGCCGCCAGGCTCCGCGTCTCCTCCAGTCCGCCGTCGTCGCAGATCACCACCTCATAATTCACGGACACGGTCTGCGCGGCGATGCTGGCGAGCGCCTCGGCGAGCAGCCCGGGCCGGTTGTACGCCGGGATCGCAAAGGTGACGAGCGGTGGATCCATCCGCTTAGCTTCCGTCACGTTTTTTGGAATGACCAGACATCCTGGTGATTGTCCCAGCCGCGGGCCGCGAATCGCGCCAGCCTGACCTGTCCCGGAAAACGCTCGGCCATGGTGTTCTTGATATAATCCTCCGAATAGATGGCCATGCCATAATAGCCGCCGGGCTTATACGGAGTGTGGCAGTAGCCATATCGGGCGTAACTCTCGCGCAGCTGGGCCTCGATGGCGGGGAAGCGCTTGCTGTACCCGGCCAGCCCGGGGTTCACGAAGCAACTCTCGCCCTGCGTGGTGAAAACCATCAATCCGCCGGGATTGAGCGCATCGACGAAACGCGCGAACAGGGCGAAGCTGGTGTCCGGGCCGAGGTGGGAGAAGAGGGAACCGAGCCAGATGAGGTCATAGCGATTCGGGAACTTGATCTGCCGGGGGTCGTCGCTGGAGTACAGCGCCTTGACCCCGAACTCCGCGGCGCAAAAATCGGCGGCCTGGCGGTCGATCTCGCAGGCGGAAATGCCCGCCGGGTCGAGCTTGCTCTGCAGCCAGCGCAGGACCCGGCCGTGACCGCAGGGAAGGTCCAGGCAGGTGTGGATGTCCGCCCAGCCCAGCCGGCAGGCCGCCAGCGTGGCCTCGACGTTATTCATCGCGGACTGGCCGACCGAGAGATAATGGTCCAGTCCCTCCTGGGAGACCGGCGCCAGCATCAGGTCGAGGGTGTGAATGCTCCCGATCACGCCGGGAAACCGGTTGTTCGTGAGGAACCGGGGCAGGCGCGGGCACAGCCGGTGCAGCCGCGTGCGCTTCAGGAACAGGCGCTTCAACTTCATGGCGCCGAAGCTCGTATAGGATGGGGTCATGGAAGGGTGGGGGTATTTCAGCTCCGGCCGGCCGAAACCTTGGCTCGCTCGATCTGGGTGCGCACGGCGGCATAGACTTCGTCCACTTCGATGCGGCGGACGCAATAGTTATGGTAGGAGTCGGCCGGCACGCACTCGGCGGGCGCGAGGCACGCGCTGCATGGCAGCGATGGTTGCAGCAGGATGTGCCCGGAGCCGCTCGGCGGGAAGAGCACCCGGCTCTGCGACCCGTAGAGCGCCACGACCGGCGTGCCAACCGCGGCCGCGACGTGCATCGGCCCGCTGTCGTGGCAGAGCACCACCGCGGAGAGGCGGGCGAGCGCGGCGAAGCGCGTCAGGGCCAGCGGCTCGGTGAAGGCCAGGAGATGGGTGCGCGCGGTCCGGCGGATCGCCGTGATCAGCGCCTTCTCCCCGGGGCCGCCCGCCAGCACGACCTGCACGCCGAGTTCCTCCTGCGCGCGGTCGCACACCGCGGCGAAACGCTCCGCCGGCCAGATGCGCCACATGCTCCGGCTGCCGGGGTGGACGAGCAGCACCGGCCCGTGGGCGCCGACGATCCGCCGCAGCACCGCCACGTCCTCCTCCCGCGGCACCAGGCGCGCCTCGCGGGTCGCCACCGGCACTCCGGCCGCGGGCAGCGCCAGCAGGAAATATTCCGTGATCGGGCGGGACTCATGCACCTCGTTCGGATCGTGGACGATATGGTTGTAGCACCACCGGAGTTTCAAAGGAAAACCACCATGATGCAGCCCGAGCCGAAAGGGGGCGCCGGTCAGCCGTGCGATCAGGGCCGTGCCCTCGGTATTGTCGAAATTGAAGACGTGCGTCCAGCGGCCGCGGCGCAGCTGCACCAGAAAGCGCAGCCAGGCGCCGAGTCCCCGGGGCATCAGGACCGGCTCGTCCCCGTCGGGATTGAGCGCGAGCACCCCGGCGTAAGCCGGGTCGGCCAGCACTTGGATCTCGGCCGACGGCCAGTGCAGGCGCAAATTCCTCAGGAACGAACCGAGCAGCACGATGTCGCCGAGGTAGCGGCGGCGGATGACAAGAATGTGCGGATTTTCGACCATCGGGCTTGCCATCGTTCACCGCTTCCTAGGGCGGCGTCCATCGCAAACGCTCGACCTGCAGCCCGGGCGCGTCCGCCGCCGGGCGGCGCTCGCGGGCCCGGCGCCAGGCGCGGCCGAGATTGGAGAAAGGCTTGGTCAGGCGGTGCAGCAGCCAGAGCAGGCAGATCCACGCCCCCGGCAGCCGGGCCCGCAGGGCCGACTCCATCGCCAGGATTTCGGGCAGTCGCGGCGCGCGCTTGCGCGAATAGTACAGGACACGGTAGCAGATGTAATGCCGGGCGAAGGTGCCGAGGCCCGCCCGCTCCCGCAGCCCGTCGAGATAGCGGTCGGCGATCCGCAGGCTCTCGGTCGGGCCGATGTGCGCGCCCCGGTTGACGACGGTCTGCTGCCGCGAGTGGACGCGAAACCCGCAGAGCGGCGCGGGATCGAAGACCAGGTCGCCCGCCAGCAGGAGATGAAACCACATCTCGAGGTCGACCACCTGCCGGAGCGTGGGGTCAAAGCCGCGGCGGGCGGCGGACCGCCGGAACATGACGGCGGACGGCTCGCCGATCAGATTGCGGTCCTCCCAGAGGCAGCGCGCGATGAGCTCCGGCCCGCGGTAGAGCCCGGCGCTCCGCAGGTCGTCCCAGATTTCCACGCCGCGGGAGTTTTCGTCGACGATCAGCCGGGCGGAGGCAGCGAGGACGGCACCCGGTGCCGCCTGGAGCATCGCCGCCATCCGGCCGAGCGCCCCGCGCTCGACCAGGCAGTCGTCGCCGAAGACAAACTTGCAGTATTCGCCGCGGGCCTCGCGCAGGCACCAGTTCCAATTGGCGACCATGCCGAGGTTCTGCGCGTGGACGTGCGCCCGGACCCGCGGGTCGAGCGTGGCGTAACGGCGGATCACCTCGTCCGACCCGTCCGCCGAGGCGTCGTCGCTGACGATGACCTCGATGTCCGTGAAGTCCTGCGCCAGCACCGACTCGATGGCCTCGGGCAGGTAGCGCGCATACTTATAGGTCGGAATGAGGACGCTGACCTTGGGGGAGGCGGACATCAGGTCACCGGATGCCGCCCCTGCTGCCGATCGTAGAGCGACCGATACAGCGGATTGGCGCCGTAAAGCTGGGCGTGGCCGCCGGAGGCGACGATCGCGCCGTCGTCGAAGACGAGGATCATCGAGGCATCGCGGATGGTGCTGAAGCGGTGGGCGATGATGAGCACCGTCTTGCCGACCATGAGCTTTTTCAGGGCGCCTTGGATCGCCGCCTCGCTTTCGCCGTCCAGCGCGCTGGTGGCCTCGTCGAGGATGAGGATGGGGGCGTTGCGCAGGAAGGCGCGGGCGATGGCCATGCGCTGTTTCTGGCCGCCGGAGAGCCGGGAGCCCCGCTCGCCCGCGAGGGTGTCATAGCCCTGTGGAAAAGCCGTGATGAACTCGTGCGCGTGGGCGTTGACCGCGGCGGCGATCACCTCTTCGCGGGTCGCGTCGGGCCGGCCGAGGAGGAGATTGTCGTACAAGGAGTCGTTGAAGAGCACGGGATCCTGGGAGACGAGCGCGATATTGCGCCGCAGGTCGGCGAAGCGCATGGACCGCAGATCGATTCCGTCGATGGTGACGCGGCCCTGGGTCGCGTCGTAGAATCGCGGGACCAGGCTGGCAAACGTGGTCTTGCCCGCGCCGCTCGGGCCGACCAGGGCGCAGACGGTGCCGGCGGGGATGCGCACGTTGATATTCCGCAACACGGACGTGTCCTTCTTGTAGGCGAAGGTGACCTGCTCGAACACGACTTCGCCGCGCAGCCGCCCCACCTTCGCGGGATCGGGGGGGTCGGCGATGGTGATCGGCTCGTTCATCACCTCCTGGAGCCTTTCGAGCGATGCGCCGCCGCGCTTGAGCTCATTGTTCATCGCGCCGATCTTCTTGATGGGCTCGTAACAGGTGTAGATCGCGGTGACGATCGCCAGGAACGCGCCGAGCTGGATATGGATCTTGTACGCGTAGATCAGCGTGACGGACAACCCGATGGCGGAGATGATCTCGATCGTCGGGCTGAGGGCCGCGGCGTACTTGGCCACCTTCATGTTGGCCTTCACCAGGATCCCCGTCATGACCGCAAAGCGGTTCACCTCGTGCTGCTCGAGGCCGAAGGCGCGCACCTCGCGGACCCCGGCGATGTTTTCCGTGAACCGGTCGGCGACGTTGCCGATCTGGCTCTGGAGATGCAGGGTGCGCTTGATCAGTTTTTTCCCCACGTAGCGGATGGGCAGGACGGAAAGCGGCACGATCGCCATGCACGCGATCATCAGGGACACCCCGCGCTCCTTGAACGCGAGGTATCCGACGTAAAACACGGCGCTGAGCAGCGTGGCGGGCTGGGTGAAGAGGTCCGTGGCGATGGAGGTCAGGGTGTTTTGGAGCTGGTTGGTGTCTCCGAGACCGCGCGCGATCAGATCACCGGTGGACATGCGGTCATAAAACGCCAGCGGCAGCGCCTGGAGCTTGCGAAAATAGTCGAGCCGGAGCGCCTCCAGAATCCGCACCCCGGAAAGCTGCATGAGATACCGGGAGAGATACCCGCCGATCCCGCGGACGATGAAGACGGCGGGAAGCCAGAGGGCGACGCCGATCAATTGCAGCCGCGTCAGGGGGACCTGATGGTCGCCGAACATCCGGGGAAACACATTCTTCACCATCAGCGGCAAACCCAAACCGTACGCCACGCCATAGACCACGCCGAAGACGATCGCCCCGATCAGGGTGGCCCGGACGGCCCGCAAGTATTTGAAGTAGGGGACAAAGCGGCGCATGGGTTCAATCCTTCGCGGCCCGCACATCTAAAGCGTCCCGGAGCCCGTCGCCGAGGAAATTGAGCGAAAAGAGGGTGAGCGAGAAGATGCCGCCCGGAAAGACCAGCAGCCACCAGAACTCCTCCATCTTGTCGGCGCCGTCCTTGATCAGGACCCCCCAGGAACTCATGGGGGGCTGCACGCCCAGGCCGAGGAAGCTGAGGAACGCCTCCAGCAGCATGACCGCCGGGATCGTGAGCGTGGTATAGACAATGACCGGCCCGAGCACGTTGGGAATGATGTGCCGGAAAATGATCCTTCGCCGACCCAGGCCCAGCGTGCGCGCCGCCTCGATATATTCCATTTTCTTGATCGACAGCACCTGGCCGCGGACGATCCGTGCCATCGTCAGCCATTCGACGGCCCCGATGGCGACAAAGAGCAGGAAGATATTCCGCCCGAAGAACACCATCAGCAGGATGACAAAGATGGTGAAAGGCAGCGCGTACAGGATGTCCACCACGCGCATCATCAACGCGTCGAGCTTGCCGCCGACGAACCCGGCGATGGCCCCGTAGGCCACGCCGATGATCAGGGCAACGAAGGTGGCGACCAGGCCGACCATGATCGAGATCCGGCCGCCGAGGAGAATGCGCGAGAACAGGTCGCGGCCCAGGTCGTCGGTGCCGAGCCAGTGGGCGCGGCTGGGCGGGGTCGCGCCCAGGTCGAGGTGGATCTCCTGGTAAGACTGGGAGAAGATCGGGCCGAACGTGCAGAGCGCGGCGAGCACGATCAGGACGATGCCGCCGGCCAGGGCCAGGCGGTTGCGGCGGAGCCGGCGCCAGGCGTCCTTGCCCGGCGACTGGCCGGGCTCGGGGCTCTCGGGCATGGCGGTGGCGGACGCCTTCATTCGAACTTCAACTTGGGGTTGAGCATCACCTGGACGATGTCCGCCGCCAGGTTCGTCGCCACGATCAGGCCGGCGTAAAGGATCACCGTCCCGAGGACGAGGGTGTAGTCGCGGTTGAAGGCGGAATTCACGAACTCCCGGCCCAGGCCCGGGATCTGGAAGATGGTCTCGATCACGAAGGAGCCGGTGAGGATGCCGGCGGTCGCCGGCCCGAGAAATGACACCACCGGCAGCAGGCCCCCGCGCAGCGCATGCCGGACGATCACGCGCGGCTCGCTCGCCCCCTTGGCGCGGGCGGTGCGGATGTAATCCTGGCTGAGCACCTCGAGCAGCCCGCCGCGGGTGAGCCGGGCGATGTAGGCGGCGTAGACGGACCCAAGGGTGAGGCAGGGCAGCACGCGATCGATCGGCGAATACCAGCCCGAGGCGTTGAACCAGCTCAGGTGGATGGCAAAGGCCAGCACGAGCAGCGGGCCGAGCACGAAGGTGGGCACGCAGATGCCCGTCATCGCCGCGGACGAGGCCACGTAATCGACCCAGGTGTTGCGCTTCACGGCGGCGAGCACGCCGAGCGTGATGCCGAGGACGAGGGCCACGCCCAGGGAATAGATCCCGAGCTCCAGCGACACCGGGAGCTTCTCGGCGATGATCTCGTTGACGGTGCGGTTGGGGTATTTGAAGGACGGGCGAAAATCGATCCCGAAGGCGGCCTTGAGGTCCGGGCCGTCGGCCAGGGCGGCCGGATGGAACCGCTTCGGGCACAGGTCCCAGAGGTAATCGACGTACTGCTTCCAGAGCGGATCGTTGAGGTGATAGTAGGCGTCGAGATTGCGCTGGACCTCGGGGGTCACGGCCCGCTCCGCGGTGAAGGGACCGCCAGGCACGAAGCGCTGCATGAAGAACGTCCCGGTGATGATGATGAGCATCACGGGGATGGACTGGAGCACGCGGCGGCCGATGAAGCGGAGCATGGTCAGTTCTCGAGGTACACGTATTTCCAGGGATGCTCGTCCAGCAGGGTGGGCCACCAGCCCCTCACCTTCGGACTCAGGGCATAGACCCGAGTGTAGTAGTAGATCGGAATGATGGGGCACTCGTCCACCAGGATGGCGTCCATCTGCTGGTACAGGCCGTAGCGCTCGCGCTCGTCCCGGGCGGCGAGCGCCGCATGGAGCAGGCGGTCGAACGCGGGGTTGGACCAGCCGGTGGTGTTGTTGCCGTTGCCGGTCTCCCAAAGCTCAAGGAAGGCATGCGGATCGACATAGTCGGCAAGCCAGCCGCCGCGCGCGATCTGGTAATTGAGGGTCTGCCGCGAATCGAGGTAGACCTTCCACTCCTCGTTCCGCAGCTGGATGTCGATGCCGAGGGTCTTGCGCCACATTTGCTGGATGGTCTCGGCGATCTGGCGGTGATTCTGGGAGGTGTTGAACAGCAGTTCGAGGGCGGGGAACCCCCGTCCGCCGGGAAAGCCGGCCTCAGCCAGGAGCTGCCGCGCCTGCGCCGCGCCACCATTCAGCCGGGCGCGGGGCGAGTAACCGGCGGTTCCGGGGTAACTCACGGCATAAGCCGGTTGCTCGTTACCCTGCACGACGTCCCGGATCAGGGCTTCGCGGTCGATGGCCAGCGCGAGGGCCTGGCGGACGCGGCGGTCGTTGAGCGGCGGCCGGTTGACGTTGCACTGATAATAGTAGATCCCGAGCCAGGGCTCGATGCGCAGTTCGTCCGGGTGGTCCCGGCGATATACCGCAATTTTATCCTGGGGCAGCTCGTAGACCGAGTCGATCTGGCCGGTGCGGAACATCCGCTCCGCCGTCGGCAGGTCATCAATGGGATAGAATTCGATCTCGTCGAGTTTCACGTGGGCGGCATCCCAGTAGAGGGGATTGCGGGCGATGACAATTTTTTGTCCGACTTTCCACTCCTTGAGCACAAACGGGCCGTCGCCCACGAGATTGCCGGGCCGGGTCCAGGCGCTACCCCTCCGGTCCAGCGGGCCATACCTGGCGATGACGTCGACGGGCACCGGGTCCCAGACGATCGAGGAGGCGATCAGCTTGAGCAGGAAGGGCGTGGGGTGCTTGATTTCCACGCGGAGCGTCCGATCGTCCAGCGCCCTGACCCCCACCTTGGAGAAGTCGCTCAGCTGACCGTGGTAGTACTCGTCCGCCCCGACCAGGAAATTATAAAGCAGATAGGCGTACTCCGCGCCGAACGCAGGGGTGAGCATGCGCCGATAGGACTGGACGAAGCTGTCGGCGGTAAGGGGCGAGCCGTCGGACCACCGGAGGTTGGCCCGCAAGTGAAACGTGTAGGTGCGCCCGTCGGGTGAGATGTCCCAGGATTCGGCCAGACCCGGGACCGGGTGGAGGTCCTTCGGGTCCTGGGCCGCCAGGCCTTCAAAGAGCCCGGTGATAATGCGGTACTCGGGTACGCCGACCACCGCCTGCGGGTCGAGATCCTGCGGCTCGGCTCCGTTGCCCAGGCGGAGTGCCTGCGGCCGCTGTGACGTGGCGGAGCTGGAGTCGGCGGCGCCGCTGAGTCGGACGTCGGAATAATTGCGGGTCCACAATTCGTCCTCCTGCCAGCCGTGCACCGCCGGGCGCATGAGCCAGTTCCGGGCGTTGAAATAGACGGGAGCCACGGGGCAGAGCGCGGCAAGGCGCGCCTCCGCGGTGTGAAGCAGGGCGGCGCGGCGCCCGGGATCGGCGGTGCGGGCGGCCTCGGTCACCACCGCGTCGTAGATGGCGTCGGCCCAATGGGGGTAATTCTCCGGCGCGCCCGCGGTGAACCGCTCGAGCACGGAGAGCGGGTCGGCCACGTCGGGAATCAGCGTGATGAATCCGATGTCATAGTTGCCCGAGCTCAACGCCGCCACGTGGGCGCGGGCTTCGCGGTTGACGACCAGCACGTCGATGCCGAGATCCTTCCTCCACATGGCCTGGATCGCCTCCAGCGCGGGGCTGTTGGACCACCCGGAGAGTTCCAGGCGGGGAAAGCCGCGCCCGGAGGGGAAACCGGCGTCGGCCAGGAGACGGCGCGCCGCGGCCAGATCGGCCGGATGGCCCTGACCCGGCGCCGGGGGGGCGTCGCTCCCGGGGCCGAGTTCAGGCGGCAGCAGTTCGAAGGCCGCCCGGCGCCCGCCCTTGACCACAAAATCGACGATGGCGGTCCGATCCACGGCGAGCGACAGCGCGCGCCGGACCCGGGGATCGTCGAGCGGCGGACGGCGGGTATTGAATGCGAGGTAGCGGGTCTCCTCCAGCGGAGCATAGTGCAATTCGTCCGGGTGTTCGCGGGCGTAGGGCTCCAGCTTGGAGAAGGGCACCGACATGGTGACGTCCACCTCCCCGGCGCGAAAGGCCCGCTCCTCCGTGTCGCTGTCATCGAAACGGACGAATTGGATCTCATCCACCCTGATGCCCGCGGCGCCGTAATACAGGGGATTCTTGCGCACGACGATGCGCTGGTCGGGTTGCCACTCGGCGAGCTTGAAGGGGCCATTGCCGGCGAAGTTGCCGGGCAGGGTCCAGGCGCGGCCGAAGACGCCCACGATCCGGGGATTCACCGGGATCCAGGGTCCGCTGGCGACATAGTTCAGAAACTGCGGCGTGGGCCGCTCGAGCGTGACCAGCAGCGTGGCCGCATCGGCCGCGCGCAGGCCGACGGCGCTGAAATCGGTCAATTTCCCGGCGGCGAAGGCGCGGGCGTTCCGGATCGCAAAGAGCAGATCGGCCTTGGGCGCGGCCGTGGCTGGAGTCAGCACGCGGCGCAGCGAGGCCACGAAATCGGCTGCCGTGACCGGGTCGCCATTGGACCAGCGGGCGCGGGGGCGGAGATGAAACGTCCAGGTCAACCCGTCCGGGGAAACTTCCCAGCGGTCCGCGGCGGCGGGAAGTGGGTCGCCCCCGGTGGGAGAGGGGACCACCAGCCCCTCGCTCAGTGCGCGGATGACGAAGAAATCGTCCGGCAGGGCGGCGATGGCGGGGTCGAGATCATCCGGCTCGTTGCGCTGGCTGATGCGCAGGACCCTGGGCGGCGGCGTGGCGGGCGCAGCCTGGCGGGCACACCCCGTCAAGGCCAGGACCGCCAGGGCCAGGCCCGGCGCCAGTAGGGGGCTGAGTTTCATCCAATTTAGAGCTTTGACCTTTTGGCCCCGTATTCCATCCCTTTTGTTCATATTCTGGAGCTGTGGCAGAGTGGTCTAATGCTCGGGTCTTGAAAACCCGCGTGGGCGCAAGTCCACCGTCCGTTCGAATCGGACCGGCTCCGTTTTTTGCCGCGCAGCAGCGCGCAAAAAAACGCCGCGGCGTAGTCCCGCGTGCAGCGGGACGAAGACGGGCCGCCCGCACTTGTTATTATAGGTGCATGTCCCGGCGTCCCGCCACCCACCCCCCCGCGGTCGCCGAGTTCCAGGGCCTCTACGGACCCTTCACCTTCCCCGAAAAGCTCCTGCAGAAAATCTGGCTCCGGGGAGAATTCAACCGCGCCGCCCTATTGACGGCGGATGGGCGCCCGGTCACGGTCCTGTTCCCCGGTTGTTGGAACCAATTGGCTGGTCCTGACTTCCGTTCGGCGCGGCTGCGGGTGGGCGGCGGCGATGAAATCTCCGGCGATGTCGAGGTGCACCTGTATGCGGAGGATTGGGTGGCGCATGGGCACGCGCGCGATCCCGCCTACGACGGGGTCGTGCTGCACGTGGTGTTGTTTCCCCCAAAGACCCGGCGCGGGACATCCACGTCGACCGGGCGCGACGTTCCAGTCCTGGCCCTGCTACCCCTGTTGCATCGCGACCTCGAGGAGATCGCGATCGACGACGCAATCGAGGCGCTCTCGGGCGGTTCTTCACCGCGGCTGTATCTTGATCGGAGCGAGCTCGGCGAGGCCGAGCTGCACGTGCGGGCCGAGGCGCGCTGGCAGTCGAAGGTGCGCGTCGCCCGCCTGAGGATCCAGCGGCTGGGGTGGGAGGATTCCTGCCACCACACCGCCCTGGAAATTCTGGGCTACCGCTTCAACCGGGTGCCGATGCTGCGCCTGGCGGGACGCTTTCCGCTCGTCGACTGGGGCGGGGGCGCCATTGATGGGGAGTTGGCGTACGCCGAGGAGGCCAACCGATGGCGACTCCACGGCCTGCGGCCGGCCAACCACCCGCGCGGACGCCTGTGCCATTATGCGGCGTGGACCCGGGCGCGACCGGACTGGCCCGGGCGCCTGGCGGACTGGTCCGCGCGCCTGCCGGTCGTGGGCCCGGACGAGCCGACCGGCGCCGTGCGCCGAACCCACCGCTTCGCCCGGGTCCGCGAGGCGCTCGCCTGGACGGTGTGCGGGGCCGTGGCGTGGGGCGACCGTTTCGACACCCTGGTTTGCGACGGATTCCTACCCCATCTCGCCGCGCGCGCGGTTTCAGACGACGCCGCATGCGCGCTGTTCACGTCGTGGTTTCATTGGTTCGCGGGGGATCAGCCGCCGGCGATCGTCAATGAACTGCGCGAATTGGGCGTGGGCGCCCGGCAGGGGCGGCCGCTCTGCCACGGACTCGCGCAGGGTCTGCTCGGCTGGCTGGTGGACCGGGGCGGGAGCCTAACGTAGCGGCATTCTGCCGCTTCCCTGCGAGGCAACGCGGCAGAATGCCGCGTCTACCTTCAAGGCAGGAGGTATTGTCTACTTGGGAGCGCTGCCTTGTTTCATCAGCTTCTGCAGCTGGACTGCCGCCTGCTGCTGCTGTTGGAGGTTCTGGAGGGCCTGGAGCTGGGGCGCGGAAAGGACGCCCTGCGCCAGGCTGAGCGTGGTATCGTTCACCGTGCTCCCGCCGCCGGGATTGGACTGGGCGATCACCTGAGTCATTTGGGTCTTCTGGGTATCCGTGAGGGGAGAGTCGGTGAAGCTCAAGTCCTGCTGGAGCAGGTTGACGGTCCCGCGCTGGTTCTGCGACTGCTGGAAGTTCTGAAACTGATTGTAGACGTCCGGACCGAGGTCGGTCTGGATCTTGGCGTCCACCTCGGCCTGGGCGTTCTTCACCATCTGGGCGATCTCGTCGGGATTTTCCATCGGGTTGATGCCCTGCTGGGTGGCGGCGATCAGCACATCGGCGGCGGAATTCTGTTTTTCCAGGAGCAGCTGCTGAAACTGCGCGAGCTGGGCCGGGGTCAGTTTCGCGCTCTTGTAGAATTCGGCGTTGCGCCGGTTGATGTTGGCGAGTTGCTGCAGGTCGCGCAGCCGCCGGATCTCCGGATCGTCGAGCTTGGCGATGAGGTCGCTGGCGTAGTCGCCCAGCGCCTGCGTCGCGGATGGCCGGCTGGGATCCTCGCCGCCGACCGCCGCGGTGCGGGCATCGCGGACCGCCGCCAGCCGGGCCTCGGCGGCCTGGGCGCGCTTTTCCGCGTCCCACGCGACCCGCTGCAGCCGGGCGCGTTCGTCCTCGGTGAGACCGAGCGCCCGCAGATCCGCCAGCTCCCGATATTCGTACCAGGAGAAGCCCAGTGACCCGATGGCGATGAGGGTGGCTAGGCAGAGGGGCAGGTGCCGGGAGATGTTCATCAGCCTTCCTCGCGGAGGATTTCGAGCGGGGGAAGATTTGCAATCCCGCGGTCGGCGAAGACCCCGGTGAGGACCGCGGCCGCCACCACCGCGATGGCCGCCACGGCCAGGTCTCCGTAACCGCCCGCGGCGGGCAGGCGCAGGAGGAAGTGCGCGACCAGGAAATTCGCGAATACCGCCAACCCGCCGCCGAGCAGCGCGGACAGCAAGCCCAGGACGGAGTACTCGGTCAGCTGCACCCAGCGAAGCTGGCCCCGGCTGGCCCCCAGGACGCGCAGCAGCACCGTCTCCCGCGCCCGCTGGTGGCGCCCGGTGATGACTGTGGCCGCGAGGATCACCATGCCGGTGGCGATGGTGAAAAAGGCGATGAAGTCGACCACCAGGATCAACTTGGCGAGCACGCGCTGGATCGCCTCGATCAGGAACTCAATGTCGATGGCCTGCACATTGCGGTGGTTGCTGACCTCCCGCTGGATCGCCGCCGAATCGGCCCGGTTCCGCGTGCGGATGAGCAGGAAGGTCTTTTTCGGGGCGGCGTCGATCCCGCCCACGGGAAACACCAGGGAAAAGTTCGGATCGAGCATCCGGGCCCCGTCGATCTTGCGCACGCTCGTGACCCGCGTGCGGATCGGGACGCCTTCGACGTTCCAGACGACCTCGTCGCCGAGCTTGAGCGGCCCGCGAAAGTCGCTGGTCATCCAACGGGCCACCGAGACCGGGATGACCGGCGCGCCGGGCTGGACGTGTCCGGTGAATGTCCCCGCGATCAGGGTTTCAGAGGGAACCAGCGCATCGCGGAATGTTGCCTGCAGCTTGTTGGGAAAAGCAAAGGGGCGGCCCGCCTGGCCCACGGGACCGGCGGCTTTGCCCGCCCAGGGCTTGCCGTTGATCGACTTCAGGGAGACCTCCACACTGGAGATCTCTTTCAGGATCCGGGCGTGCTGCGCCTTCACCTCCGCGAGGATCGGGTCGAGGTCCGCGTCGGAAATGCGCGCCAGCACGAGATTGGGAGTGTTTTCGCCCCTGAGCTCCTGCAGCAGGGTCGCCCGGACCATGTATACGGTCAGGACGATGAAGATCCCGAGGCCGAGGGACAGCACCAGCAGCGTGGTCCGGTTCCGCGGGCGATAGAGGTTGGCGAGACCCTGCCGCACGGGATAGGGCGCCCAGCTTGGCAGGCAGCGCCGCGCGGCCATCGCGATCAGCTGGGCGGCCCCGGCAAACACGGCAAATGCCACCGCCAGGCCCAGGGTATAGTAAAGGGCGTTGTGCCAGTGCCGGGTCTGGTACCAGGCGAAGCCGAAGACGGACATCGCGATCAGGGCCCAAACCCCGATGCTCAGCGGGTCAAACGCCAGCCGGGCATCCGCGTCGTCGCGGAGCGCGGCGAGCGGGGACGCCCGGCGGACTCCGAGCAGGGGGAGGAGCGCGAAGACCATGCAAAGGCCAAAGCCGGCGACCATCCCCGCCGCCACCGGCTTCCAGGCAAATAGGACCTCAAGATGGAAGGGCAGGACGTCCGCCAGCATTCGGGGCAGTGCGAACTGCAACGCGACGCCGGCCAGTGCCCCTGCCGCCGAACCGCAAATCCCCAGCGCGGCGGCCTGGCAGAGATAGATCCCCATCGCCTTGGCGGCGCTCGCGCCCAGGCAGCGGAGGATTGCCACCGTGCGGAGGCGTTCCTGGATGTAGATATGCAGCGTGCTGGCCACGCCGATCGCGCCCAGGAAAAGCGCGACAAAGACGACCATCGAGAAGAATCGGCTGCCGGCCCCGATGGCGTTCTCGATCTGCTTGGCCTGGCTTTCCGCGGTCATGACTACGGGATAGGCCGAGGTGAACCGGGTCTTGATCTCCCCGGCGATCGCTTCGGTATCGGCCGAGGCCGGCATCTGGAAATAAAGGCGGTAGTTGCCGTGGACGGCCTTGTGCGCCGGCCCCGGCGCGTCGGGCAGGCTGCTCCAGGGAATATACGCGCGGGAGGTCAGATAAAGGGAGAAGGCGGAGTCGCCGGGGCTCTCGCGGATGATGCCCGCGACCGCATAGCTGCCGCTCCCGATGCTGATGGAGTCCCCGAGCTTGACCTTGAGCCGCTGGGCGACGGTGGGGTCGAGGAGCACGACCCGCTCGCCGCGGCGCAGGCGGGCGACGCCATCGGCCGGGTCGGTCGTGAAGTCGCCGTAAAACGGGTAGAGTCCGTCGATCGCGACGACCTGGACCGCCTGCGGGGTGGACGCACTTCCGAACGTGAGTTTGTCGGGGAAGATCTTCTCGCGGGCCTCGCGGGCCCCGGTCCCGTCCATGAAACGCTGAAAATCCGGATTGGGCCAGTTGTCGAGCCCGACCCGCAAATCGGCGCCGAGGAGCTGCCGGGGCTGGTCGCCGACTGTCGTGCGGAGATTGGCCCCGAGCGAGCCCACTCCCACCAGGGCGGCGATGCCCAGCACGATGGTGGACGAATACAGCGCCAGCCGTCGCCGCGACGCCCGGGAGTCCCGCCAGGCCATCCGGAGGACGAAATTCATGGCGGCGGAGCGGGGTCGACGGCCGCGGTGTCGGACGCCACCAGCCCGCCCTTCAGGCGGATGATCCGCTGGCAACGCCCGGCGAGCTCCAAATCGTGGGTGACGAGCACGAGGGTCGTGCCGCGTTCGCGGTTCACGGAGAAGATCAGGTCGATCATCGACCGGCCGGTGTCGTTGTCGAGGTTGCCGACCGGCTCGTCGCAAAACAGGATCTTGGGGCGGTTCATGAACGCCCGGGCCAGCGCGATCCGCTGCTGCTCACCCCCGGAGAGCTGGATGGGGTAGTGATCGCGCCGGGCACCCAGCCCCACCCGGGTGAGCAGCTCGACCGCGTCGGGCTCCCGTCGGCGCTCGCCCCGCAGCTCGGCGGGGACCAGGACATTCTCCAGGGCCGTCAGGGTCGGGATCAGCTGGTAGTTCTGGAAAACGAAGCCCACATGCTGGTTGCGCACCCGCGACCGCGCATCCTCGTCCAGTCCGTCCAGCGCCTCGCCGGCGAGGGAGACGGCTCCCGAGGTCGCCCGGTCCAGTCCGGCGCAAAGCCCGAGCAGGGTCGTTTTTCCGCTTCCGCTGGGGCCGACGATCGCGAGGGTTGCCCCGGCCTCCAGCTCGAAGCTGACCCCGTGCAAGACCGTCAGGCGCCCGGCCGCTGTCGCATAAGTCTTGGTCAGGCGTTCGACCCGCAGGATCGGGGGTGGGGGCGGCATGGGGACACCCTCGCCCAAGGGCGCCGGGCTTGACAACTTTTTACTTCATTTGGTAAGTTAACCAACTTACTAAAACTCACTTTACGAAGAAGTGGGCCCTGCGGCCCGCTTTTTTTTTCCATACACAACTTTATGAGCAGCGAAATTCTTTCCGTCCTTGAGTACATGGAGAAGGAGAAGGGTATTCCGCGCACGGACATGATCGCGACAATTGCCAACGCGCTCAAGACCGCGGCCCAAAAGGGTGTGAATTCCGGTCAGGAGCTGAAGATCGAGATCAACCCCAAGAACGGCCAGCTCCATGCCTGGGCGGTGCTCAAGGTGGTGGACTCCGTCAGCAATCCCCGGACAGAGATGCACATCGAGAAGGCCCAGGCGCTCAAGCCCGGCGTCCAGCTCGGCGAAATGATCGACAAGGAGATCGACCCCTCGACCCTGGGCCGGATCGCCGCCCAGACGGCGCGCCAGGCCGTCATGCAGCGCCTGCGGCAGTTCGAGAAGGACCGCATCTACGACGATTTCAAGGACCAGGTCGGCAATATCGTCACCGGCACCGTGCGCCGCCGCGAGCGCACCGACATCTATGTGGACCTCGGCAAGGCCGAGGCGGTGATGCCGGCCAAGGAACAGATGCCAGCCGAGGAGTTCCAGCCCGGCGACCGTATTCGCTCCCTCCTGCTGGAGATCGAAAACACGCCCCGCGGACCGGAGATCATCCTCAGCCGGGCCAGCGCCCGGTTCGTCCGGCGGCTGTTCGAGCTCGAGGTCACGGAGATCGCCGATGGCACGGTGAAGATCGAGGCCTTCGCCCGGGAGCCTGGCTACCGCACCAAGATCGCCGTCACCAGCACCGACCCGAAGGTCGACCCGGTGGGAGCCTGTGTCGGCGCGCGCGGCGCGCGGGTCAAGACCATCGTGCGCGAGCTCGGCGGCGAGAAGATCGACATCATCAAGTACTATCCGAATCCGCGCGACATGATCATTGAGGCGTTCAAGCCCGCCGTCCCGCGCGAAATCATCATGGATGAGAAGAATCACCGCATTGTCCTCAAGGTCGCGACCGACGATCTGGCGATTGCGATCGGCCGCAAAGGGCAGAATGCCCGCCTCACCTCCCGCCTGGTTGGCTGGCGCCTCGACATCGAGGAGTTCAAGGCGGCGGGCGACGATCCGCGCGGCAACGCGATCGCGTTGCTGGTCAAGACTTTCGAACTCAACGCGGCCATCGCCGGCCGCCTCGTGGACATGGGCATCAACTCGCCGGCCGCGTTCGAGGGCGTGACCGCCGAGGACCTGGTGGGCGGAGGCTTCACCCCGGAGGAGGCGAAAGACATCATCGCAAGGATCACCCCTGCATGAGCATCCGTATCCACGAAATCGCCAAACGCTACAATATGGAGGGCAAGGACATGCTAGCCTTGCTCAAGGAGCGCGGCTACGTGGCGGCGGATACGAAGTCGGTTTCGAGCACGGTCAGCAAAATCTACGTCGACGAGATCGAGAAGGAATTTGGCGCCAAGCTGGCGCCGGTCGCGCCCGAGCCGGTTCCGGAAAAGCCGCCGGCCCCGGTGCCGCCGGCGGACGCCGAGGGTGATGCGCCAGTGGCGGTGCGCCAGTCCCCGGACGAAACCGCCCCTTCCAAGGTGCGCCTGCCCGCGGGTGTCTTTGTGAAGACGGCCGACGACATCGCGCGCCAGCGCGAAGCGGCGAAAGCCGCGGCGGCCGCCCTTAATCCGCCGACCCCGGGCCGCGTCGCAGCCGCTCCCCCGCCCCCACCGAAGCCCGGTGCGGCCGTGTTCGCGCCGCCACGGCATGTCGACGAGGGACCGATGGCCAATCGCCCGCCGCCGCCTCCGCCGCTGCCGATGGCAAAATCCCCTCCGGTCCCGAGCTCGCCGAAGCCGGCCGTGGGCGCGACCTTCCTGTCGAGTCCCGCCCGCACGGAGGCCGCCCCGGCTCCGACCCAAGTGTCCGCGCCCAAGCCGGCTCCACCGACCCCCGACGGCGGTGCCTCGGGCAAGCCGCCGACGGCGCCTCCGCTGCCGCCGCGCCCGGCCTTCCGTCCTCCCACCCCGCGTGGTCCCGGCGACAGCGCCCCGGCCTCCCTGTCCGCGGCCACGACGGTAACGACCGAAGGCGGCATCAACATCATCCATTTCAAGCCGCCCGTCGTGGTGCGCGACTTCGCCACCGTGCTCGGGCTGCGGCCCTTCCAGCTCATTTCGGAGCTGATGCAGATGGGCGTCTTTGCCTCGATCACCCAGTCGCTCGACGAGGCGGTCGCGAGCAAGATCGCCGAGAAGCACGGCTTCCTGCTGGAAGTCAGGCATCGCGGGGATGTTTCCGTCCAGCAGCAGGCCCAGAAGGACCGCGAGACCAAGAAGCCCGTGGTGGACGAGTCGATCGACCTCGTCCCGCGCCCGCCCGTGGTCTGCATCCTCGGTCACGTCGACCACGGCAAGACGTCGCTGCTCGACGCCATCCGCAAGGCCGATGTCGCGGCCGGCGAGGCCGGCGGCATCACCCAGCACATCGGGGCGTACCAGATCGAGTTCAACGGCAAGAAGATCACCTTCCTGGACACCCCCGGTCATGCGGCCTTCAACCAGATGCGCGCCCGCGGCGCGTCGGTCACCGACATCGCCGTCCTGGTGGTGGCCGCCGACGACGGATTCATGCCGCAGACCGACGAGGCGCTGCAGCACATCCAGAACGCCAAGGTCGCGCTGATCGTCGCGGTCAACAAGATGGACGTCAAGGGCGCCAATATCGAGCAGGTCAAGGGGCAGATGCAGCAGCGGGGGATCCCCCCGGAGGATTGGGGCGGCGAGACCATCACGGTGCCGGTGTCCGCCACCAAGGGGACGGGGCTCACCGAGCTGCTGGAAATGATCCTGCTCCAGGCCGACGTCCTGGAGCTGAAGGCCAATCCCAAGGCCGACGCCGGCGGCGTGATCATCGAGTCCCAGATGGAGGTCGGCCGCGGCCCGCTGGCGACTGTCATCGTCCAGCGCGGCACGCTCCGCGTGGGCGACGCCCTGGTCTGCGGCCCGAATTGGGCGAAGGTGCGCGCGATTTTTGACGACCAGGGCCGTCCGCTCAAGGAGGCGCCCCCGGGCACCCCGGCGCGCGTCATCGGCTGGACCGGAGCGCCGGACAGCGGCGCGACTTTCAAGGCGGTGAAGAATGCGCGCGAGGCGGAGAATCTCGCCGAGGAGGAGGCGCAGCGCCTCAAGAAGGAAGCCGGGGCGGCGGCGCCGCCGCAGGACGTCTCGGTCGAGAAGCTCTTCGCCAACATTGCCGCCACCCAGCAGCGGACGCTCAAGCTCATCATCAAGACCGACGTCTTCGGCTCGGCCGAGGCGGTGCGCAACATCCTCGACGGGATCAAGACCACCAAGGTCACGCTCGAGATCGTTTCGGCCGAGGTCGGCCTGGTGACGAAGAACGATGTGCTCATGGCCGCGGCGTCGAACGCCGTGATCGTGGGCTTCAGCACGAAGCTCGAGAACGGGGTGACGCCGCTCGCCAAGCACCACGGCGTGCGCATCGAGATGTTCGGCATCATTTACGAGCTCGGGGACAAGGTCCGCGAGATCATGGCGGACCTGCTCGATCCGGACCTGAAGGAAGTGAAGCTGGGCGCCGCGGAAGTGCGCGCGACCTTCCCGCTGGCCAAGGGCTTCGTCGCGGGCTGCCTCGTCACCGAGGGCAAGATCACCCGCAACGCCGCCGCCCGCCTGCGCCGCGGCAAGGAGATCGTCCACGAGGCCAAGGTCGCCGCGCTCAAGCGCTTCAAGGACGACGCCAACGAGGTGCGCGCCGGCCTGGAGTGCGGCATCAAGCTCGGGGACTTCAACGGCTATCAAGTGGGCGACGTGATCGAGTGCTTTGAGATCCAGAAGGTCCGGGCTTCGCTCTAAGGCTGGTCTCCGCCCTCCGTTTTTCGAATTCCGAATTTCGCATTCCGAATTTCCCTCCCCCCATGTCCACCCGCACCGTCCGCGTGAACGAGCTTGTGCAGCGCGAGATCAGCGAGATCCTCCGCCGCAACTACCAGAGCGAGGCGGTGACGCTGACGGTCACCGAGGTGCGCGTGTCGCCCGACCTGCGGGACGCCCGGGTGTTCGTGTCGGTCCTGGGCGACGGCGAGGCCGCCGCGGAGAAGCTGCGCTGGCTGCGCCGCCAGGCGCGGGCCATCCGCGCCGAGGTCGGGCGGCGCATCGTGCTCAAGTTCCTCCCGAAATTCGAGTACGTGCTCGACACCTCGGCCGACCGCGGCACGCGGGTGATGCGGCTGATCGACGAGATTTCCGAACCCTGAGCCATGGAGAAATTCTATCCGGAGTTTGCGGCCGGTTTTGACCGCCTGCTGGCCGCGATCGCCGGCCGGAAGGTGGCCGTGGTGGGCCACGCCCGGCCCGACGGCGACTGCATCGGCTCGCAGGTCGGCCTGGCGCGCGTGCTGCAGGCGGGCGGCCACGAGGTGTTCTGCGTCAATCTGGACGCGGTGCCCCGCCGCCTGGAATTCCTGGCCCCGGGCATCCGGTTCCTGCGCACCGACGAGGTGCTGCGGACGCCGGAGGACCTGGCGGCGATCTTCGTCGATTGCGCGGACCACGCCCGGGCCGGCGAGCGGCTGAAGGTGCGCTTTCCCGCGCCGGTGGGCAACATCGACCATCATTTGTCCAATCCAGGATATGCGGCGGTCAACCTCGTGGACAGCGCCTCGGCGGCGACTTGCGAGATCCTCGCCGGGGTCGTGCTCGACCGGGGGCTGGCCGTGGACCCCCTGGCGGCGCAGGCCCTTTACGCCGGCATCCTCACCGACACCGGCCAGTTCCGCTTCAGCTCGACCTCGCGGCGCTGCTTCGTCCTCGCTGGCGAACTGGTGTCGCGCGGCGCCGAACCGGCGCGGGTGGGCTACGAGCTCTACGAGCGGGAGTCGGTCGGCAAGTACCAGCTCCTGCAGCGCTTTCTCGCCTCGCTCCGCCTGGAATGCGGGGGCCGGGTGTGCATCGGCACGCTGCCCGACGGGATCTTCGCGGCCACGGGCACGAGCCCGGAGGACACCGAGGGCATGGTGGACTACGCGCGCTCGATCGACGGCGTCGAGATCGCCGCCCTGGTGGAACTGCGTTCCGACGGCACGATCAAGGCGAGCCTGCGCGCGAAGGAGGCCGCTTACCGGGTGGACCTTGTCGCCGCCCAATTCGGCGGCGGCGGCCACGCCTGTGCCGCGGGCCTGAATGTGAAGCAGGCACCCGCCGATTTCCCGGACCGGCTGCTCGCCGCCATCGCGGCGCGCCTCGCGGAGGTTGACGCCGGCAAACCCGCGTCCTGACGCCCCCGGACCATGCTTATTCCCCAGAAGGAACTCGACGGCGTCATCCTCGTGGACAAGCCCTCCGACCACACCTCGCACGACGTGGTGGCCCGCCTGCGCGGCAAGCTGCGGATGAAGCGCATCGGCCACGCGGGCACGCTCGATCCCATGGCCACGGGCCTGCTCATCATGCTGGTGGGCAAGGCGACCAAGCTCTCCCAGTACCTGATCGGGATCGACAAGGAATACGAGGGGACGATGGAGCTGGGCAAGACCACCAACTCGCAGGATGCCGACGGCGAGGTGATGGAGACCCGGCCGGTGCCGGCCCTGACGGAGGCCGAGGTGCGCACCGCCATCCAGGGATTTCTCGGCGACCAGTACCAGCTGCCCCCGATGTTTTCCGCGATCAAGATCGACGGCGTCCCGCTCTACAAGACGGCGCGCAAGGGCGGGGAGGTCGAGCGGGAGCCCCGATTCATCCGCGTGATGAGCTGGGAACTCATCGGGATGGCGCTGCCCCGGTTAGACTTCCGGGTGCGCTGCAGCAAGGGCACCTACGTGCGCACCCTGGCGCACGACCTGGGCCAGAAGCTCGGCTGCGGCGCCCACCTGACCGCGCTGCGCCGCACCGGCGCGGGTCCGTTCCGGGTGGCAGACGCGCTGACGCTTGAGCAGATCGAGGCCATGTCGATTCCGGAGATCGAGGCCCGGCTGATCCCGGCCCACGTCGCCGTCCCGCTGAATGCAGTTTAAGGCGCAAGAGTTTCCCTCGGTTGAGTCGGCGCAGCTGCCGGCGCTGCCCCTGCACCTGGCCATCGGGATGTTTGACGGTGTCCATCTCGGCCACCGGGCCGTGATCGAGGCGGCGGTGCAATCGGCACGGCGGAGCGGGGGAGTGGCCGCGGTGCTGACGTTTCATCCGCATCCCAGCGCATTATTCAACCCGGCGAACCCGACCCGGATGATCCTGCCCGCCGCGACCAAGGCCCGGCTCATGTTTGGCCTGGGCGTCGACGCCGTCATCGCCCAGCCGTTCACCCCCGAGTTTGCGCGCATTCCGTCGGAGGGCTTCCTGGCCTGGTTGAAGCAACGCCTGCCGCACCTAACCGCGGTGTATGTCGGCCAGAACTTCCGCTTTGGCGCGGGCCGGCGGGGGGATGTAGCCCTGCTGGTGGCCGGTGCCCCGGCGCTAAATCTTTCCGTCTTCAGCGCCCCGCCGGTCAATTTCGACGGTCAACCCATCAGCAGCACGCGAGTCCGCGGCCTCCTCGAAGCGGGCGATGTGGCCGCGGCGAGCGCGCTGCTGGGCTACACTTATTTTGCCGAAGGACGGGTGATACCCGGCCGCCGACTGGGGCGGACGCTCGGTTTTCCCACCCTCAACCTTGCCTGGGCCCCCGAACTGCGCCCCCGCCTGGGCGTCTATGCCGTCCGGGTCTCCGCCGAGGCCAGTGGCGCCCGGCAGGGAGTCGCCAATTATGGGGTCCGCCCCACGGTCGGGCTGTCGAGCGACCCGCTGCTCGAGTCGCATGTCCTGGGACCCTGCCCGTTCGGCGAGGGGGATGCCATCACGGTGGAGTGGAGGAATTTCCTGCGCCCGGAGATGAAGTTTTCGAGCCTGGAGGACCTCCGCGCCCAGATCGCCCGCGATGTGGAGGCGGCTGGGCGGGTCTAAGTTTGTCCTTGCCCCCTCCCGCGCGCCTTTCACCGTTACTCTCCCGCATAGTCCGGACCCTTAGCTCAGTTGGTTAGAGCGTTTCCTTGACATGGAAAAGGTCGCTGGTTCGAGTCCAGTAGGGTCCACCACCTATCCCGCCCGCAAGGC
>Ga0302319_10004325_pt1 | contig 29191 bp, 26 predicted proteins | sample Bog_T0_2_FD_203319 | JGI IMG/M metagenome (GOLD analysis project Ga0302319, IMG submission 203319) | Peat permafrost microbial communities from Stordalen Mire near Abisko, Sweden - Bog_T0_2 | ecosystem: Environmental > Terrestrial > Soil > Wetlands > Peat | place: Sweden: Abisko, Stordalen Mire... | reverse complement strand
CCGGATATCGAGAGCACTTCATCATCGGATACTTCCCCGCCAAAGTTTCCACCGAGGACTTTGGCAAGGAAGGCGTCATGCCGGTCTTCACCATCCGCAAACAGAACACCGACGGAACCATCAGTGAGCGCAAGTACCGCGTCATCGGCAACGTAGTGCGGCAAGTGCTGGCCCCCGGCGAACAAGCGCAGCAGGCAGCTCACTCACCCGACGAGCCCACAAAGAACGCGGCGCAAGACCGCAAATCAGCTCACAAAGGCGCTCCCCGCCACCACCAGAAACACTGATTCAGAGCTGCTTTCCAGAGAATTTACGGAACTTCCTCTCAGGGCAAACCATCCCCGCAGGGCTAAAGTGAATCCTACTCTTTTGAAAATAGGAGGGACGCGCGATGGCTGAAAAGATCAAGAAGCTAGACCTCCATCGGGATTACAAGAAGTTTCTGTACTTCATTGATGGCGAAGGCAATGTTTGCAACAAGCCAAAGAGCGGCGAAGGAGAGACAAAGATTTTAGTGCAGCGCGCCGTCGAGCGCGACAACCAATTCCTCTACTTCATTGACAAAGAAGGCGACATCTCCCGTTCTCCACGCGGCCAAAAGAAGAAAGCCGCCTGAGTGCATGACGCGCATCGCGGCGGGCTAAATACCCCATGAGCAACTCCGGATGGAACATGTACGTCTTCCGCGACGGCAGACGCACGGTCAGCGGAGCAGAGCTGCTGTCCTCGCTCACCTCTGCGCTTTGCCGATGGCAGTTCGCGCCCCAGTCCAGCAAGGAAGATTTGGCGCTGATGGCGTTGATCGCCGCTGGAGAGCTGGAATGTGCGCTGCTGGATACCGTTTGCGAAGACGACTCGTCTGCCTCCATTGCCGCTGAAATCACTGACGACCTGGCCCACGCGCTGCTCACCTCGCCCAAACATTCATGTGCATCGATATTGCAAAAGGTCGAGCATATTCGCGCCGCCTCCAGTTACCAGGTGGCCGTGCAGGAAGGCTTTGCGTATTACGCCCTGCATCCACGCAAGTTTGTCATGCTGCTGGACACGCTGGATATGGCACCGCAGGTGGCAGTGCTGGGAATTCGCAGCATCGGCGTAACCCTGAGCGCCCTGGCCTGCGCCGCCCTCCGCTTGCGCGGCATAGATTGCCAGCGCATCACCGTGCGTCCCACCGGGCACCCGTATGACCGCAAAGTTGAACTGAGCCCGGAACTGTGCGCGTGGGTCGATCATCTATATGGCGCGAAATTCCTGATCGTGGACGAGGGCCCCGGTATCAGCGGCTCTTCATTCCTCTCCGTAGCAGAAGCACTGCAGGAATGCGGCATCGAGAGCAACGAGATTCAGATGCTCGGCAGCCGCAACGTGGATCCTGCCACCTTGCGCGCGGAAGACGCCGCAGCGCGCTGGTCGCGCTTTCAATTCTTCTGCACCCAGAATGCGCCACTGCCGCCGCCACATGCCGGCGACAGTCTCTCTGGCGGAACCTGGCGCAGGCGCTTCCGCTGCGATGAAAACAACACACCCGCAACCTGGGCGCCGCTGGAGCCCGCGAAATTTCTCTCTGCCGATGAGCGCAGCATCTTCAAGTTCGAAGGTTTCGGACATTACGGCGAGGATGTTGGAACGCGCGCAATGTTGCTGGCCGCCCGCGGTTTCTCACCGCGTTACCTTGGCAATCGCCGCGGCTTTGGCCGCTATGAACTAGTGGCGGGCCACGGGCTCGCGCTATGCGACCGTTCGTCTGCCCTGCTGGATCGCATGGCCGAATATCTGGCGTGGCGCGCCGAGGAATTCGCAACTCTCACGCCGCAGACGCCGGAGTTGGAAGCAATGCTGCGCTGGAACTGGCAGGAGGAGTTCGGCCAGGAACTTCGCAGCGAAGAGTCGCAGTTGCAGGTTGCGCGTCTCTGCGTTTGCGATGCCCGCATGATGCCTCACGAGTGGCTGCGCACAAGCAGCGGAAAGCTGATGAAACTTGACGCCGCCAGCCACGGCAACGATCACTTCTTCCCCGGCCCGTGCGATATCGCATGGGATGTCGCCGGAGCAATTGTGGAGTGGGAGTTGATTGATCAGGCGCGCGAGCGCTTTCTATATCTGTATGAAAACCGCTCGGGCGATCCAGTGCGCCAGCGGCTTGGACCCTATCTGCTCGCATACACCATCTTCCACTTGGGCTGGTGCAAGATGGCGGCTCTATCCATGCAGGGCGAGTACGATCAGGCGCTGCTTGAGCGCGACTACGAGCGCTATCGTATGCTCGCCACGCATCTGCGTGAAAGAGCCAAGGCCGCGTAAAACACTATTTCGAATAAAACTCCGCAATCGCAGAAATCACCTGCTGCTGCTCGGCTTCCGCAAGTTCGGGGAAGATCGGCAGGGCAAGCACTTCTGCACACGCACGCTCGGACTCTGGAAAATCGCCCGCTTTGTAGCCGAGATACGCAAAGCATTGCTGCAGATGCAGCGGCACGGGATAGTAAATCTCGCAGCCAATCCTGCGCTCCTGCAGAAACTCGCGCAACGCATCGCGGCGATGGGCTCGAATCACATACTGGTGGAAGATGTGTTTCGCCTCCGGAGCGGTGGCGGGCAGAGCCAATGGATGCGACATATCGACACATATCGATGTTCCGCGAGCACCCGCCAATCCCGCCTTATGCAACAGCGAATCGTAGTTGGCGGCGATCTCACTGCGGCGCTGGTTCCACTGCTCGATGTAACGCAACTTAATGCGCAGCACCGCACCCTGGATGCCGTCCATGCGTGCGTTCCAGCCGATCTCCTCGTGGTAGTAGCGTCGCGCCGCGCCGTGATTGCGCAGCCGCTTCATGCGCTCGCCTGCGTCAACATCAGAGGTGGTAGCGGCACCGGCGTCGCCAAACGCACTCAGGTTTTTCGTGGGATAAAAGCTGAAGGCAGCGCTGCGGCCAAGCGCTCCGGCGTGGCGGCCCTTCCATGTGGCTCCAAAGGCCTGCGCGGCGTCTTCCACAATCAGCAAACCGTGAGCGTCGGCAACCGCGTCAAATGCGTCGGCATCCACACACTGGCCATAGAGGTGAACCGGCATGATGCCCTTGAGATTGGCCGGATGCCGGCGCTCAATTACGTCTTGCACGGCGCGGGCAGAGAGATTGAAAGTAGCTGGATCGATATCGGCAAAGACCGGATGCGCGCCGCAACGGACAATGGAACTGGCCGAGGCGAAGAAGGTAAACGGCGTGGTTAGAAAGCTGTCTCCAACTGTGACTCCGACGCCGGCCAGGGCGAGCCAAAGGGCGTCAGTTCCCGAGGAGCAGCCGACCGTCGAGGCAGCGCCAAGATAGGCGGAGATTTCGCGCTCAAGGGCCGCAACCTCGTCGCCCAACACCAGCGACTGCGACTCGCAAACCTGGTCAATGGCCTCACGCACCTGCTCACGAATGGTGGCATACTGGCGCTTCAGGTCGAGCATGGGAACGGGCGTAAATTGTGCGGCGGATGAGGTAACTGTCATGAAGTAGATTCCACTGAGCCGATTCTAACATTGGCTGCACGCCGGAGCGGCTCGGAAGGGACTATGATTCTAGTCACGGGAACTTGTGATAACCGCCCTCGGCAGTGACTCTGGAATTTTCCTTCGCTGCTCCACGGAGTGATTCGCGGATTTGCCGCTGCCCGAGGCGAAAAGAGGAAGTTTGGCGACTGCAGACCAGAGCGTGGTGGAGACCTTTACGGGCCATTATCCAGCCGCGCGGCTGAAGATGACAATTCGCGGCGCGGTGCAGGGCGTGGGCTTCCGTCCGTTCATCTACCGTCTGGCTACAGAGCTTGCGCTGAATGGCTGGGTCAATAACTCGGCAAGTGGTGTGTTCGTGGAAGTGGAAGGCCCACGCGAGAAGCTCCACCAGTTTCTGCTGCGCGTGGAGCGCGAAAAGCCCGCGATTTCATTCATCCAAAGCCTGGAGAGCAGTTTCGCCGATCCCGTTGGCTACGTGGCATTCGAGATTCGCATGAGCGAAGGCGGCGAGAAAACCGCGCTTGTGATGCCCGACGTTGCGACCTGCCCGGAGTGCCTTTCCGAAATCATCGATCCAGCAAACCGGCGTTTCGGCTATCCATTCACCAACTGCACCAACTGCGGACCGCGCTACACCATCATCGAGTCGCTGCCCTACGACCGCCCGCGCACCACGATGAAAAAGTTTACGATGTGCGCCGAATGCGCGTGCGAGTACGCAGATCCGGCTAACCGCCGCTTCCACGCCCAGCCCAATGCCTGCCCGCAGTGCGGTCCGCAACTGCAACTCTGGAGCATGGACGGCACAGTGCTCTCGTCCAAAGCAACAGCTCTGGACGAAGCGACGGAAGCGATACGGCAGGGCAAAATCGTGGGCGTGAAGGGATTGGGTGGCTTCCATCTGATGGCCGACGCGCGCAACGAACATGCGGTGCGCACGTTGCGTACACGCAAGCATCGCGAGGAGAAACCTTTTGCGCTGATGTTTCCTTCCGTGGAAGACGTGATGCGTGAGTGCGAATTGACGCCAATCGAAGAACGTCTGCTGCGCTCGCCGGAGTCTCCCATTGTGCTGGTCCGGCGCAATTTGTCTACACCCACTCTGGCGCCCTCGGTCGCTCCCGGCAATCCCATGCTCGGCGTGATGGTTCCCTATACGCCGCTGCATCATCTGCTGATACGCGCCCTCGGATTCCCGGTGATTGCCACCAGCGGCAATCTCAGCGATGAACCCATCTGCATCGATGAACGCGACGCCTTGGAGCGACTGAAAAACATAGCCGGTCTGCTGCTGGTACACGACCGGCCAATCCTGCGCCACGTGGACGATTCAATTGTGCGCGTGATGGCCTCACGCGAAATGGTAATGCGCCGCGCCCGTGGATTTGCGCCGCTGCCGGTGACGCTGGAAACAGAGATGCCCAAGGTGCTCGGCGTGGGCGCGCATCAAAAGAACACAGTCGCACTCTCGGTGGGCAGGCAGGTATTCGTAAGTCAGCACATTGGCGACCTGGAAACAGAGCAGGCGAGCCTGGCATTTGAGCGCGTGGTAGAAAGCCTCGAAGAACTCTATGAGATGAAACCGGAGGCGGTGGCCTGCGATTTGCATCCGAACTACATCTCAACCGTGTACGCCAATCGGGTAAGCGCGTCGCCCATTCGCGTGCAGCATCATTATGCGCACGTGCTGGCCTGCATGGCGGAAAATGAAGTGCAGGCTCCGGCGATGGGCGTGGCCTGGGACGGCAGCGGCTGGGGTCCGGATGGAACCGTGTGGGGCGGCGAGTTCTTGAAGGTCGATGAATATGGATATACTCGTGCGGCGCGTCTTCGTCCACTGCGGCTGGCAGGCAGTGAGCGCGCCGTGCGTGAACCGCGACGCTGCGGATTGGCGGTGCTGTTTGAGGCGTTCGGCGAGCCGGTGTTTTCGCGTGAGGAACTTCATCCTGTTCATGGTTTTCCCGCCGCCGAGCGAAAGATTGTTGCTGCAATGCTTCATTCAGGATTGAACAGTCCGTGGACTTCAAGCGCCGGAAGGCTGTTTGACGCGGTAGCTTCGCTGATCGGCGTGCGACAGATTTCGCGCTACGAAGGTCAGGCGGCAATGGAGTTGGAGTGGCTCGCCATGAGCAGCGACGACAGCGGCGTGTACAATTTTGATATCACCTCATCGTCTGACGACGCGTCCCCGGCAGAGCTGGACTGGGCTCCCATGATCCGTGAAATCGTGGCAGACGTGGCGCGAGCGACGACGCCTGAAGCGATGGCGCGCAAGTTTCATAACACCTTGGCGGAGATGATTGCCGGCGTGGCAGGCCGACACACGGATTTACCGATGGCGCTAAGCGGTGGATGCTTCCAGAATCGCTTGCTCACCGAGTTGACGGTGGCGCGGTTGGAGTCCGCCGGAGTGAAGGTATATTGGCATCAGAGGATTCCCCCGAACGATGGAGGCATTGCGCTGGGGCAGGTGGTGGCGGCAGCAAGGCAACTGAGATTCGAAGAAAGCGCGAGGGAGCGGAAATGTGTTTAGCAGTGCCGGGAAAGATCATTAGCGTTGTCGGTGAGGATTTGGCACGGCAGGCCCGCGTGGATTTTGGCGGAGTGCTGAAGGAAGTCAACCTGGCTTACGTTCCGGAGGCGAAGGTTGGCGAGTATGTGCTGGTCCACGTCGGCTTCGCCATCAGCGTGGTGGACGAGGAAGAAGCCGGAAAGGTCTTCGGCTACTTGAAAGAGATGGGCGAACTCGGCGAACTGGCGGAGCTGTCGCCGGAAAATCCAGGAGTAAAGCAGTGAAGTATTCATCGGAGTATCGCGACGCCGGCGCGGCGCAGGGCTATGCGCAGGAGATTCGCAGAATCACCACGAAACCATGGACGATCATGGAGATCTGCGGCGGACAGACCCACGCCATCGTGAAATTTGGGTTGGATGAATTGCTGCCGAAAGAGATTGAGCTGGTGCATGGGCCGGGTTGCCCTGTCTGCGTTACTCCGTTGGAGTTGATAGACAAAGCAGTGCAGATTGCGCAGCGCAAGGACGTAATCTTCTGCTCGTTTGGCGACATGCTGCGCGTGCCCGGCAGCGAGGTTGATCTGTTCGGCATCAAGGCGCGCGGAGGCGATGTGCGCATCCTTTACTCGCCGCTCGATGCGCTGAAGATCGCCAAGGAAAATCCAACGAAGCAGGTTGTATTCTTTGCCGTGGGCTTTGAGACCACAGCTCCGGCGCACGCCATGGCCGTCTATCAGGCCAGGCAGCAGGGGATCAAGAACTTCTCCGTGCTGGTCTCGCACGTTCTGGTGCCGCCCGCGATGGAGGCGATTCTCGGCTCCGATAGCAATCGCGTGCAGGGATTTCTCGCCGCCGGTCACGTCTGCGCCATCATGGGATATGACGAGTACATTCCCATCGCCGCCAGGTACAAGGTTCCGATCGTGGTAACAGGTTTTGAGCCTCTTGATATTCTGCAGGGCATTGCCATGTGCGTTGCGCAACTCGAAGAAGGACGCTATGTGGTGGAGAATCAGTACACGCGCGCGGTTCCTGAGGGCGGCAACCGGGCGGCGCAGCATTACGTGAAGGAAGTATTCTGCGTGGTGAATCGCAAGTGGCGCGGCATCGGCGAGATCGGCGCCAGCGGCTTGAGTCTGCGTCCGGAGTACGCCGAGTTCGACGCCGAGTTGCGTTTCGACGTGAGCGGCTACACTGCGGAGGAGAGCCCTCTGTGCATCAGTGGGCTCATCATGCAGGGCCAGAAGAAGCCGCATGAATGCTCTGCCTTCGGCAAGCAATGTACGCCGGAAAAGCCTCTCGGTGCGCCAATGGTTTCCAACGAAGGCGCGTGCGCCGCGTATTATCGGTATCGGCGCGCCGAACTGGCCGCCGCAGGAAAGGTGTAACCGATGAGCATCGTGAAAGACTTTACGCTGGCCTGTCCGCTGCCGATCTCCGACTATCCCACGGTGACCCTGGCGCACGGCGGCGGCGGCAAGCTGATGCATCAACTGATCGAGAAAATGATTCTGCCGGCCTTCAAGAATGATCTGCTGGAGGCGCGCCACGATGGCGCGGTCTTCCAGTTGGGCGGCGCAAGGCTGGCCTTTACCACCGATTCCTACGTGGTGAATCCGCTGTTCTTTCCCGGCGGAGACATCGGCTCACTGGCGATCAACGGAACCGTCAACGACCTCTCAATGTGCGGCGCGCGTCCGGTGTACCTTAGCTGCGGCCTCATCCTCGAAGAGGGATTGCCCATGGAGACGCTCTGGGCCGTGGTTCAAAGCCTGAAGCAGGCTGCTGAGACCGCGGGCGTGCAACTGGTCACCGGCGATACGAAGGTTGTAGACCGAGGCAAGGGTGACGGAGTGTTCATCAACACCGCAGGCGTTGGTCTTATCGAGCACGAGCTCACAATCGCTCCATCCAGCGTTCACCCCGGAGACGTAATCCTGCTCAGCGGAGATATCGGCCGTCACGGAATCGCCATCATGGCTATGCGCCAGGGGTTGGAGTTCGAGTCGCAAATTGAAAGCGATTGCGCTCCGCTGAACGGCGCGGTACAAGCACTGCTCTCCGCCAAGGTTGAAGTTCACTGCCTGCGCGACCTCACTCGCGGAGGTCTGGGAACCACGTTGATTGAAATCGCCGAAGCCACTGGATTCCAGATCACGATTGACGAAACACGAATTCCGGTGCGCGACGATGTGTCTGGCGCCTGCGAGGTACTGGGATTCGATCCGCTGTACCTCGCCAATGAGGGCCGCATGATCGTCTTTGTGCCGGGCAACGAAGTCAATCGCGCCCTGGACCTGTTACGCACCATTAAACACACGGCCGGAGCGGTTGAGATCGGGCGCGTTTCTGAGCAGCACGGCGGACTGGTGAAGATGAAAAACCGCATCGGAACCACGCGCATCATCGACATGTTGAGCGGAGAACAATTACCGCGGATCTGCTGATACTCACAACTCTCACGCAAGAAGCCGGACGGTATCCCGTCCGGCTTTTTGCGCATACCAAGAGGACCGCGACACATGCGCAGGTGAGCAATGTCACATCCTCGCGCAGCGAGCGGACATAGACTTTCAGAGGTGGCGCGAAAGTCCTCGCTTCCGTATGCGCGAGAGACAGTTGCGCGCGAACTCATATGGAAATTCCGGCTGATTCTGGCTGCGCATTAGACTCTCAGGAATTGCACTGACCTCTAAAAGCCCTTGAGTGCGGCTATGCGCGATTGATAAAGATCGAGGAGCAATCATGCTACCCACAACAAAAACTGTCTCACCGCCGTCCGAAGATAAGCGATGGAAGATCGTCGATGGCACCATGCGCCGTCACGGTCACGAGCCTCACGCTCTGATCGAGGTGCTGCATTCCGTGCAGGAGACCTTTGGCTTCCTTACCGATGATGCGTTGAAATATGTGTCTGTCTCATTGCGCGTTCCCTACAGCAAGGTTTACGGAGTAGCCACCTTCTACCACTTCTTCACCATGAAGCCACCGGGGAAGCACACCTGCGTGGTCTGCACTGGAACCGCCTGCCATATCAAGGGCGCTTCCACGCTGCTGAATGCCGTGCAGGAAGTTGCCAAGATCAAACAGGGCGAAACCACCAAGGACGGCAACCTGTCTTTGTTGACCGCACGTTGCCTCGGCTCCTGCGGACTTGCTCCAGCCGTGGTGTTCGACGGCCAGGTGGCGGGCAAAATCACCACAGACATGATCAAGAGGCGCGTTCTCACTTTCCTCGATCAAGAAGAGATAGAGCGCGAAACTCTTTCCGTAGAGGAGCACAGATGAACCAGGACGATCTGGCAAACATTGCGGCTCAAACAAAGCAGAGTGACGCTCGCTACGATCACGTCATCAAAGTCTGCGTTGCTGCCGGCTGTCTTTCGGCCAACGCCGACCAGGTAAAGACGCAACTGGAGAGTGAACTCAAGCAGCGCGGACTTGAGACCTGCTGCAAGGTCAAGGGAGTGGGCTGCATGGGACTGTGTGCAGCCGGTCCACTGGTCTCCACCGACGGCAACGAAAAAATGTTTCAAGCAGTGACGCCCGCCGACGCTTCCGCCGTGATCGATGCGATAGTCGATGACAAACCTGCTCCCCCCGCCATCGTGATTGACAGCAACCTCGACTTCTTCGCCTGCCAGAAAAAGATTGTGCTGGAGAACTCCGGCGAAATCGATCCTGAGCGCATTGAGGACTACATTGCTGCCGACGGCTACGAGGCGCTGTTCCACGTCATTACCAAGCTGAAACCCCTGGGAGTGATCGAGCAGGTGACCAAGAGCGGCCTGCGCGGACGAGGCGGAGCCGGCTTCCCGACCGGACTGAAGTGGACCACCGTGTACAAGGCGGGCGGTACGCAGAAGTACGTCATCTGCAACGCCGACGAAGGCGATCCCGGTGCATTCATGGATCGCAGCGTGCTCGAGAGCGATCCGCATCGCGTGCTGGAAGGCATGGCAATCGCCGGATACGCCGTCGGCGCCAACAAGGGATTCATTTACTGCCGTGCCGAGTATCCGCTGGCCGTCAAGCGTCTGCGCATTGCCATTCGCCAGGCGGAGAGCAACGGACTGCTCGGCATGAACATCGGTGACACTCACTTCGATTTCAAGATTGAGATTAGGCTAGGCGCCGGAGCGTTTGTCTGCGGTGAAGAAACCGCGCTCATCGCATCCATCGAAGGTGGACGCGGCACTCCGCGGCCACGTCCGCCCTTCCCCGCTCAGCAGGGATTGTGGAATGCGCCCACGCTGATCAATAACGTGGAGACCTTCGCCAACATCGCGCCCATCATTCGTCGCGGCGGCGAATGGTATGCGTCCATCGGCACCGAAAAGAGCAAGGGAACCAAGGTCTTCGCACTTGCCGGACGCGTCAACAACACCGGCCTGATCGAAGTTCCCATGGGCATCACGCTGCGCGACATCATCTTCAAACTCGGCGGCGGTATCCCCGAGGGCCGCAAGTTCAAAGCTGTGCAGTCGGGCGGACCATCCGGTGGCTGCGTTCCTGAGCAGTTCCTGGATATCCCGGTGGATTACGATTCTCTAGCCAGTGTCGGCTCCATCATGGGCTCTGGCGGCATGATCGTGATGGATGACACCTCCTGCATGGTGGACGTCGCCAAGTTCTTCATGGACTTCTGCATGACGGAGTCGTGCGGCAAGTGTGTTCCCTGCCGCGTCGGCACCACCCAGATGCACAACATCCTGGAGCGCATCTCCGAAGGCAGGGCCGGCACAAAAGATCTGGCTCTGCTGCAACGGCTTACGGGGATGGTGAAGGCTACCAGTCTCTGCGGCCTCGGCCAGACCGCTCCCAATCCCACGCTGACCACCCTGCGTTACTTCATGGACGAGTATCGCGCGCACATTGAAGAAGGCCGATGCCCGGCCGGAATCTGTCATCCGGTTAAGGTTGATGCGGAAGCTGAGGTGGGCGTATGAACAAGCCCGGAGTCGAAATCGTCACCCTGATTATCGAGAACCGCGAGTGCGGCGGCCGCTCTGACCAGACCATTCTCGAGGTGGCAGAAGAGTACGGGATCTTTATTCCGACCCTCTGCCGGCTTTCGGGACTCAGCAGTATAGGCGCCTGCCGCATGTGCCTGGTTGAGGTCAAGGGAAATAATAAGCTCATGCCTGCCTGCGTCACCAAGGTCCAGGAGGGCATGGAAGTCACGGTAGACTCCGAGCGCCTTGCCGAGTACCGCAAGCTTACCCTGGAGTTGCTGTTCAGCGAGCGCAACCACATCTGCTCGGTTTGCGTGACCAACGGCCATTGCGACCTGCAAGGGCTGGCGCAGAAGCTGGGCGTGAATCACATTGACATGCCTTACATCCATCCGAACGTGCAGGTGGATGCCTCGCATCCCCGCTTCATAGCCGACCATAACCGCTGCATCGTGTGTACGCGATGCATTCGCGTTTGCCAGGAAATTGAAGGCGCGCACACTTGGGATCTGATGGGCCGCGGCACCAATGCCCGGGTCATCACCGATTTGAATCGGCCCTGGGGCGAGAGTGAAAGTTGCACCGGCTGCGGCAAATGCGTGCAGGTTTGCCCCACCGGCGCACTGAGTGAAAAGGGCCAGGCCGCGGGCGAAATGATGAAGCGCCGCACGTTCCTGCCTTACTTGAACATGATGCGCGAGGTGGGCAAATGACCGGTAAGCAAGTATCGGACGTGCAAGCAACGGAAGCAAGGGCCGCCAAAGCGCGCATCGCAACCGTGTGGCTGGATGGATGCTCGGGCTGTCACATGTCATTGCTCGACATTGACGAGCGGCTGATTCTGCTCGAAGACAAAATCGAATTGGTGTACAGCCCATTGGTTGACGCCAAACAATTTCCGAAAAACGTGGATGTAACACTGGTGGAGGGCTCCGTCAGCACTGAAGACGATCTCCACAAGATCAAGCTTATCCGTAAGAATTCCAAGATTCTGGTCTCACTTGGCGATTGCGCCGTGACCGGAAACATTCCCTCCATGCGTACCGTCTTCTCTCTGGAAAGCGTGATGGAGCGCGTCTACGACGAGAATGCAACCATCAACAAACAGGTGCCCAGCAAAGATGTTCCAAAGCTGCTGGAGCGCGTCCTTACGTTGCATGAAGTGGTAGACGTGGATGTTTTCATTCCGGGCTGTCCGCCTTCTGCCGACACCATTTTTTTCGCCATCAGTGAACTGCTGGAAGGGCGCATTCCAGACCTGACTTTCACCGCGCGTTTTGGAGCATAGGAACCATATGCCTACGATCACGATTGATCCAATCACCCGCATCGAAGGTCACGCCAAGGTCACCATTCAGTTGGGCGAGCAGGGAGAGGTGCAGAGCGCGCGTTTCCATGTAACCCAGGTGCGCGGCTTTGAGAAACTCTGCCAGGGCCGTCCCTTCACCGAAATGCCCGCACTGATGGCGCGCATTTGCGGCATCTGCCCTACCAGTCACCTGCTGGCTTCCAGCAAGGCCTGTGATGACATCATGGCCGTACGTATCCCGGAGACGGCAGAGATGCTGCGCCGGATTATGAACCTTGCGCAGATCATTCAATCCCACGCCCTCAGCTTCTTCTATCTTTCCGCGCCAGACTTTCTTCTTGGAATGGATGCCGACCCCGCGGAGCGCAACATCATGGGGATGGTGCGCAAGCATCCGCAGATGGCGCGTGACGGAATCAAACTGCGCCAGTTCGGACAGCGCGTGCTTGAGACTTTGGGAGGCAAGCGCGTGCATCCGGGATGGATTGTGCCCGGCGGCGTCAGCCATCCTCTGCAAGCCGAACAGCGCGACCAGATTCTGGCCCAGATTCCAGATGCCATCCGCATCACCCGCGCTGCATTGCAGTGGTTCAAGGGGCAGATCGAAAGCTTCCGCGCCGAAGTCCGCTCCTTCGCCAACTTCCCGTCCATGTTTCTGGCGATGGCCAATGACACCAACGAGTTCTCAGCCTACAACGGCTGGCTGCGCTTTATTGACGCCAACCTGAACATCGTCGCCGACCACATTACCGGAACCGATTACCTCAACTACATCGGCGAATCCTGCAACGAGGACTCGTATCTCAAGTCCACGTACTTCAAACCGCTCGGACTGACCGATGGCGTCTACCGCGTGGGCCCCTTGGCGCGCCTCAACATGTGCCAGTCGGCGGGCACCGTGCAGGCCGATGAGGAACTGGCGGAGTTCCGCGAGTTGGAGCGCCACTCTGTGCTCAGCTCGTTCTACTACCATTACGCCCGGCTCATCGAAATTCTCTTTTCCATCGAGCGCATGGAAACCTTGCTGAACGATCCGGATATTCTGGGTACGAATGTGCGCGCTCATGCTTCGCCCAACAAATTCGAAGGCGTGGGCTATCTGGAAGCGCCGCGCGGAACCTTGATCCACCATTACCGCATTGACCAGAACGGACTGATCGAGTCAGCCAACATGATCATTGCCACCGGACACAACAACCAGGCGATCAACCACGGAGTGCTCCAGGTGGCGCGGCAGTTCGTCAAGGGAAAGAAAATAGAGCATGGCGCATTGAATCGCGTGGAAGCCGTGATCCGTGCCTTTGACCCGTGCCTGAGCTGCTCCACGCACGCCGACGGAACCATGCCGCTGGATATCCAGTTGCTCTCTCCCGATGGTGAGGTGCTGGACCGGCTGCTCAGGTAACAGAAGTGCCACGAGCGTTGCTGATTGGCTACGGAAACACCTTGCGCGGCGATGACGCGCTGGGGCCAATGGCTATCGAGCGTCTGCGCTCGTCGCGCTCTGAAGCAGAGCTCATAAGCTGCCATCAGCTTGGCCCCGAACTGGCCGAGCGGATGGCAGCTTGCGATTTGGTGCTCTTCATTGACGCCACCTGTGACGGTGAACCCGGCACGGTTCACATGGAACGCCTCACGGCAGACGCAGAGCACTCCGGCAGCCTCACCCATCATCTGCATCCTGCCACGCTGCTGGAACTCGCGCATGCGCTTTACGGACACGCTCCACAGGCAATGCTGATCACCGGTGTAGGCTCAGCCTTTGAGAACGGCGAGCGGATCAGCAATCAGGCCTGCAAGGCACTCGACGAGATCTGCCGGATCGTTCCAAGGCTGCTGCAGACTTTTCCGGCCATGTGATGCGAAAAAAAACGTCAGCTCCCGCTCACGGATAATCAGAAACAATTCATCATGCTTGGAGGATGACTGATATGCGACGTTTTCCCTACGTACTGCTCGATGTCTTTACGCACAATGCGCTCGAGGGCAATCAACTCGCAGTGGTCACCGATGCGCGGGGCCTAAGCGATGCCGAGATGCAGGCACTCGCCAAAGAAACCAATCTTTCCGAGACTACATTCATCCTTCCGCGTGAAACGCAGGTTGAGCGTGAGCGCGGCGTCCGCGTCCGCATTTTTACCGTTGCCGAAGAGCTTGAGTTCGCCGGTCATCCCACGCTCGGAACCGCGTGGCATCTGCATCATCAGCGCGCCGAGGACAATGTGCAACTGGACCTCAATGTTGGAAAGATTCCCGTGACTTTTTCAACTGGAGCCGATGGCCGACTAATCGGCGAAATGCGCCAGCGCGATCCGGAATTTGGCGAGATTTTTTCCGCCGAGACCATCGCTCGCGCAACCTGCGTGCCGCTCGAATTTATGGACTCCACATTGCCTATCCAAACCGTTTCCACTGGAATGCCTTTCACGATTGTGCCCTTGAAATCGCTGACGGCAATGCGTGAGCTGCACGTGGATCAGAAGGCCGCGCAGGCATTCGCACGCGAACGGGGCGGCAAGTTTTTCTATTTCATCACCCGCCAGACGGAGACCGAGGAAGCCACTCTGCATGCCCGCATGCAGTTTTACAACGGCGAAGATCCGGCCACCGGATCTGCTGCCGGATGCTGCACCGCATGGGCCGTGCAACACGGCGTGCTTGCCAGCGATCAACGAGGATTGATCGAGCAGGGACTTGAAATCCGTCGTCCCAGTTTTATACAAATCTGCGGACGGAAAACCGCAAACGGCGTAATCGACGTACGTGTGGGCGGAGGAGTTGTGGAAATTGCACGCGGCGAGTTTGCATTGCGATAAACACCCGCACATTTACTTTCAATAACTTTTGGGCCTTACCCGTAGATTGGCATTATGACCAATCGGTAATTGGCAGACTCGGCACTTGTCATACCGTGTTCTTCTTCGTACGATTCTCCATTCACAACCTGCCGATGCGCCACCCATCGTCAAGGTCCACGCCGTTTCGGATCGCAGGAGAAATTGAGCCCCCGAGATGACCGTGAAGAAAACGATTCTCTGCGTGGACGACGAGCAGAGCCTTTCCATTCACAAGCTCACGCTTCAAACGAGAGGCTACCGGGTACTGACCTCAAACACCGCCGGAGAGGCGTTGAGCCTCTTTCGTCTCGGAGGCGTGGATCTGGTATTAAGCAATGTCGAACTGCCGGACGCTCCGGCCAGCGGTCTGGCGTATTCTGTCAAAGCGATTTCTCCGGAGATCCCCGTCATCCTATTGAGCTGCCAGATGCGCACATTCCATTCGGATGCGCCAGTTGACGTTCTCCTGAGGAAAGGCACCTATGCTCCGGCCGAGTTGCTGGAGCGAATCCGGCTTCTGTTGGTCAAGCGACGTGGCCCCCGTCGCGCAGTGCTCCCAGGGGCTCGTTCCGCCGAAGCCTGTTAACCTCAACGCTGCCCCGCACGCAACCTGCTCCCGACAGCTCGCATCCTGGAACAAAGGAGTTTTCTGGATGACAGACTCTCCCCGCAGGTATTATGATGCTTGCATCTCTAGTGTGAATCACTCAACGAACTCGCCCTTCGTCCACAAACCATCTACTTGGTAAATGACCTTAGGTCTTCTAGGGTAAAAACCTTTGAAAGAATAGGTGGTTTGGCTGCTGTGGCCGACTGCTTGGAGCAATTAGTGTCTCCAAGTTCAGCCGGAATTTTGAACTCCATGGGAGGACAGGTTCTTGAAGAGACATTTACAAATTTCCGCCAGCATGATCTTCTCCGCGGCAGTGGTGTTCGCGTGTATAGCAGTTTCTACACCGGCATCAGCACAAACCTACTCCAACATTGACCAGTTGGGAGGGTGGTCCAACTGCGGTGCGTGCGCTGGGCAAGATGGAAAAGGGCCATCGGTCTCGCATTCCCTGACGCAGAAGGTCAGCTCGCCATCTATGGATGGCGAGGCAGCCCACTTCTGGATTGGCGGAAAGACGCCGTTCGCTGACGCCCTGTGGTGGAAGGAGCTTGGCGCCAACGCAAAAGTCTCCCACTTCACCTACGACGTCTATTTCTATTACAAGACCGCAGGAGCGCCGCAGGCGCTGGAATTTGATACCAACCAGAACGTTGACGGACGGCGTTACATTTTCGGTACTCAGTGCGATGTAGCGGCACGGCAATTCGACGTTTGGAATACCTCGGGCGCGTATTGGATGCACACAGGCGTTCCATGCACCGGCCTGCCAACCTACAAATGGAATCACCTGACCTGGGAGTACGAACGCCTCAATGGACAGACATTCTTCATCTCCGTCACCTTGAACGGGAAGAAGTCTTACATCAATCGCTACGGCGGCTCAAGGGCGGCAGGCGGCGGCGAGCTCAACGTCGCCTTCCAGATGGACGAGAACAGCAAGGCAGTGAACTACGACGTGTGGCTTGACAAGCTCTCCTTGACCGCATGGTAGGGCGTGCTCACAAAATGGAAAACGGCGGAGCGCACTATCGCTCCGCCGTAATCTCGTTTCCAGTGCTGAAGCAGGCGCCTGCTCGCGATAACGAACAGGCACACTTGCGGGTCGTGTAAGATGGACTAGCACCCCATGCCAGCCATCATTCAAGTTGAGAATGTCAGCAAAACCTATCGCATCGGCAAGGTGGACGTCCCCGCCGTGCGCGGCGTCTCCTTCTCCGTGGAGCGTGGAGAGTTTCTCAGCGTAGTCGGCCCCTCGGGCAGCGGCAAGTCCACGCTTTTTTACATTCTTGGAGGACTGGCGCAGGCCGACTCCGGTCGAGTGTTGATTGATGGCACCGACTTCGCTCGCGCCACGGACTCCGAGCGTACCCATTTGCGTCGAAGGAAAATCGGATTTGTCTTCCAGAAATTTAATCTGTTGCCAACCCTTACTGCACGCGACAACATCCGGATAGCCCTTGACATTGCAGGGGATGCCGCCATTGACGATCCCGCGCATTTCCGCAACATCACCCAACTTCTCGGCATCGACAAGCGCCTTGACCACCGGCCGAGTGAATTGAGCGGTGGCGAGCAGCAACGCGTTGCACTGGCGCGCGCCCTCATCAACAAGCCCGCCATTGTGCTGGCCGACGAACCAACCGGAAATCTCGATACGCAGAACTCAGCCGCCGTGCTGGAGATGTTACAGCGCTCCAATCGCGAACTGGGCCAGACCGTGCTCATGATCACCCACAACCCCGAGGCCGCGCGATTCGGCAACCGGATCCTTCATTTCCGTGATGGCCAGGTCGTCGCCCCGGAGCTGGATCCGCAGTGGTCGGGCGCAACACACTAATGCGCGGAAAATCCACAGCTTAGCAGTTGGGATGTCCACACCCTTTAGTGGCATAGATGTTTGACAGTCCATCACGCCTTTGTCTAAGATGAAACAGGCGAGCGGGAGTAACTCAGTGGTAGAGTGCGACCTTGCCAAGGTCGAAGTCGCGGGTTCAAATCCCGTCTCCCGCTCCAGAATTCTAGAACCCTCGCCACCCCGCGAGGGTTTGCCATGAGGAGAGGCTGCGTCCCCAGCTTCTTAATCCATTTTCTCCAGGGCGCGGTAGCCAAGCGGTAAGGCAGAGGTCTGCAAAACCTTTATTCGGCGGTTCGATTCCGCCCCGCGCCTCCAAACTCTCCTCGTAATTCGAATTCTTTGACCTCACTGTGGCTGAATTTGAACAGATTGACCAAGACTGGCCTCATTTTGGCTCTGCGGCAGACTAAAAGCGGACTGTAATTCTCGACCTGTCGGCGATCCTAATACTGGTGCGGGAAGCAGTATTGACGCCTCTTCCAGCCAAGCACGGAAATCGGCAAAACCTCCCCAAGTGGGGTGAGGGCGGACTTTTCCGGGTTGTGCCTGCAGGATCGGAAGGAAAGCTTTCGATCCTGAACGGGAACAGCATGACGCAGGGGATCATGTCTCCCGTACTGGCAGGGGCACTCAATCGTTGGCAAAGCCGGACTTCGTACCGGAAGCCTTCAGACTGGCTGTTTCCCAGCGTCAAGGAGAAAGGAAGGATTCCACGCTCAGCCTCGGTCTGTAGAAAGTCGTATCTGCGCCCTGCTGCAGTCAAAGCTGGCGTGATACCAGAGGAGCACAGGCAGGTTTGGCTGGCATAACATGAGGCACTCGCTCGCAACGTACCTGTCGGCTAATGATGTACACTTGTCAGTAACGCAGTCCATTCTGCGACAGAAGTTCTTGACAGCAATAGGGACGTAAGAATGTGGCGGGTGCAAATGCGGGTGTTGTGCCTGAGGTTGCACCGAAGCCAAATCGCTGTTAAGCTAAATGCAATCAGTGACCTAGGCGCGTAGCTCAGTTGGTTAGAGCGCTACCTTGACACAGCATAAACACTAATAGAATCAATAACTTGCAGTGGCTATGGTGGGCTGCCAACCACCTCTAAGTCATTGAATTATTTAGTGAAGCAAAAGAGCACCGGGTAAATCAACGGGTACGCCAAAACTGGCAACGATGCCTCACGTCGAGTGAGGTTTTTCTGCGTTAGAGCCCCACTCAGCCGCCAACACAATTGTCCTATCAGGAAGCTCTGCGACGGATACCGAAGTCCGGGTCGGGCGGCTTGGCAACATCCAACTCCAGCCGGGATTTTCGGTCTATACCGGACGCGCACAAGGCGTCCGTGCCCGGCTGTTTAACCACACTGGCACATCGACTACCTTCCCCGATACTGCTGCGGGCATCCGAATCTGCCACCAGCGCAAAGTTATGCTGCCGTTGATTGCATGCAGAACATTTGGTTTCACACGGGCAATGAACTTCACCGTTACGGGTGGCTAATCGAGGCTAGCCGAGATTTGCCATTCACAACAGACCGCCGGACGGTCCTCCTGTTGCCAGGTGCCACTCGGACCGATTTAGGGCGACGAGTGCCACGGCAATTCCTGTTGTGGGAGATAGCTAGGTGTCTTCACCAAAGATGGCTTCCGGTTAGGCCGTCATCGACACTAATCGACGCTCAAGGCAGCACCGGAGCTTTAAACTTCCCAGATCCGGACTTCGGGACCGCGTCGAAGGTGAAATCGTCGTTCCCCTTACCGATCTTGCCTGCTGGCACGGCCGGGTTCACCGCATCAGTTGAACGAAAAGTAACTGCTGAGTAGGCGACGATACGACCGGAGCGGTATTAGCAGTTGCCCGCCCGACGGGAGTCCGCTCATGGGTTGTCCTTGTCAGACACAAGGCAAGATGTATCGAGTTCAGCAAGGTTCTTTGCGGGATGATCAGGGTTTTGAAGCAGCGACAACCGTAGCGTTAAGGCTAGATGAATGTAACGAGATCCCTCGCTCGCCCCGTGTGGCGCTTCGTATTCGAAGTCCTTCAGAAAGTCCTTAACGGGTTTGTTACTTATTGGATATTCCTCTGGGAATCTCAAGCAAAGCATCTCGGACAGAAACGCTCCCCGAGTCGTAACTTTGTCCGCTGCGAGCCGGTCGATTTCCTCGACAACCACGTCGTCTCTTTCCTCGGGCGCTGTGCTTAAAATCCTCAAGAAACTTATCGAGAGTTTCTGAAAATCATCACCTTTGCCACGGCGCTCGAAGCCTGTACGCTGAAGGCGATCACCTGCCTCGCGGCTCCAGTACGTGGGTAACTGATTGTAAAACTCCTCCGAGTTGATTTGTCCGCTTGCGCAGCGCCGAAATAGGCGTATCAGGCCAGCCCGCTTTTTGTCATATATGGCGAGCTGACCACGTCGGACTGCAAGCCACTTGTCCATCCCCTTCGGGTTGAGCAGCTTGAGCGCAATCACCGGGGCAGTATCCCGCTGTTCTTTCGCAGATCCTTTTTTCCCACATCCCAGAAGGGGCGCTTCTTTATATTTCCTTAACCAATCTTCCGACACAACTACCGACTGCTTCTCGATATTCTTCACCCACCGCTTTGCCTTAACATAATCAGATTTAGACAACGGAAAGAACACGTTTGCCTCATAGTTCGTTTTGAAGGCTGCTTTGGTCAGGTTGGAAGAGCCGACAATGGCAAAGCATTTCCCATTTTTCTCCCTCCAGAAGACCGCCTTCGGATGGAATCCACCGATCCGATCAGCCACCAAGAATTGTGCTTTCCGTTCCCGCGGCAACCACTGCAGTACTTTTTCGCAGGCAACCTTCCTAGTGATTCCAAAGTCCCTGCCTATTATCACGCGAAAACTGCGGCAATCAGGATTCAGCTCCAGAGAAGTTTCCCATTCTGTGAGGTATGCCGTCACCACGAACAGCTCAACCGCATTCTTGAAGGCCCGCTCGTAATAGCTGGAAAGTTCTCCGTCGATAGTTGGTGCAAGCAGTAGGTCCACGAATCTTCTCCGTGATGTAAGGGGTCAGGAATCTAGTCTCGCCCTGGACCGCGGGTTGAGCCCGCTATCCAGTTTACGCGAGTGTTCCGTTTTTGCCGGTGATCGACTTGATGACGGTCCTGCCCGAGTCACGGGCAATCCGGACACGACTAGCGCAACATCGTCGCGCGGCAAGGAGGCCGCTGACGTTGGCGCCTGGATCGACGAAAAGCGCAAGAGGCGTCCGGTGTCTCTTCCGGACCTAGATCAAGCGAAATCAGCTGTTCTAAACACCTTGGGTTCGGCGGACGCGCAGCGTGGATAACGATCACATCGGGATCGAGCCGCCGTGAGCGGCGGATCGCTTCTGGATTGCCGACCCTGATAGTTGATCGGGATAAGCGGGTTTACGAGGACTCAACTCATCTCCTGTCGCTTGCCAAAAGCCAATAGCGCGCTAGTACGGTGGTCGCTCTTTCACCACCTGTGCCGCCCTTGCACAAGTCGCTTCGACGAAGCTGGGCATAACAGAGCTGGATGCAAAGTTTCTGAACGTCTCCGATGCAGCGAAGGCCGTAGGTTTGCATGAGAACTGGTATGCGCCGCTTTTCAAGATGTTGTCGAAATTTGCTCATCCTACAGCGGGGCTTGTGATTGGTCTCGCCCATCAGGATGAACACAGCCGTGGTTTGCAGACGACCTGCGCGACGATGGGCGTTTTCTTTGCGAGGAATGCGATAGCAGTCTTCGATGAGCGTGTGCTCGTAGGCTAGCGGCCTCCGTCGAGAGCGGCCTTCGTAGGACGGTGTTTGCGGCGGGTCGGAGATGCTGCCGGAGCACCGGGCTGGATGTGAGTGTGTTTGGTAGTGGTCTCGGTTTGGTCGATAGTGGGAAGCGAGTTGAGGACCGGTACCAGCTTTTCGGCTGTCGTACCAATTGCAATGACAGTCGAACGGACGGAGAGAACGAGGATGATGGCGAGGATGAGCGCCACAATTGTCGCCGGGGACGTGTGAACCTGCATGGCATGTAATTAATCTCACGGGCGTTGAGTATGGTTTTCGCCGGTGAGCTTCCTTACAAGTGGTTTTGGTAGTTGTTTGATTTCAAAACATGCGTTCTCGGGCGGGAACGCGCTCCCATGGGCAGGAGCTTCCACTTGTCATGCATGATTAGTATAGGAAGATTGGACATCCCATGACGGGAGTACATCTGGCGCTCACCACTTGAAATCGATGTTTCCCTGGCCGAAGCGCAGCAGAGCCTTTTCATAAATCTGGTTGGCTAGGAAGATGCCGTCCTCGACGGCGTTGATCACGCGCTCGGTCTTGCACCCGGCCCGCGGATCGCGCGCTAGGCGCAGACCGGTAATGATGGCGGCGGCCAGGACCAGGATCCTGCCGTCCTTCCTTCGTGTCTCCCGGGGAATATTCCACCGTTCCATTGTAAGGCGAATAAAAAGCGAAGACGCGCGTATTTTCACTTGTGAGGCGCTCGACGCCCTGGCTGCAATACGATTTGCCCTGAGGTAACGGCCAAATAATTCTGAAATCGGCGGCTCTGCGCCCGCGAACCTATATGTGATAATGCCTTTTATCTCATATTTGACTGAACGTAACTGACTAACTCTTTTATTGCCAGATACTTGTGATAACAAGATAGATCCAAGATCCTGAGATACCGGCTTCGAGTCATTCGGGGAGCGAAACCCTGAGCGAGCGATCTCAGGACAAGGAGAGTTTATAAAACCGCCAATTTATTAACCGTGGGTATATGAATTTGAAGATTGTTAAACTGACATTAGTTTAAGTTTGTGCTATTTTGTGTACCGTGGGTATACAAAAGCAGGAAAAGCTAAACTCGCTACAGCGATCCCTCCCTGAAGGGCTGGTCGCCGATGCCGCCTGGCTCGAAAAGAACGGCTATTCTGGCGCCTTACGAAAAAAGTATGTCGCGCATGGCTGGCTAGACCGAGTCGCGCGCGGCGTGTACCGTCGTCCGGCACCCGACCTTGCGTCGGAAGCTGAGAGTGGTGTTCCGTGGGAAAGCGTCGTCATATCCATGCAGACGCTGCTGAAAGCGCATTTCGCCGTAGGCGGACGGACCGCGCTCAACCTGCAGGGATTCGCGCACTACCTATCCGCGGCACCGCTGCGCGAGGTCCATCTTTACGGGATGGACAGACGTCCGGGCTGGGTCTTGAAACTCAACCTTGAGAGCCGGTTCGTATTCCATAACGCGAAGAGGCTGTTCCCGAATGACGTGGTCCTGGACGTCGACAGCGAAGCAAGCGATCCTCTGGTTCGCAGCAGCTACGTGCAGCAACGATGGGACAAGTGGGACTGGCCGCTCGTGACGTCGTCGTCCGAGCGCGCGATCCTCGAATTGCTCGACGAGGTGCCGGAACGCGAGACGTTCCATCAAGCCGACATGCTGTTCGAGGGGCTGCGGAACTTGAGTCCGCGCAAACTGCAGCCACTGCTTCACGCCTGCCGCAGCGTGAAGGTGAAACGGCTGTTCCTGTGGTTCGCGGAGCGGCATCAGCCGCCGTGGCTCAAGGCGATCGAACGCGGCGCGATAGACCTGGGTAAAGGCAAGCGCATGCTCGCCAAGGGCGGTAAACTCGACCCGAAATTCAATATCACGGTTCCGGAGTCGCTCGATGGCGATCGCTGACGATTATCGCAAGCAGGTGGCCCTGCTGATCCGGGCGGTGCCCTTCATCGCGCCGGAGAAGGAATTCGCGCTCAAGGGCGGCACGGCGATCAATCTGTTCGTGCGCGACCTGCCGCGGCTCTCGGTCGATATCGATCTGACCTACGTGCCCGTCGCGGATCGCGCAACATCGCTGAAGGCGATCGATGCAGGGATGAAACGGATCGCGGACGCGATCACGAAAGGCATTCGCGGCACGCAGATCAATGCGAGCCAGCCCAAAGGCGAGAACTGCACGACCAAGCTGATACTCCGGGCCGACGACGCGCAGATCAAGATCGAGGTCACGCCGGTACTGCGCGGCTGTGTCTATGAGCCCGCAGTCAAGCGCGTCTCGCCCAAGGTCGAAGAGCAGTTCGGGTTCGCCGAAATGCCGCTCGTCCACTTTGCGGATCTCTACGCCGGCAAGATCATGGCGGCGCTCGACCGCCAGCACCCGCGCGACCTGTTCGACGTGCGCGACCTGCTGGCAAATGAAGGCATCGACGACACGTTGCGCAAGGCCTTCATCGTCTACTTGCTGAGCCATAACCGGCCGATGGCCGAAGTTCTCGCGCCGCAGCGGCTCGATATTTCGGCCGAATACAGGCGGGGCTTCGAGGGCATGGTGGACCAGCCGGTCAGCCTCGATGACCTCCTGAAGACGCGCGAAGATCTCATCAAGGAGATCGTCGGCAAGATGCCGGAGGAACAGAAGAGGTTTTTGGTTTCGGTGAAGAAGGGCGAGCCCGACTGGACGCTGCTCGGTCTGCCTGGCGCCAAGGACCTGCCGGCCGTGCGCTGGAAACTCGAAAACCTCGCGAAGCTGGCCGCCGACAAGCGGGCACAACTCCTCAAGGGGCTGAACGAAGCGCTCGGAATAAAGGAAGCTTAGGAATATGAGCCATGCGCGGCGGAACACCTCGTCAGGTTTTATTCAATCCTGGACGAGCTCGAAAAAAGAATCGGCGGCGCGCGAACTCTCGGGGATTGTCGCGGGCGCATGAACTGGCCCTCGCGTGGCATTTACTTTTTTCGCGAAAGCCGGTGAAACGCGTTCGGGTACGGGAAAGGGGCCGCGCATCGTGCGTGTCGGCACGCACGCGCTGGAGACGGGCGGCAGAACGACGCTATGGGACCGCCTGTCCACGCACCGAGGACAGATGCGAAGCGGCGGCGGTAAACCTCGGGCCCGACGCCGAGAATTCATGAAACAACAACATGCTGTTACCAGCTACAATGACCCAATACTCAAGACTTAGGTTAAAAGCTCGATGGGAAGACCACGCATATTTATAAGCTTCGCGCAGGAAGACATCCGGTATCGTGACCTTTTGGTTGGGCAGGCACGGAACAGCGACACACCGTTTGAGTTTCAAGACATGTCACTGGCCGAACCGTTCGATTCCAAGTGGAAGACGCAATGTCGCGAGAAGATTCAGAATTGCCACGGGTTCATCGCCTTATTGAGCAAGAAAACGTGGAGGGCAAATGGTGCGCGATGGGAGATGAAATGCGCTGACGAGGAAGGGATCCAATGCATGGGCATCCACATCCACAAAAATGACATAGGAGCGATTCCTCCGGAATTGCGAGGCCGGGTACTCCTATGGCGATGGAGTTCAATTGCAACGTTCATCGAACGCGTCGATAGCAAAAGACCATTACTGGACAGACTCTTATCGTGGTGAGAACGGGGCTATGGCAAGCTGCCGTGAGCGATACTCAGATTCAACGGCCGGAGTCTTGCCTGTGCTGGACGCGTCAAGGTGCACTGGAGCAATAAACTCGAGAAATCGCCCCCTGTCCCGCAGTTCAGCGATGCAGTCGACAGCGGGCAGATGTGCTAGAGGATATCACTTGGATGGGGTGAGGTGCCCAACCGACATCTCATTCGGATTTACGTGAACGACCAATCGTCGCTTAGCCTTTGCGTAGTTAACGATATCAGCAGTTCCTCCGAAACCTCTCGCCTTTTCGCCATTCCAAACGGCAATTAGAAAGTCCGATTCGCTTACGATTTTCGTGCCAGCCTCATAGTATGCTGCTTCACTAGGTTCATCAAAAGACAGAACGTCGACGGAGCGCGCAGATCTCAGCAGCGATTCGTATGCCGCGCGATGCTCTGCAGAAAAGGTATTTTCATATCCCCTTGCTGGTATCACGGCACGGAATGGAATGTGTTCGCGCACCAGCACCGACGCAAAGACCTGGTCCGCGCCCTCCGCAAGCGACGAGAGGCCAAGAGTCACATTCTTCTCTTTGATGATCACGGCCAAGGTCCTTTCGACCCATGTCACTACGTCAGGGGGACCGAGATGCTGATGGCCCGTGAATCCGGCGATCATAATTTGCCACCATTTGCGAGCTTCCAGTAAAACTGTCCCAGAGGCGAAAGCTGACAAGCCTTAGAATTCATTGCCGCGTAATACATGTGCTCTTCCCCGATTGGCACGACTAAGCGGGCCGAACGGTATTTCTGGAGATGGGAGAATATTCTTTCGTGCTCTTCGTGCTTGGGAGCGGCGTCTGGCTCGTAGGACGGATCTAGTGAGAATTGAAAATCGGGCGTTGGAAAGTACCGAGGAAGCAGCCGTAAGAGCGCATGCTCCACGGTCGCTTCACAGTTCCGCAGGGACACTAGCTTCGAAACGTGGGCTTTAAACAGAGGCCGTTGATCCCACGCCCCTAAGGCCTGATCAACATAAGCGTAGAGACTTGCGATTGTTACTTTTCCAACTACATCGGAGGCTCCGCCACTGAGCCCCGCCCGCAATAAGGATGTGAACACCCCCTCCCCAGCAACCTCCATCGAAACCTGTGACGCACGGCTAGCAGTGAGAATCGAAACTCCTTCGCGAAGAACTGCACTAGCATTGTCAACTTCAGGAAGGTGGCCGAGTGCGCCGCTGTGACAACAATCGAGCAGCATGACAATCTCCCGCACCTTGGAACTGTTAGCAAGCGTGATTAGCGCGTTCATCGCAACTCCCTCGTCATACCGAGTCGCATCCTGGGTGACGAGGAACCCTCCCAAGTTATTGATCGTTCCGTGGCCAGAAAAGTAAAAGAGTGCAACATCAGCGTCGTCCTTCAGCAACAACTCCATCTGCTCGCGGAGAGTGGACCGAATAATACGCTCACGAGGGCTGGTCAATAGCTTGCAGTCAAAATTTGGCGAGCCGCCATGGTGCTTCTCAAGCAGGTTCGCCATACTGCTGGCGTCGTTGACGCAGCCCTGAAGTGGCGCCGTTGGATAATCATTGATTCCGACCAGTAATGCTCTACGCATGCACTACTCCTTATTCTTGCCTTCGTTCATCATCTGCTTTATCGCATTGGCGATCGAATCCCAGTCCCATTTAATGGTGCGGTTCCGCGGCAGACCATCGGGGAGCGGACTTGTTGAATCAGCTCCGCCGACATATACACCAAAAACAGGCACATTGCCTGCCTTCGCCATCTTGATCTCTTTGGCGACACCTGCAGCACTGGCCATACATTTCCCAACCAGCACAATCATTAGGTTGCATTTTCCGACTTTCTCCGTAATCAGCTCTTCCCATTTTGACTCCGGAAGAGAAGATTTCGAGGACCAGTCCTGAATGTTGAAGGGGGTACGTGAGTTTTTGCTCTGCCCCACAAAGAGAGTTTTTTGTTCTTCATCATGATCAAAGTCAAAGCTAATAAACGAGCGTGGGTCTGCCATGATATCTCCAATCAGAATTTTTACCGCAGTTACTCCTGTCAAACTGGCACAATGATATGCATATCCTTAGCTTTCCACGGTGGCGTCCACCCGCCACAGACCACAAGGCTGATTCCTGCACGTTGCAAATCGCCGACCACGCGCAGGAGTTCCACCAATACTGTTCGCTCCCGTGTCGGAGGAAAATCCTTCGTGATTTCGATAACGTTCGGCATTATTCTCGGAAGCCCAGCGCATGTTCAATGAGGAACTCCGCCTGTTCCTCGCTACGGCCGCTTTGCAGTGTAAAGTCCACGAATAGCTGAATCAAGTTCACTCCCGTAAGACCGTTCGTAAGCTTACGAGTGCGGTAGAAGACTCCGCCAGCGTTGGAATTGTCCGGCTCGGGCGGCGTGATTAACAGAACGTTTGCGCCTTTCCCAACAGCCTCCAGGCGAAGCGCATCTCTGATTTCTCCTGCATGAGCACCGATGTAGGCTGCGGACAAGTCTTCGCGAAGGTTTCGCTCGTGCGGTTCAAGCCCGCTCCCAAGCGTGAATGCACACGGTATGCCTTTCTGATCACACACTTCGCCCAAGCGGTCTGAGAATTCGCGCAGCGGTGTTTCAGTGAATCCGTGGAAGACTTGTCGATTCTCCAAATAGTCGCTCTTCAGTTCCTTGGCGAAAAGCCTAAGCAGTTGGCGAGGCTTGGTAAGGACTCGTCCTTCGGATGTACGCTCCAGCAGCCCGTCTTCCAGCAGACGCTTCGTCACCTGGAATGCCTGTCCGACGCTGAGTTCTGCCTCCGCCGCGAGTTCTTCAAGACGAAACGGCTGGAACGGATTCACCAGTAGCACCCGGATGATCCGGCGGGATCGGCCGGCAAATATCCGTTTCACTCCCTGGGGATTCTTGAAGACGGTTGCAGGACGAACGACATCGACATACACGCCTTGATGCGCCAGCAGGAAGTTGCCGTTCAGGTCAATGTAACCGACTCCCAGTTCCTTGCACCGCCGCTGTACCGAATCAGAGAGGTAGGGTGCCGCGATCATCGGGTACAAGTCACCGTATTCTGCAACACTGCGTAGTTCGTTGCGAATTCGCAGCACCTGATGAACCGCCCCTTCCAAAGCCATCGGTGTCAGACGAGACTTGAATTCAATGGCGGCTTTTATAGGCTTTTGGGGCGAGTCCGTTAAGCTGAATTCGACGACGGCATCAACCTCGATCTTGCGGTCAGCGACCTGGACCACCTGGTCCGAAGCAAGAATCTCCGCCCGCACCGTGGCCGGCAGCAGTGTGCCTGACTTCAGTCCATCGCAGAGCTGATGAAATGGTTTATTTGTGAGCATATGGATAGCAAAGGATCTAAGATCAATGCTTTGCATATATATGATGTCATATAAAATTGGCAAAGAGATAAAAATATTTCCAATCGGATTCGACGCCCAACTTCCTTGATGGCAAACAGTCCTACCGATGCAGGGTTGCCGCCCGAGAAGAAGTCTGCCCTCCGGCAACGGGTTTGCGGCCAGTGCTACTCGGTGTTCTGGATCTGTCCTCATTGTGATCGAGGTCAGCGTTATTGCAACCTGACGTGCCGCCTGCAGGCGCGTCGAGCGCAACGGCGACGTGCCAATCGCCGTCACCAGCAGAGCCGCGCCGGCAGAGAAGATCATCGTGACCGTCAGCGGGAATACCGAAGGCGCTGCCGACTCCGGCCTGGCGTGACGGATAAAGGTTCCGTCTCACCCGCCTCATCGGGCAGAATGCCTTCGTGCGAGGCGAGAACGGCGCAAACTGTTTCCCGAGTTGGGTTCACCGAGACTTTCACCCAACTCCCGCCGTTGCTCATATGTGCCTGGTGTGGTCGCCGTGGCCTTTTCGTCGATCGGTTCCCATGACCTGCTCGTCGCTCGCATGAACATCTGTAATTGCGTTTGGTTGGGGTGACTGTGCAGAAGCAGATTGTGGCATCTCCGACACGAGCGAACTGCGCTGCGCAATACGTGCGCATGTCCACAGAACATCAGCGCTACTCCACGGAAAATCAATCCGAAACCATTCGCCGCTATGCCGAGGCACGCGGCTTTGAAATTGTGCGCACGTACGCGGATGACGGCAAGACCGGCTTGAACCTTGAAGGCAGGAAAGGTCTGCGAGCTCTACTCAGAGACATTGAGGCAGGGGAGAATGATTTCAGCTCGGTGCTTGTGTATGACGT
>Ga0302319_10004323_pt1 | contig 29197 bp, 23 predicted proteins | sample Bog_T0_2_FD_203319 | JGI IMG/M metagenome (GOLD analysis project Ga0302319, IMG submission 203319) | Peat permafrost microbial communities from Stordalen Mire near Abisko, Sweden - Bog_T0_2 | ecosystem: Environmental > Terrestrial > Soil > Wetlands > Peat | place: Sweden: Abisko, Stordalen Mire... | reverse complement strand
CTGATCGAGAATCGAACCTGACGGTCCGAGGGCCGTGAACAAACAGATCCGGCAGGCCGTCGCCTGCCCGACATTCGGCGTAAACATCCTAGGTTATCGCTGGAACCAGCGGCCTCTCAGGCGTAAAATCTCCTATTCAGGTTGACTTTTCGAAGTTTGCCGCGTAGTCCTCCTAGGATTACGGATCCGCGCTCGCCGGTCTTTGCCGTGCCGGGGCTGACGCAGACCGGGAGGTTGAATGCCGGAGTCAAGCGCGACCGCCCCTGCGACGATGCGAGCCTGGCCGCGCGCGGATGGGCGAAAAGGCATTCGCAATGTCATTGTCGTCGCCTATCTGGTGGAATGCGCGCATCATGTCGCGGCGCACATCGCCAGGGCCTTCGAAGGCCAGGATGTGCAGGTCATCGGCTTTCCCGGCTGCTTCCCCAACGCCTACGCGCAGGACATGATGGAGAAGCTCTGCGCGCATCCCAATGTCGGCGCGGCGCTGCTGGTGTCGTTGGGCTGCGAGAGCTTCAACAAACGTAAGCTTCAGGACATCGTCGCCCGAAGCGGACGCCCCGTCCTGACGCTGACGATTCAGCGCAGCGGCGGCACGCGCAGCACGGTCGAGACCGGACGGGCCTGGGTGCGCTCGACGCTCGCGGAACTCGAAAAGGCGCCGACGGTCGAGATGTCGGTCGACGAACTCGTCGTCGGCACGGTCTGCGGCGGATCCGACGGCACGAGCGGAATTACCGGCAATCCCGCGACCGGGCGCGCGTTCGACCGCCTCGTCGCCGCCGGCGCGGCCTGCATCTTCGAGGAGACCGGCGAACTCGTCGGCTGCGAATACGTGATGGCCGACAGGGCGAGCGATCCCGACCTTGGCCGCGAATTGATCGCGGTCGTCGACAAGGCCGCGCGCTATTACGCCGCGATGGGATACGGCTCGTTCGCGCCCGGAAACGCCGACGGAGGCCTCTCCACCATCGAGGAGAAATCGCTCGGCGCATACGCCAAATCGGGGTCTTCGCCGATCAACGGAATTCTCAAGCCGGGCGTCCGCCCGCCTGCGGGCGGACTCTATCTGCTCGACGTCGTGCCCGACGGCGAGCCGCGCTTCGGTTTTCCCAACATCAACGACAACGCGGAGATCGCCGAGTTGATCGCCTGTGGTTCGCATGTCGTCATCTTCGTCACCGGCCGCGGCTCGGTGGTCGGCTCGGCGATTTCGCCCGTCGTCAAGGTCTGCGCCAATCCGGAAACCTATCGCGACATGGCCGAGGACATGGACGTCGACGCCGGCCGCATTCTGGAGGGCAAAGCCTCGCTCGACGAAGTCGGCGCCGAGATTTACGAAAAAGTCCTCGCCTTGGGACGCGGGGCGAGAAGCGCGTCGGAACTCCTCGGCCACACCGAATTCATCCTGACCTACAAACAATTCGAGCCGCTCGGCCCCGCCTGCCTGCCGGGGCGCGCGGCGATCCCCGCCAACTGAGCTCGCGCGCTCACTCCACCAAATGCGTCTTGGTGTAATTGCTGGTCAGATTTTGCACATGCACGTGCGCGCCCTTGGCGATGTCGGCGCTGGCGCGGCCGATGGGCGCGCCATATTTGCGGATCGTCTCTCCGGCTGCGATGGGGCGGCGGGAAATCTTGTGGCCCAGGGTCAGGCGTTGCGGCGCCTGCAATGTTTCCCCTTCGACGACGAGGATTTCATCGGCGTCGATATTCGAGGCGATGATCAGGACGTTGTCGTCGGGATGCAGAAGCAACAGGCGGGGGTCGTTGGCTGCCATCAGTCTCGCTCCATCGCCTTCAGGCTTTCGGGATTGGCTTCTACCCATTTTTGCACGCCGGAGACATGGCTCCACATCGCGTAGCGCGCGGCGTCGACGTCCCGCAACTGGATCGCATCGAGAATGACCCCGTGTTCCCGACGCAACGCGCCGAAATTCTGGTCGGCATGGCGAAAACGCCAGATGCGCGCGCGCATCGTCGGACCCGAGACGACCCTCAGCAACGCCGACAACACCGGATTGTTGGTGACGGCGGCGATCGTCTGATGAAACTCCGAATCGAGTTCGATCAGCACTTCCGGGTCTTCGAGTCTCAGCACGCTTTCGTGGATGGCGACGAGCTTGCGCAGGTCCGATTCGGAGCGATGGATCGCCGCGATCTCGGCCGCGTGCACTTCGATCAGCTTGCGCACGTCGAGAAAGTTCACGACGGCCGCAGGGCCGGCGACATCGACCGCGAAGTTAAGCGACTTGATCATGTCGGAGGGTTCGAGGCTCGAGACATAGGTGCCGTCGCCCTGGCGCGCCACGAGAACCTGCATGGCTTGCAGCGCCCGCACGGCCTCCCGCATCGAATTGCGCGAAATGCCGAGCTGGGCGGAGAACTCGTCCTCGTTGGGCAACCGGTCGCCCGGCTTCAATTGCCCGGTGGCGATCATCTTCTTCACCAGCGCGATCGCATGATCGGACTTCGGACTGCTCATTCGCGAACGCTTTCTTCGAGGAAAACCACTTTTTTGGCGCAGGGGAGGCGATGTCTGACCGGCCGACAAACATCCCAGGTTTAATGACGCAATCCCGTCAAAATGTCAAAAATCAGGTCTAAATTCGCAAATTCGTTTGACAAAGATTGGTGGATTGTGAAAATACATAGGAGGTTTATACCCGAAAACGATCCAAAACCGCTTTGGGGTCGACCTAAAGTTTACAATTCTGGGAGGAATTAACTCATGAAGAAAGCGGTGCTCGCGGCCTCGCTCATCGCGTCGGTCGCCTTCGGCTCCGGCGCGCTCGCCGCCGGAACGGGACCGGTCGGCGTCAACATCCCGTTGCTGACTTCGCCGTTCTGGCAGGCCTACCAAGCCTATTTGCCGAAGTTCGCGAAGGAACTCGACATCAATATGCTGGAGCCGGTCAATTCCGACTATGATTCCGCCAAGCAGATGACCGACATGGCCAATCTGATCACCTTGGGCGCCAAGGCCATCGTGACGACGCCGATCGAGAGCGCGGCGGTTCGCCCCGCCCTGGAGCGCGCGGCCGCGGCCGGCATTCCGGTCGTCGGCGTCGATGTCGCCCCGCAAACCGGCCCGATCGCGATCGTCGTGCGCGCCGACAATCGCGCCTATGGCGAAAAGGCCTGCGAATATATCGGCGCGCACGTCACCGCCGGGCCCGTGGTGCAGATCATGGGCGACCTCGCCTCGGTCAACGGCCGCGATCGCGCCGAGGCTTTTCGCGACTGCATGAAGGCGAAGTTCCCGAAACTGGAAGTGCTCGAAATCCCGACCAAGTGGGAAGCCGCTGTCGCCGCCGCCGGGCTCGACGCGTTGCTGGTCTCGCATCCCGATATCAGCGGCATTTACATGCATGCCGGCGGGGCGTTCCTGTCCGCGACCTTGCAGACCCTCGAGCGCAAGGGCAAGCTGATGACGGCCGGCCAACCCGGCCATGTCGTGATCGTCAGCAACGACGGCATTCCGCAGGAATACGACGCAATACGCAAGGGTCAGATCGACGCCACCGTCTCTCAACCCGCCGACCTCTACGCAAAATATGGTCTGCTCTACGCGAAGAAGACGCTGGCCGGCGAGAAATTCGCCGTCGGGCCCACCGACCATGACAGCAAGATCGTCGAAGTCGCTCCCGGTGTTCTTGAAGATCAATTGTCGGCGCCGCTCGTAACCAAGGCCAACGTCGACGATTCCAGTCTCTGGGGTAACGCGAAGAAGTAACGGGACAAAATCGTGACGGGATCGAACCCCATTTCGACGGGCGCCGCGTCTCCTGGCCTGGAGACGTCGGCGCCCGTGGTGGAAGCGCGCGCGATCAGCAAGCGCTTCGGGCCGACGATCGCCTTGCAGGATGCGCGCATTCGCGTCGAACCGGGCCGCACACACGGCCTGGTCGGCCGCAACGGCGCCGGCAAGTCGACGTTGATCTCGCTGCTGACGGGCCGGCTGAAGCCGGACTCCGGTTCGATCCTGTTTTCGGGCCAGCCTTCGCCGGCGCTTTCCGAACCGCGGGCCTGGCAAAGCCTGGTCGCCTGCGTCTATCAACATTCCACCATCGTCCCCGACCTCAGCGTCGCGGAAAATCTGTTCATTCACCGCCAGCCGACGACGCGCGGCTGGATCGATTGGCCGCGTATGCGCCGCGAGGCGCGGGAGCTGCTCGATCTCTGGGGAGTCGCGGTGCCGGTCGACGTCAACGCGCGCGAACTGACCGTGGAAGAGCGGCAACTGGTCGAGATCGCGCGCTCGCTGTCGCGCGGAACCCGCTTCGTCATTCTCGACGAGCCGACCGCTCAGCTCGACGGCGCCGAGATTTGGCGTCTGTTCGACAAGATCCGCGAGTTGCAGGGGCGCGGCGTGACGTTTCTGTTCATTTCGCATCACCTCCAGGAAGTCTACGAGATTTGCCAGGACGTCACCGTGTTGCGTGACGCGCGCCACATAGTCTCCGCGCCGGTCTCGGACTTACCCAAAGCGGAGATGATCGCCGCGATGACGGGCGAAACCCGCATCGCCGAAGGGCTCGACACCGTGCGCCGGGCGCGGCAGCAGAAGGTCGAGACCGTGGCGGAAATCCGCGCGCTGCGCGGGCCGTTGTTCCAGGATGTTTCGCTCGTCGTGGGGCGAGGCGAGATCGTCGGCGTCACGGGCGCCTCGAGCAGCGGTCGCACCGAACTCTGCGAGGCCGCCGCGGGCCTTGGCCGGTTCACCCAGGGCGAGATCCGCGTGAACGGCGCCGCGCTGGTCTCCGCCGACGTCCCTGGCGCGATAAAACGCGGCGTCGGCTGCGTTCCCAAGAACCGGCATCGCGAAGGGCTGGTGCTCGGCCTGTCGATCGCCGAAAACATCACGATGCCGATCATGGGTAAGTTGGGTCCATTCGGCTGGATCGATCTTGGCGGGCGGCGCCTGCGCGCCTCGGAGGCCATGGATCGGCTTGGAATCGTCGCCAACGCGCCCGAGCAACCGGTCAGCGATCTCTCCGGCGGCAATCAGCAGAAGGTGGTGTTTGGCCGCGCGCTCGCGGGCGAACCCGACTTCCTGGTGCTGATCGATCCCACCGCGGGCGTCGACGTCAAATCGAAATCGGCGCTGCTCGCCCAGGTCGAAGCCTTGCGCGCGCAAGGGCGCGGCATCCTGCTTTCGAGTTCCGAAATCGAGGATCTGCGAATTTGCGACCGTGTCCACGTGATGCGGCGCGGCGCCGTCGCGTCGACGTTCGAGGCCGGTTGGGACGAATCCGACCTGCTCGCCAGCATTGAAGGTCTCCAGGAATGACCCAAGTTCAAACCGCGGCCGCGGTCTCCCCGCGGCGTCGCGCCATCGACCGCTGGAAAGGGCTCGTATTCCTGAAGGAATTTGCGCTGATCCCGCCGATTCTGGTGTTGTTGGTGGTCGGTTTCCTGGTCAATCCGAACTTCCTGACCTATCGCAACTTCGCGACCGTGTTGGGTTCGTCGGCCGCGCTGTCGTTGCTGGTGCTCGGCGAAACCCTGATCATCATCACCGGCAAGTTCGATCTCACCCTGGAATCGACGGTCGGCTTCGCGCCGGCGCTGGGCGCCATGCTCGTCATCCCCGCGACGTCGGCCGGGTTCGGTACGCAATTTCCCGCCGCGGCCGGCATCGCTTGCACATTGCTGGCAGGCGCCGTCATCGGTCTGGCGAACGGATTCATGATCGTGCGTTTGCGCCTCAACGCGTTCATCGTCACGCTGGCGATGCTGATCATCCTGCGCGGCTTGCAGGTGGGCGTGACCCGGGGCCAGACGCTCTGGGACATGCCGAGCAGCTTCTTCTGGCTGGCGACGACGACTTGGCTCTGGCTGCCGCTGTCCGTCTGGTTCTCGCTGGCCGTCTATGTCGCCGTTGGACTCGGGATGCGCTACCACAAGATCGGCCGCTCTATTTATGCCGTCGGCGGCAATCCCGAGGCGGCGCGCGCCGCCGGCATCCGGGTGGACATGGTGATCTGGGGCGTCTTCGTGTTCGCCGGGGTGCTCGCGGCCGTCGCGGGACTCGTGCTCACCGGCTATGTCGGCGCCATCAGCGCCAGCCAGGGCCAAGGCATGATCTTCACCGTTTTCGCCGCCGCGGTCATCGGCGGCATTTCGCTCGACGGCGGACGCGGCACGCTGATCGGCGCGCTCACGGGCGTGCTGCTGCTCGGCATCGTGCAGAACATCCTGACGCTGGCGCAGGTCCCCTCGTTCTGGATCCAGGCGATCTACGGCGCAATCATCCTGGGCTCGCTGATGATCGCCCGCATCACCAATCCGAATTCGCAATGACCGCCGCCGGTTTCGCGCCGAAACAGGGACTGCCGCAATGAAAGCGCTGGTGATCGAAGCAGTCGGCCAGACGCGCCTGCGCGACATCGAACCGCGTGAGCCGGGTCCGCTCGACGTCGTGGTCGAGGTCACCGTCGTCGGCCTCTGCGGCAGCGACCTCAACACCTTTCGCGGCCTCAATCCGCTGGTGGAACTGCCGCGCATTCCCGGCCATGAGGTCAGCGGCAAGATCATCGCCAAGGGCGCCGGGGTCGGCGCCGAGCCGCGTCTCGGGCAGCAGGTGATCGTCTGGCCCTATACCGCCTGCGGCCATTGCACGTCCTGCCGAGCCGGGCGCGGCTATGCCTGCCGCTACAACAAGACCCTGGGCGTGCAACAGGATGGCGCGTTACTCAAGAGGCTCGTGCTGCCCGCCGCCAACGTGATCCCGAACGACGCGCTGCCGCCGCGGTTGCAAGCCTTGGTCGAGCCGATTTCGGTCGGCTTCCATGCGGCGGCGCGTGGCCGCGTCGCCAGCGGCGAATGGGTCGTCGTTCTGGGCTGCGGCATGATCGGCATTGGCGCGATCCTCGCCGCCGCCGCGCGCGGCGCCCGGGTGATCGCGGTCGATCCGATCGTCGAAAAGGCGCAGGTGGCGATCGAAATGGGCGCCGAGATCTTTACGCCGCTGACCGGCGCGGCCCTGCTCGCCGAGATCGACCGCATCACCGGCGGCGACGGCGCCGCCGTCGTCATCGAGGCCGTCGGCATGCCCGAGACATTTACGCTCGCCATCGACGCCGCGGCTTATTGCGGCCGGGTCGTCTATGTCGGGTACTCGAAGGCGCACGTCACTTACGACACGCGAAAATTCAACCTGAAGGAACTCGATATCTTCGGCTCCCGCAACGCCTCGCGCGCGGATTTCGCGGCCGTCATCGCGCGACTGACGTCGCTCGGTCCGGCCGCGGAATCGCTGATTTCGCGCGTCTTCCCGATGGCCGAAGCCGAGCAGGCCTTTCCCTATTGGAGCGAAAACCGCAATGGGGTGATGAAGATCATGGTGGAGCCGTGAACGTAGCCCTCGAAGACAACCTGCGGCAGGCCTATTCGCTCGCCGGCCTCAACGCGCTGGTGACCGGCGGCGGCTCTGGTCTCGGCCTCGCGATAGCGACTTGCCTCGCCCAGGCGGGGGCCCGCGTCGCGATAGCGAGCCGACGGCTCGGCGCGGACGGCATGGCGCCGCATGGGCTCGTTCCGTTCGAACTCGATCTCGGCGACATCCCAACGGTCGCCGCCAGGGCGGCCGAAATTCTGGAAGGCTTCGGCCCGATCGACATTCTCGTCAACAACGCCGGCAACACGATCAAAAAACCGTTCGAGGACAGCGCCCTCGGCGATTTCGACCGTGTGTTCGACGTCCATGTGCGGGGCGCGCTCGAACTCTCGCGTCCCATCCTGCGCGGCCAAGTCGAGCGCGGCCACGGCGTCGTGTTGTTCACGTCGTCGATGACCGCCTATATCGGCCAGCCCAACGTGCTCGGCTACACCATCGCAAAATCCGCAATCAACGGCGCCGTGCGAGGCCTTTCCGCCGAATTCGCCGGCCGCGGCGTCCGCGTCAACGGCGTTGCGCCGGGCTGGATCGACACGGCGCTGTTTCAACAGGCCACCCGCGGCGACGCGGCGCGGCGCGCCAAGATTTTTGGCCGCATCCCGATGGGCCGACTTGGGACGCCCGAAGACATCGGCTGGGCCTGCGCCTTTCTCGCCTCGCCCGCCGCGCGCTATATCACCGGACAGGTGCTGCTCGTCGATGGCGGCGGCGCGACCGGTTTCTGATTAGGGGCTGATCCATGCAAGACGAAGCCAAGTTCGACTTGATCCGCAATTCGCTGTTCACCGCCGTCGTCGGCGACGTGCTCGACAAGCTCGGCCATCGCCATCAGTTCCTGCCGCCGGAAATCAAGCCCCTGGTCGCGGGGACGAAGCTGGTGGGGCGCGCCATGCCCGTGCTGGAGGCGGATTATCTCGAAGGGGGCCGGAACGGCCCGCTCGCCGATCGTCCGTTCGGGTTGATGTTCGACGCGCTCGACGACCTGAAGCCGGGGGAGATTTATGTCGCCTCGGGCTGTTCGTTCGATTTCGCGCTCTGGGGCGGCCTGATGACCACGCGCGCCCGCCATCTCAACGCCGCCGGGGCGATCCTGAATGGCTACATCAGGGACACCGGCGAAATCCGCGCGCTGGGCTTCCCGGTGTTTTCGCGCGGCGCTTACGCGCAGGACCAGGGCGTACGCGGCAAGGTGATCGACTTCCGTGTGCCGATCCAGATCGGCCGCACGTTGATCCAGCCGGGCGATCTGCTGTTCGCCGATGACGAAGGCGTGCTCGTCGTTCCGCATCAAGTCGAAACGGACGCCATCGACAAGGCCCTGGAGAAGGCGGCGACCGAGAACAAGGTCGCGATCGCCATCCGGGGCGGCATGAGCGCGAAAGCGGCGTTTGAAAGCTTTGGGGTCATGTGAGGAGCGCGAAAGACGCCGGAGTTCGGCTTGTAGCCGCCAGGACGTTGATATGAATGTCGGCGGCGGTCGAGAAAGGGCGAGAGGCCATGCGAAGTCGACGGGGCGGATTTGGTCGCGTTTTCGTCACTGTCCTTTGCGGGGCGTTGTTTGCCGCCGCTGCCGCCGCCCGCGCGCAGGACGCGCGGCTCACCTACCCGTTGAACTCGGGCTGGCGTTTCGAGCAGACGCACGCCGAGATCGACGCGGAAAGGCCCGAATTTGCGGACCGAAGCTGGCGGCTCGTCGATGTGCCGCATAGCTGGAACAGGGTCGGCCTCTACGAAGCCGGCAATCCGTCGCATATCAACAAGCCCGAGGACATCAACAAGGTTCAGGGCGTCGGTTGGTACCGGTTGACGTTTGACGCGCCAAAGGCGCTCACGAGCCATAAAGCCTGGCTGCAATTCGACGGCGCCTCGGTTGACTGCCAAGTCTGGCTCAATGGCGTGAAGCTCGGCGAGCACCGCGGGGCCTTTTCCCGTTTCCGGCTTGACGCCACGACGGCGTTGCGCCCGGGAGAGTCCAATGTGCTGGCGGTCAAAACCGACAACAACGCCCCCGGCCCTGGGAGCGTGACGGCCGACATTCTGCCGATCATCGGCGACTTCTTCATTTACGGCGGCCTTTATCGCCCGGTATCGTTGATCGGGACGTCGCCGGTCCATGTCGATATGCTCGATTACGGGGGGCCTGGAGTCTATCTGCGAACCGAGCGGATCACGACGGAAGCCGCGGCGATCAAGGTCGGCGTCAAGCTCCGCAATGACGATGTCGCTGAGACCGATGCGGCGGTTCACGTTTCGGTGCGAGACGCCGACGATCACGAGGTCGCGGCGGCGACCGCGACAACTCCTATCGAGCCCGGCGGCTCGGCCCAAGTGGATCAATCCGTCGACGTGCCCAACCCTCACCTTTGGCAGGGCACGTCGGATCCGTTTCTGTACACGATCAAAGTCGAAGTCCAATCGCCGTCAGGAGCGGTTTTGGATCGTGTGACCCAACGATACGGCATTCGTCAGATAAAAGTGGATGCCGAGCGGGGTCTGATTTTGAACGGAAAACCGACGCCGCTGCATGGTGTGACCCTGCACCAGGATCGCGAGGGCAAAGGTTGGGCCGTCTCGCAGGCCGATCTGCGCGAGGACATGGCGTTGATCACCGAAATGGGAGCCAATACGATACGCCTCACCCACTATCAGCATTCTCCTTTTCTTCATGATCTCGCCGACGAGCAGGGCGTGATTTTGTGGGACGAAATCCCGTTCGTGACGAAATGGACCAATGGCGCCAGCCTGGAACCGACGGCGGCGCTGGCCGAAAATGCCGAGCAACAATTGATCGAACTCATAAGGCAAAACGAGAATCACGCCTCCGTCGCCGTTTGGGGTCTCGCCAACGAGGTCGATTTCGGTCTCAAGGCGCCGGCTTTTCTCGGCGGCGATCGAAAGCCGCCGCTTCCAGACCCGTTGCCTTTGCTGGCCAAGCTGAGGCAACTCGCGACAGTGGAGGATCCGACGCGGCCCACGACGATCGCCAATTGCTGCTTCGGTCGCGAAGGCGCGCCGGACGTCGTATCGGCGGCGGATCTTTCGGGCTCCAACCGATACTTCGGTTGGTACTATGGAACCCCGGCGGACATGGGAACCGCGCTCGACAAACTGCATGGGCGTTTTCCGGCAAAGCCGATGGGTCTCAGCGAATACGGCGCCGGCGCCTCCTTGACCGAATTCACCGACAATCCGCTGGGCGGACCTCACAATCCGCGCGGACGCCCCCAGCCCGAGGACTATCAGAGCTACTTCCACGAATCGATGCTGCCCCTGTTCCGCGCACGGCCTTATCTCTGGGGAACCTGGACGACCTTCATGTTCGATTTCGCCAGCGCCGCGCGCAGCGAGGGCGACAGCGTCGACATCAACACCAAGGGTCTCGTCAGCGCGGACCGTCGCGCGCGCAAGGACGCGTTCTATCTCTACAAGGCCAATTGGAGTCCGGCGCCCACGGTTCATATCGCCGATCGGCGTTACGTCAACCGCCGCTTGCCGGTGGTCGACGTCAAGATCTACAGCAACGCCGCCGCGACTGAGGCATGGCTGAACGGCAAGTCTCTCGGGGTCAGGAGCGACTGCCCCAACCGGGTCTGCGTATGGAGCGACGTCAAATTATCGTCTGGCGCCAACGAGATACGGGGGGCGGGCGGGTTTCCCTCTGGCAAAGTCGAGGATTCCGTGAGTTGGACGCTGGTCGTCGCCGATGACGTCTACCGCATAAAATCCGGCTCGATCGTCGGCGCCGATGGCCCGGAGGGCGTCTATGGCTCCGACGACTATTTCACCGGCGGCGGCGCCGGCAGGGTGACGGCGTTCGGCGACTTCGGGGCCAGGACCGTGCTCACGCCGATTGAAGGGACGATGTTCCCGGAACTTTTCAACGCTTATCGCAAGGGCGATTTCGCCTATCGCTTCGCGCTGCGCAACGGCTCCTATCGCCTCAAACTCAAGTTCGTCGAGCCCAACGCGGCGCCGGGCGCCCGTGTGTTCGCGGTGCTCGCCAATGGAGTGAAAGTGCTGGAGGACCTGGACATCGCAACTGAAGCCGGGGGTTCGCTCAAGGCGCTCGAAAAGACTCTGGTCGTCGAGGTGAGCAACGGCGCGCTCGATCTCCGGTTCAAACCCTCGAAGGGCGAAGCGATCGTCTCGGCGATAGATTTGGAGCCTCGGGGTTCGGGCGAGTGACGCCCCGTATCTGCCCGCGGCGACGCCTACAGGCCGAGGCAACGGCCGGCCAGTTCCTTCATGATTTCCTCGCTGCCGCCGCCGATGACATTGGGCTTGACGTCACGGTAGATGAGTTCAACCGTCGAGCCGCGCAAGTAACCGGCGCCGCCGAAGATCTGCACGGCTTCCGACGCGCAATGGTCGAGCGTCTGCGTCGCCTGGTTCTTGAGCATGCAGACGTCGGCGACCGGGTTGAGGCCGTGATCCATCTTCCACGCAGTCAATTCCAGATAGGCCTGCGACGTCTCGATGCGTTGCGCCATGTCGACGAGCTTGTGACGGATCACCTGATGCTTGCTGAGACGCTTGCCGAAAGTTTCCCGCTGCTGCGCGTAGTTTCTTGCCTCTTCGAAGGCGACGCGCGCATAGCCGATCGACGCGGCCGCGAGGCCCAGCCGTTCGTCGTTGAACGACTCGGCCAGCGCCTTGAATCCGGAATTTTCCGCGCCGATGCGGTTTTCCGCCGCGACCCGGCAATCGTCGAAAAACAGGGTCGCCGTATCCGAGGCCAACCAGCCCATTTTCTTCAGCGGCGAACGCTGCAGCCCCGGCGTGTCCCCCTCCAGCAGGAACAGCGACAGGCCCCCCGTGCCGGGGCCGCCGGTGCGGGCGACGACGGTAAAATAGTCGGCGCGCATTCCCGAGGTGATGAAGGTCTTTTCGCCGCTGAGAACGTAGTGATCTCCCACGCGCGTCGCCGTCGTGCGAATAGCGCCGACGTCGGAACCGCCCGACGGCTCGGTGCAGGCCAGCGCGGCGATTTTTTCGCCCGACAAAACGCGGGACAACACGCGGCGCGTCAGCGCCTCGGAGCCGAGCCGGGCCAGCGCCGGCATCGAGATGGTGTGAGAATTCAGGGCCGCTGCGACGCCGTTGCTGCAGCCGCGCGCCAGTTCCTGATGCAGGATGATCGTGTAAAATCGGTCCGCTTCCACGCCGCCGAATCGTTCGGGAAAGCCAATTTGCAGCATGCCGACCTCGGCCGCCTTGCGGTAGAGCTCGCGTGGGAAGGAACCCGCCTCGTCCCAGGCGAAGGCGTGCGGCCGGATTTCCTTGGCGACGAACCGACGCAGCTGTTCACGGAACGCTTCGTGGTCCTCGGTGTAGAAAAGGGAACTGTTCGCCACGTCAATGTCTCTGCTGTCGGAGCGAGAGGGAAAGGGCCGCCCTGCCTTCATTTCGCGAGAAGCGCGTGAGCCGGGGGCCGCGAGCTGTAGAGTTGTTCTATTTCAGCCGCCCTGCGCTCGACGATCAGGTTGTAGGCGAGCGTGCCCTTGTCGGTCGTCTCCACGGCGTGGGGATATTCGGTCATCAGCAGCGCCCTGACGATTCGATTTGAACTCGAGGTTCCGGTCGCCGCCGCCGCGTAAAGCCTTTGGTGGAAGGCGTCGCGAACGGTTCGGTGTGCGACGATGTCGGCGAAGCTCGCGTTGGGCGACAATTGCGCGAGCGTCCGGCAAACCTCGAAATCAGGAAACAACAGAATGCCGACTTCGTCACGGTCATGGCCGCAAATGACGAAATCGCGGACCAGCGGAAACAACAGATCGCTGACCTTTTCCCGCAACGCCCCGACGCTGACCCAGACGCCGGTCGACAGCTTGAAATCCTCCGCCAGACGGCCATCGAAAATCAGCCCCTGGCTCGGGTCGGCGGGATCGGCGAACCGCACCGCGTCGCCCAGGGAATAGAAGCCCTCGGCGTCGAACGCCTGCGCGGTCTTCTCGGGCTGCGCCCAGTATCCCGGCGTGACGTTCGGGCCTCTCACCATGAATTCGAGCTTGCGCCCGACCGGGACCAGCTTGACCTCGACGCCGGGTACGGGAAGACCGATGATCCCGGGGCGGTCGCAATACCAGTTGGCTGTGATCGCCAGCGGCGCGGTTTCCGTCGAGCCGAGCGTCGAGGTCATGAAGATTTTTTCGCCCACGGCCTCGATGGCGAGGCGCTGCAGATGGTCCCAGGCGGTCTGAGGCAGAACGGCGGCGGCATAGAACAGCATCTGCATTCGGCCGAAAAAGGCCTTGGCGAAGTCCTTGTTGGCGTCGAGATGGGGCAGCAGCGCCTCGTAGGTTTTCGGCACGCTGAAATAGACCGTCGGCCGGATCTCGACGAGATTCCTCACCGTCTTCAGGATTTCGTCGCCGACGGGCCGGCCGTCGTCGATGTAATAGCTGCCGCCGTGGAACAGCGTGGCGCCGAGGACGAAATTGCCGCCGAACGTGTGGTTCCAGGGGAGCCAATCGACGACCAAAGGCGGCGTTTCGCGCAGGAACGGCCAAGCCTGCGTCATCATTTGTTGATTGGCGCAGAGCATGCGATGCGTGTTGATGACGCCCTTGGGCATCGCTGTCGAGCCGGAGGTGAACAGCACCTTGGCGATCGTGTCGGGCGTGACCGCGGCGGCGGCGCGCGCCACCGCGTCCGTGACCTCCGTCGCCGCCATATCCTCGAACAGCGTTGAGGTGGATACGGGATCCCGGCTCACCACCAACGGGACGGAGGCGCCGATCGCGGCGACGGCAAGCGAGAATTGAGCGCCGCTCGCCGCGAAAATCAGACCCGGCTCGACGAGCGAGGCGACGTGGCGAAGCTTTTCGTGATCCTTCGAGGCGAGCGAAAACGGAACGGAAACCGGTACGTAGGGGACGCCGACATGCATCGCCGCGAGGCCGATGAGGGCGTGCTCGATGTCGTTGCCGGAGAGCGCCATGAGCGGGCGTTTGGGCGAAAGTCCGCGCTCGAGCAGGCCTTGCGCGAGGCGCTCGACCTTGGCGAAGGCCTGACCGTAGGTCACGCGGCGCCAATCCCCCTTGGCGTCGCGCTGTCCCAGGAAGACGCGATCCGGCGACGTCCGCGCCCAATAGGCCAGCCGCTCGGTGGCGGACCGGCAATAGGCCCCGAGCGGCTCGGGCGAGCGAAGCAGATTGGCGCCGTCGGCGCGCCGTTCCACGACGTCGCCGCGGGGGCCGAGCTTGATGAAACGCATTTCCGGCATGGTCGTCATCTCCGAGGCGGGTCTCAGGGTTCCGCCCGCCGCTTGCCGCCGACAAAGACGCCTATGCGGCGCGCCGCTTCCGGGCCGGCCGCCAGCGCGTGACCGACCCTCTCCGTCTCGGCCCAGATCTCGGGGTCTTCCTCGCCGAGCGTGCGCCGGATGAGTTCGACGCTGGCCCTCACCGAGGGGCCGGAATTGCCGCTGATCGTGCGCGCCAAATCCATCGCCACGCGCATCAGATCGGCGGGCTCGACGATCCGATTGATGAGGCCGTAGCTGAGCGCACTCTCGGCGCGGATCGGCTGCCCGGTCAGGATCATTTCGCGCGCGATCGCCGGGGCGAGGCGATGCGGCAGGCGCTGCACACCGCCCGCCGCCGCGAGCAGCCCCCATTTCACCTCCGGCAGACCGAATTTTGCCCGCAAACTCGCCACCACGAGGTCGCAGGCGAGCACGATCTCGAAGCCGCCGGCGAGCGCCGCGCCATCGACCACCGCGATCCAAGGTTTCGCACGGGGCGCGCGAACGAAGCCCGCGAAGCCGCCGTCGTCCGGAAACAGCGAGCCCTGCCTCCCCGCGAGTACGACCGCCAGATCCGCGCCGGCGCAAAACACGCCGTCGCCCGCCGCAGCGAGAATGACGACATCGACGCCGTCGTCCGCCTCGAGCTCGCGGACTGCGCGTTGCAACTGATCGGTCAGGTCGGCGTCGATCGCGTTGGCTTTCTCCGGCCGGTTGAGCGTAACCACGGCGATCCGGTCGCCGGGAAAGTCGACCAGAATGCGCGGCGACGCGTCGTCGCGGTGTGTTGCCTGGGCCAAACTTTCCTCCTTCGCCGCCTGTTGAGCAGGGCTCGGCTAGTCCGGTTGGATCTCGACGAGCGCGCGGCGGATCGGGACCTGGTCGCCAACCGACACGTGGATCGCGGTCACGACGCCGCGGATCGGCGCATTGACTCGAAATTCCATCTTCATCGCGCTGAGGACGAGCAGCGTTTCCCCCTTTTCGACATGCGCGTTGGGCTCGACGATTATCGCCGCGATCATGCCCGGCATCGGCGCGCGAACGATCGATGATCCCCCGGTCTCTCCGGCGCGGGAGCGCGTAAACCGTTCGCGAACCACGAAGTCGACCGAGCGGTGGGTCAGATAGAGTTCAGCCCCGGACACGATCGCGGTTATCGGTTCGTCGACGCCGTCGATCTGGACGCGACAGCGTCGGCCCCGATTCTCGGGCAGGCGCACGGTCGCGGGCTTGCCGTCGACGCGGACGCAATAGGATCCGTCGCGTTCGATCGCGATGCCGACTCGGCCCGACCAGCCGCCACAATCGAACGCAATCGTCTCCTCGTCCCAGGGCGCGCTGCGCCAACCGCGCAAGCTCGGAGGCTGATGGTCGGCATCGCGTGCGTAAAGCAACGCCGCCGCCAGGGCGATCGATGGCGACGGCGGTTGCGCCGGCGTCGTGGCTATATGCTCGGCGATGAAACCGGTACTGAGCGCGCCTACCGCAAAGGCCCGGTGAGACAGGCAGGCCAGCAGAAAACTCCGATTGGTCGGCAGTCCCGCCAAGGTCAGGTCCTCGAGCGCCAGGGTGAGCCGGCGGGTCGCCTGCTCACGGTCCCTGCCGTAGCCAATCACCTTGGCGATCATAGGATCGTAAAAGGTCGAAATGCGAAGGCCTGACCGCAAGCCGTCATCGACTCGGACGCCGGCCCCCTGCGGCGGCTCCCAGGCGATCACTTCGCCCGACTGCGGCAGGAAATCCGCCGCCGGATCCTCGGCATAGAGCCGCGCCTCGATCGCGTGACCGCGGATGCGGATCGCGTCTTGCGTCAACGGCAGCCGCTCGCCGGCGGCCACGCGCAATTGCCATTCCACGAGGTCGAGCCCGGTGACCATCTCGGTGACGGGATGCTCGACTTGAAGTCGCGTGTTCATTTCGAGGAAATAGAAGCCGTCCGAGGCGTCGACGAGGAATTCTATCGTTCCGGCGTTGACATAGCCGACGGCGCGCGCCGCGGCGACGGCGGCCTCGGCCATGAGACGGCGCAGCGAGGGATCCAAACCCGGCGCCGGCGCTTCCTCTATCACTTTCTGGTGCCGCCGTTGAATCGAGCAATCCCGATCGCCGAGATGCACGACGTTGCCGTGCTGATCGGCAAATACCTGCGCCTCGACATGCCGGGGGGCGACGATCGCCTTTTCCAGCAGCACGTCGCCGCGTCCGAACGCTTTCGCCGCTTCCGAGCGCGCCGACGCCAGAGCTTCAGGGAAATCGCCGGCGCAGGCGACCAGACGCATCCCCTTGCCGCCTCCTCCGGCGACTGCCTTGATCATGACGGGATAGCCGATGCGATCGGCCTCCCTGACGAGCCGGGCCGGCGATTGATCCTCGCCGTCGTAGCCCGGTACGCAGGGGACGCCCGCGGCGAGCATCATCTGTTTGGCGCGCGCCTTGTCCGCCATGGCGCGGATCGCGGCGGCCGGCGGCCCGACGAACACCAGACCGGCAGCCGCGCAGGCCTCGCAGAAATCGGCGTTTTCGGAGAGGAAGCCATAGCCGGGATGCACGGCGTCGGCGCCCACCCGGCGCGCGGCGGCGATGATCTTCTCGATGTTGAGATACGAGTCCGCCGCCGGGCCCGCACCGATGCAAACCGCGCGATCGGCCGCCGTGACATGAGGCATGTCCGCGTCCGCCTCGGAGAACACCGCGACCGTTCGCAGTCCCATCGCTCGGGCCGTGCGCGCGATCCGGACCGCGATCTCGCCGCGATTGGCGATCAGCAAGGTTGCGAAAGATCGAGGTCTGGGGGGAGGGCTCGAGGTCATTGGCTCGCCCCGGCGGCCGGGCGGCGACTTTCATCGGTCATCCCCATGCGCTTGGTGATGATCTCCAGCATGATTTCATCGGCGCCGCCGCCGATCGAGGTGGCGCGGATATCGCGATACAGCCGCGAGATCGGCGTCTCGTTCATGAAACCCATGCCGCCGTAGAACTGCAGGCAGGCGTCCGACACTTGCCGCGCCAACCGGCCGGACGTCAGCTTGGCCATCGAGGCGAGCGTGGTGACGTCGGCGCCTTCGACGATCTCGGACGCGGCGCGATAGATCAGCGAGCGCAACAGTTCGATCTCGGTCTGCAATTCGGCGAGGCGGAAGCGAACGACCTGATTGTCGAGGATGCGGCGGCCGAAGGCCTTGCGGGCGCCGGTGTAGGCGATCGTATCGGCTACGGCTTTTTCCAGCGGACGCATCATGCTGGCCGCCGCCCACAAACGCTCTTCCTGGAACTGTTCCATCTGATAGACGAAGCCGCGTCCCTCCTCGCCGACGCGATTGCGCTTGGGCACGCGTACGTCGTCGAAGAAGATCTGCGCCGTGTCGGACGAGCGCAGCCCGAGCTTGTCGAGCTTGCGGGCGATGGTCACGCCGGCGCTTTTGAGCGGCACGCAGATGATCGACTTCGAACGGTGCAGCGGGCCGTCACTCGTGTTGGCGAGCATGCACATCCAATCGGCCTGCACGCCGTTGGTGATCCAGAGTTTGCCGCCGTTGATCACGTAGTCGCCGCCGTCGGACCGTGCGACCGTCTTGATCCGGCCGACGTCGGAGCCGGCGCTCGGCTCCGAGACGCCGATGCAGCCGACCCGCTCGCCGGCAATGGCGGGACGCAGGAATTCCTCGCGCAGCTCGTCCGAACCGTGACGCGCCAGCGCCGGCGTGGCCATGTCGGTCTGCACGCCGATCGACAGCGGAACGCCGCAGCAAGCGATTTCGCCCAGCGTTTCGGCGAACGCCAGCGCAAAAGTATAATCGAGACCCAGTCCGCCGTATCGCTCCGGCTTGTTGATGCCGAGGAAGCCGCCCGCGCCGAACTTCGCCATCACCTCGTGCGCGGGATAGATGCCGGCCGCTTCCCATTCGTCGACATGCGGGTTGATCTCGGTCTCGATGATTTTCCGGGCCGAGCGCTGCAGCTCGAGATGCTGTTCGGTATAGATGCTCATAGGCGAGCCACTCCGAAGGTGTTCGGATTGAGCGAGCGCCTGTCGGCGTCGCGGCAGATTTGCAGGCAATACGCGAGCACACGCCGCGAATCGCGGGGGTCGATGATGCCGTCGTCCCAGAGACGCGCGGTCGCGAACAGCGCGGTGGATTCCCGGTCGAACTGATTGATGAGTTGTCGTTCTTGCGCGTTCAGGGCGTCGCGATCGACGCCCTCGCCACGTCGGGCGCGACTTTCCTCGGTGATGATGGTCATGACCCTGGCGGCCTGTTCGCCGCCCATCACCGCGACCCGGTTGTTCGGCCACGCGAACAGGAAGCGCGGCTCGAGCGAGCGTCCGCACATGCCGTAATTGCCGGCCCCGAAGCTCGCGCCGATGTGCAGCGTGATCTGCGGTACGGTCGCGTTCGCCACCGCTTGCAGCATCTTCGCGCCGTGCTTGACGATGCCGCGCCGCTCCGCGTCGACGCCGACCAGGAAGCCGGTGATGTTGTGCAGATAGAGGATCGCGCTGCCGGCCTGACACATCAACTGAATGAATTGCCCGGCCTTTGCGGCGCCGTCGGCGTCGATCGGTCCGTTGTTGCCGATGATTCCGATCGTCATGCCCTCGATCGCCGCTTGCCCGCAAATCGTCGTCGGCCCGTAATTGGCCTTGAATTCGAGAAAGTCGGAGCCGTCGACCAACCGCGCGATGACCTCACGCACGTCATAGGCTTTGCGGAAATCGACGGGGGTTATTCCGGCCAGTTCGTCGGCGCTGTAGAGCGGCTCGGCGAAATCCGCGATCGGCGCCGCGAGCGCCCAGCCGAGCCCGGCGATGATCCGTCGCGCGCAGTCGAGCGCAGCCTCGTCGTCATCGACGATATAGTCGGAAACGCCTGAAACGCTCGAGTGCATCTCCGCGCCGCCCAGCTCTTCGTCGGTGGCGATTTCGCCGGTGGCGGCTTTGAGGAGCGGCGGGCCGGCCAGGAACACCTTGGCTTTGGATCTGACCATGACGACGTAGTCCGACATTCCCGGCAGATAGGCGCCGCCCGCCGTCGCCGAACCGTGCACGACGCTGATCTGCGGAATGCCAGCCGCCGACAGGCGCGCCTGGTTGCGGAACATGCCGCCGCCTTCGACAAAAATCTCCGATTGCCATTGCAGGTTGCCGCCCCCGGATTCCACGAGATAGATCACGGGCAGCTTGTTCTCGGCCGCGATTTCCTGCGCGCGCAATTGTTTCTTCATGCCGAGCGGCAGGATCACGCCGCCCTTGATGCCGCTGTCATGGGCGATCACCATGCATCTGACGCCGCTGATGACGCCCATGCCGCAAATGACGGCGCCGCCGAGCACGTTGTCGCGGCCGTCGTCCTCATGCATGCCGAAACCGGCGAGCGTCGAGAGTTCGAGGAACGGACTGCCGCGGTCGAGCAAGCGGGCGACGCGCTCGCGCGGCGGCAACTGCCCGCGCTGTTCGAACAGGTCACGCCGCTTGTTCGACAGGGCGCGGACAGACCTTTCGTGAGCGCGCACCTCGTCGAGCAGGCGCAACATCGCGGCGCGGTTGGCCGCGAACTCGCCGTTGGATACAGAGACAGCGGATTCCAGAATCGCCATGCCCGAGCTTCTCAGTTGGATTCGTTGTTGAAGGTGAGGAAGTCGAGTTCGGTCTCGAGTTCGAAGCCGCGATAGGGAACCGAGCGATCATGCGCCGGCATCTCCCAGTCGAAGCGCGCGTTCGGGGCCGCGCCATCGACGCGCAAGCACGATCCGGAAATGAAGCTCGCCGCTTCCGACAGCAGGAACACGATCGCGGCGGAAACCTCGGATTCCGTTCCGAAGCGCTTGAGCGGCACATAGGTTTGCTGATGCTGGAATTGCGCCCGCATCTTTTCCGGATAGGCGCGCAGGCCCGAGGAGGCGATCCAACCGGGCGCCACGGCATTGACCCTTACGCCCGCGTAAGCCCATTCGACCGCCGCCGTTTTCGTCAGGTTCAGCATTCCCGCCCTGGCGGCGCCGGAATGGCCCATGCCGGGCATCGAATGCCACATGTCGGCGATGACGTTGACGATGGCCCCGCCGTTCGCCTCCATGGATTGACGAAAGCACTCGCGCGCCATCAGGAAGCCTCCAGTCAGATTGTTGCGCACCACCGCGTCGAAGCCATTGGGCGAAATGTCCTTCAGCGGCGATGGAAACTGGCCGCCGGCGTTGTTGACCAAAGCGATGATCGGCGAACCTGAGCTCATGATGTCGGCCACCGTGCTCGCGACAAGTTCGGGCTGACGTATGTCGCAGGCGTGGCAGGTCGGCTCGATGGCGCCGGTGGCGGCGATTTCCCCGGCGACCGCCTGCAACTTCTCGATTTTGCGTCCGACGAGCGCGACATGGGCGCCGAGCGAGGCCAGTTCATGCGCGGTGCAGCGACCGATGCCGCTGCCGCCGCCAGTGACGACGATCCTTTGTGCGGCGAACAACCCCTGGCGAAAGATCGATCGATAGGTCACTTGCCACGCCCCCCGGGAGGATTGTTCATCGTCGCTGCATCCGTTTGGTTTCGAATTTGTCGGCCACCGCCTCGATTCGCGCGACGGCGTGTTCGATTCTGTCGAGGGCCGGCGGTTCGACTTCGGCTTTTCCGATGACCAGGCGCAGGACATTCATGAATGCGTTGGTCGAGTGATCGATGTCCAACTTCGCCTGGCCAAACAGAAAGCCGGAAATGTGATGGTCGATGCCGCCGAAGACGAGATCGCGGATCAATGCCGCCGAAACACCGCCGCGGAATTCGCCGCTGGCCACGCCGTCCTTGAAGACTTCAGTGAAAACGTGGGTGTAGCGGCGATTCAGCTCGTATAGCGGCCCTTGGTAATAGTCGCCTTCGTTGCGGACCTCGTTGGAACAGAGGCGGGCGAGTTCAGGATTCTCATGCAGCGATTTGAGATGCTGACGGATGATGAAGCGCATTTTGTTTTCGGCGCCCTGGATGCCGGGCAGCGTCTCGTCAAACAATTGCAGCATCGTCTCGTACCAGAGTTCAACCACCCGGATGACGAGGTCGCGTTTGCTGGGAAAGAACGTGAAGATGGTTCCCTCGGCGACGCCGGCCCGCGCCGCAATGTCGGAGACGGCCGTTTTGGCGTAGCCGTTCTGGACGAACGCGTCGCGCGCGGCCGCTTCGATGTCCTTGACTCGACGCTCCCGCGGCAGCCGCACGACCGCGCGCTTGCCCGCGTCAGCGAGCACCGGATTCGATCCGATTGCTGACCGGCGTCTGTTTTGTGCGCCTGTGGCCCGAGCCGCCATCCCACGTTTCCCACCGACGAATTCATTTTATTGAGGAATGCTCAATAATGGAACCGCTGCGCCGCGTCAAGCCGCGTCGGAAGACAAATGGCGCTCTGCGATGGGCGTGGACCGTCTCCGCTGGGCGTTCGGCTATCGGTCGGCCTGGATACAATATGTTCATATTATTGATAATAAGCAATTATTCGTGATTTCGACGCACCGGCGCAACTTGATCGCGCGCCGGGAAGGGTTGATCGTTCGATGGCGGCCCGATTCGCGGCGTCCCGATTATTCGCGGTCGAGGCGGCGCGTTCTTTCCCATTTTCCGCGGCCCAGGGCAGAAATAAAGTGACGCTCAATAGCTCTGGACCCCTCGGCGCGGTCTCGAACTTGCGCTGCGGCCTGACGGCTCGGCGCCCGCTCGACCGTCCGTCGCCGCCATGGGTATTTTCCGGCCCTGGCAGGGCAGGGGGAACGCTCGCTAGAGCGATTTCCAAGTCGAGGCGATGGGCGGTTTGATTTCGCCGCCGCACTCCTGTTTGCCTACGCGCTGAAGCGCGACCCGACGATCCTGTCCCCCAAAACCGCGGAGTTATCGGCCATGACCGAGACGATCGTCGTCATCAACTCCGGCTCCACCAGCCTGAAGTTCGCGGCCTATGCGGTGGACGGCGCCGAGCCGCTGAAGCCGATCTGCCATGGCGAATTGAGTGATATTCAGGGCGATCCCAAGTTCGAGGCCAAGAACGCGGCGGGTCAGCCGATGCAGGCGCTCGGCAAAGTCCCCAAGGGCCATAGCGACGCGCTCCCTTTCGTCGTCTCCTGGTTGGAAACGAACATCGCGGGGATGAAGTGGGTTGCCGCCGGACACCGAATCGTGCTCGGCGGCGAAAGGTTCGAGTCGCCGGTTCTGGTCGATGCCGACGTGCTGGAATATCTCGAGTCTCTCGTCGCCATGGAGCCCTCTCACCAGACTTACAACGTCCAGGGCGCCCGCGCGCTGGCCGAGGCGTTTCCGGGGCTGCCGCAGGCGGCGTGCTTCGATACCTCGTTCCATCGCACAATGCCTGATGTGGCGCAGACTTACGCGCTGCCGAAGGACGTGCGCGACGCGGGCGCGAGGCATTGGGGCTTTCACGGCATTTCCTACGACTATATCAGCCGCCAGCTTCCCAGATATGCGCCGAAGGCGCGGCGGGTGATCGTCGCGCATCTGGGCGGCGGCGCCAGCCTGTGCGCCCTGCTCGACGGCCGGAGCGTCGATACGACGATGGGTTTTGGAACGCTGACGGGATTGCCGATGGCGACGCGGTCGGGAGACGTGCCGCAAGACCTGCTGTTGTATCTGTTGCGCCGCAAGCTGTTCGACGACGCCTCGTTGCAGGCGATGCTGAGCGAGCGCTCCGGAATGCTCGGCCTGTCGGGAATCAGCGGCGACATGCGTGTGTTGCAGGACAGCGACGATCCGCGGGCGGTCGCGGCTTTGGCCTATTTCGTCTATGCGATGACCAAATATGTCGGCGCCTATGTGTCCGTGCTGGGCGGGTTGGACGCGTTGGTGTTCACGGCGGGCGTCGGCGAGCACTCGGCGCCGGTGCGCGCCGCATTGTGCGCCAAGCTGGGGTGGCTCGGCGTGGCGCTCGATAGTCCGGCGAACCTTTCCGGCGGACCGCGCATTTCCACCGCCGACAGCCCCGTATCGGTCTGGGTCATCCCCACCGACGAAGAGTTGATGATCGCCCAGCACACGCTGGCGCTGGTTCGACCATAGCACGGACGCCGACGCGTCTGAGGGATTTCCGAGGCTTGCGTCGCGGCCGCGTCGGCGCCCGTGATGGCGGGCGCGGAGGGCGCGCGCAGGCTCAATACACGGAAGGCGCGCGCGTTGGATGATCCTTACAAGACGCTCGGCGTATCGAGGGACGCCTCCCAGGAGGCGATCCGGGCCGCCTATCTCAAGCTGGCCAAGCAACACCATCCCGACCTCAATCCCGGCGACGCCAAGGCCGAGGCGACGTTCAAGACGATCGCGAGCGCCAACGACCTGCTCTCCGACGCCGAAAAGCGGGGAAAGTTCGATCGCGGCGAGATCGACGCGGCAGGCCAGGAGCAGGCGCCGCGATATTCCTACCGCGACCACGCGGATGGCGAATCGGGCCGCCGATACAGTCGGGCCGGCTCACAGGCGGGCGGATGGAACGAAGACGAATTCGGCGACATGTTCACCTCGATGTTCGGCGAGAGGGGACAGGCCGGCTCGACCACGCCCCGGCGCGGCGCGGACACCAGCTATGTCCTGTCGACGAGTTTTCTCGACGCCGTCAACGGGGCGACGCTCCGCCTGACCCTTCCCGACGGCATCGCCTTGGAGGTCAAGGTCCCGCCGGGAACGGCGGACGGCCAAACCCTCCGTCTGCGCGGCAAGGGCGAGCCGGGCCGCAACAATGGCCCCGCCGGCGACGCGCGCATCGAAATTCATGTCGCGCTGCATCCGCATTTCCGCCGTGACGGGCAGGACATCCGGCTGGTTCTGCCGGTGACGCTTGCGGAAGCCGTGCTCGGCGGCGACGTCGAGGTTCCCACGCCGCGCGGCGCCGTGCACATGCGCGTGCCCAAGCATTCGGACGACGGCACGGAACTCAGGCTGAAAGGGCGGGGCGTGCCCGCGCACAACGGCTTGCCGGCGGGCGACCTCTACGCGAAATTGAACGTAGTGATCGGCCCCGCGGACGCGGCGCTGGAGTCCTTCCTGCGCGATTGGAAGCCCGAACACGCGTCAAATCCCCGGCGGAGCATACAGGAGCCGACATGATCAACATCGACGCCATGGTCGAACTTTATTCGCGCCTGGAGCGGCCCGTCCTCGAACGTTGGATCGCCGACGATTGGGTGCGCCCGGACCAGCGCGACGGCGAATACACGTTTCGGGAAATCGACGTGGCCCGGGTTCACCTCATCCTCGAATTGCGCGACCAATTGGACGTCAACGAGGCCGCGCTGCCCGTCGTGTTATCACTGCTCGATCAACTCTACGACCTGCGCCGTCAGATGCGCGCCCTGGGAGACGCGTTCGTACGTGTCGCGCCCGCCGACGTTCAACGCGGCGTGGTCAGCGAGTTCACGCGACGCCCGATCTGATCGCCGGTCTTGGCGACGTCTGAGTAGATCCCGCATCTCGCCAATGGCCGCCCGCCGTGAGTACGTGCCGGCTTCGCGACGCGCAGGTCGCGAGGAGCGGATCCGATTCTCGAGTCCAAGTATTTTCCGCGGTCGAATGTCCGTCCGAAGGACAGGTGAAAAAATGGAATCGAACTTTCCGCGCTCCTGGATGTGGTCCGAAGCGTTCGCGATGCTGGATCGAGCGGAGCTTTTGCGTCGTGTCGTGTTTCGCCCGCCACGCTCCGTCGCGCGCCTACCCGTGTGGGAGCCGCCCGTAGATGTTTTTGAGACGCGCGAGGAAGTGATCGTCTTGGTCGCCTTGCCCGGCGTCGACGCCGAGAGCGTCGAGGTCTCGCTCGACGGCGGCGTTTTGATTTTTTCCGGGAACCGGGCTTTTCCCGAGGAAATGGGCGCGGCCGTGATCCATCGGCTCGAACTGCCGCAGGGGCGTTTCGAGCGCCATGTGCCGCTGCCGCCGGGCCGCTACAGCGCGGCGCGGCGCTCGGCGTCGGACGGTTGTTTGACCATCGTACTGGAAAAATTAGGAGCGTTGGGTGGCTGAACTTCAGCAAACGGATTCCGCTTTGGTCGAGCCGCCGGCGATTCCGGCCGCCGTGCCGCTCGACGCGCTCATCATCGTGCCGATGAGGAATGTCGTGTTGTTTCCGGGCGCGGTGCTGCCCATCACCGTCGGCCGACCGATTTCCATCAAGGCTTCGCAGCAGGCCGTGCGGGAACAAAGGCAGATCGGCGTCCTGCTGCAAAAGGACCCGATGGTCATCGATCCCGTCGCGTCCGATCTGCACCGCGTCGGGACGATCGCCAACGTGGTGCGCTACATCACGACGCCCGACGGCGCGCACCATGTCGTCTGCCAAGGCGAACAGCGCTTCGAGGTGATCGAATATTTGACCGGTTGGCCGTTTCTCGTCGCCAAGGTGCGCGCCATCGCCGAGACAGAACCCGATCCGCCGAGCGCGGAGATCGAGGCCCGCTTCCTGTTCCTGAAAGGGCAGGCGGTCGAAGCGCTACAACTGCTTCCGCAAGCCCCGCCCGAACTGCTGGCGGCCGTCCAGTCCGTGGAATCGCCAGCGACCCTGGCGGACATGGTCGCCAATTACATGGACGCCGCGCTCGGCGAAAAGCAGGACATCCTCGCGACCGTCGAGATCGGCCCCCGGCTGGATCGGGTTTCGAAAATATTGGCGCACCGCATTGAAGTCTTGCGCGTGACCCAGGCGATAGGGCGGGACACGCGCGCTTCGTTGGATGGACGCAATCGCGAAATGCTGCTGCGCGAGCAGATGGCGGCGATTCAGCGCCAACTCGGCGAAGGCGATGAAGGCAAGGCCGCCGAAATGGCCGAACTCAGCCAGGCGATCGTCAAGGCCGCGATGCCAAAAGACGTCGACGAGCAGGCGCGCAAGGAATTGCGTCGATTGGAGCGCATGCCGGAAGCGGCCGCCGAATTTGGCATGGTGCGCACCTATCTCGACTGGTTGACCGAACTGCCGTGGGCGCTCACCGAGGAGAAACCCATCGACATCTCCGCGGCGCGCCGGATCCTCGACGAGGACCACTTCGGACTGGAGAAGATCAAGCGCCGGATCATCGAGCATCTCGCTGTGCGCAAGTTGGCCCCCAACGGCAAGGCGCCCATTCTTTGCTTCGTCGGGCCGCCCGGCGTCGGCAAGACCTCGCTGGGCAAATCGATCGCGCGCGCCATGGAGCGCAAATTCGTGCGCGTGAGCCTGGGCGGCGTTCATGACGAGGCCGAGATTCGCGGCCATCGGCGCACCTATATCGGCGCTTTGCCCGGTGATATCATTCAAGGGATCCGCAAGGCGGGCGCGCGCAACTGCGTGATGATGCTGGACGAGATCGACAAGCTCGGCTCCGGTGTGCACGGCGATCCCGGCTCGGCTTTGTTGGAAGTGCTCGATCCCGAGCAGAACAATAGTTTTCGCGACAATTATCTCGGCGTGCCGTTCGATCTCAGCCGCGTCGTGTTCATCACGACAGCGAATATGCTCGACACCATTCCCGGGCCGCTGCGCGACCGCATGGAAATCATCGGCCTCTCCGGCTACACCGCGGCCGAAAAATTCGAGATCGCCTGCCGCTATCTGGTCCAGCGGCAACGCGAAGCCAACGGATTGACGCCGGATCAGGTCGAAATCACCGATGACGCCGTGCGTGACATCATCAACTACTACACCCGCGAGGCGGGCGTGCGAAATCTGGAACGCGAGATTGGCAAGACGCTGCGCCATGTCGCGGTGCGCGTCGCCGAAGGCGAGACCGGGCGCATCGCTGTCGCGGTCAAAGATCTGGCCGCCATTCTCGGAGCGCCGATTTTCGACAACGAGGTCGCCATGCGCACCAGCGTGCCCGGCGTGGCGACGGGGCTCGCCTGGACGCCCGTCGGCGGAGATATTCTGTTCATCGAGGCGACTGGAAATCCAGGCAATGGCGGATTCATCCTCACCGGCCAACTCGGCGAGGTGATGCGAGAAAGCGCGCAGGCGGCGCTGAGCGTCGTCAAGAACCGCGCGAGTCTGCTCGGCATCGACGCCGCGCGATTTCCCAAGCTCGACATCCACATTCATGTGCCCGCCGGCGCGACGCCCAAGGATGGACCCAGCGCCGGCGTCGCGATGTTCATGGCCTTGACCTCATTGTTGACGAACAGGAATGTCCGCAACGATACCGCGATGACCGGAGAGATCAGCTTGCGCGGTCTCGTGCTGCCGGTGGGCGGCGTCAAGGAAAAAGTCATCGCCGCGCAGCGCGCCGGTCTCAAACGCGTCATGCTGCCTGCGCGCAATCGCCGCGACCTCGACGACATTCCCGACGAAACGCGCAACCATCTCGAGTTCATATGGCTGGAGCGCGTCGAAGACGCGGTCGCGGCCGGGTTGGAGCCTGCCGGAAGAACCGGCGACGACTCGCCGTCGCTGCTTTCGCCCGAACTGGCGGACATGATCGCGTGACGGCGCGCCGTCACGCGACGCCAAACAAATCCTTGACCCGCTGACTGAGTCGCGAAGCGAGATTGTTGTCGGGCTTGTTGCGGTCGGCGAAGTCTTCGAGACGCGCCTTGCCCACCGCTTGCCGTCGCGCGAGAACCTCGCCGAGCGCGGCGGCCAGGGCAGGCCGCTGCTCGATGATCGGCGCCAGATCTTCCTTGGCGATTTCGTAAACAATGGCCTTGGTGAGGGCTTTGATCTTGAACATGGTCGCAGCGCCGGCCAGAACCCCGGCCTCGCCAAAACTATCGCCCGGCGCCAGACGCAGCGCCTCCTCTTCGACCGCGCCGTTCTTCTGCACGGCGATCAATACGCCCGCGCTCAGGATCGATAACGCCCGGGCGACGCTGCCTTGTTGGACCAGAACGTCGCCCACCCGATGCGTTCGACGCTTCATCTTCGGCACGAGCGCGATCCGTTCCTCTTCCGAGAGCGGCGCGAAAATCGGCAGGTGGTCCAACAGTCGTCGCGGCATATCTTCCGGGGTGGGCTCCCTGCCTCGGAGCGCCAACGGCGCCAGAGTCCCGCTCGGCGGCGCGAGGCGAATGCCCGCGGACGCACAATGTCGAAACACCAGGTCGAACAGTTCGTTCTGCGCGTCGGGACCCTGTTCGTACGACGACACGAAGAACTGAACGTCGTATCCCATGGCCACGGCGTCCAAGGTTCGCATCGCGACATTGGGCGCCGGCTTCCGCAGGATGCTGTTGCAACTCAACAACGCGGATTCCAGGGCGACGCGGCCGCGCGAGGGCGAAATTGTCGGCTCGAGCCGAATGTTGACCGTGATGCCGTGAGCCTTCATCGGTCGGCTCGTGTTGATCAACTTCGCCTTGGCGATCACGCTGTTGGGTATGACGGCGACGTCGTTGTCGAGGGTGAGGACGAGTGTCGCTCGCCAGTTGGTCTCGATGACCTGCCCCTGCGTGCCGCCGTCGAGGATCACCCAGTCTCCGGGTCCATAGGGTTTGGACAGATTGAGCACGACGCCGGAAAAAACGTCGCCCAGGGTATTCTGCAGCGCCAGTCCGAGAACGATGGCGATAATTCCGGAGGCCGCCAACAGGCCGGTGATGGGGATGTCGAAGA
>Ga0302319_10004320_pt1 | contig 29208 bp, 30 predicted proteins | sample Bog_T0_2_FD_203319 | JGI IMG/M metagenome (GOLD analysis project Ga0302319, IMG submission 203319) | Peat permafrost microbial communities from Stordalen Mire near Abisko, Sweden - Bog_T0_2 | ecosystem: Environmental > Terrestrial > Soil > Wetlands > Peat | place: Sweden: Abisko, Stordalen Mire... | reverse complement strand
TTGATGTCTCTGTCGTTTCGCTTTCATTTGGTTGTCTGTTGTTTTTCTACCGCCCTCGCGGGCGGTTGTCCATCAGACACCAAAAAGTCTTACTTAGCCACTGGTCCGAATTTCGGGGACAAGCTCATTAAACTCATGTTGAAGTTGTCACTTAAACTCGCTATGTAAAGTGGAACGATAATTAAAGCAAGGATACTGAGTGGCCAAAGTGCAAGCGCTTTCAACCCTCTGTAAAAATCGCCATTTACATCATTTGCTAACGTTATTGATTTTTTTGCAAGCCAACGTCCGCAAATAATTTGATAAACAGTCAAAAGTACTCCAATAAAAATAAAAATCACAAACGAGACTGATATTATTTTTTTGGAGCCATAATCTTTTTTATTCCTCTTCATCTTTCACGCCCTGCATCCGTTTCGTCGGGCAGCCGGCGCGCAGCCAGCCGTTCACGAACATGTCCAGGTCGCCGTCCATCACGCCTTGAACATTGCTCGTTTCCACGCCGGTGCGCAAATCTTTCACCATGCGATACGGCTGGAAAACGTAGCTGCGAATCTGATTGCCCCACGAGACGCTGCCTTTCTCGCCGTAAAATTTTTCCATGTCGGCTTTTTCCGCATCCACACGCTGCGCGAAAATCCGCGAGAGCAAGAGGTTCATCGCGGTCGCGCGGTTTTGATGCTGCGAACGTTGCGCCTGCGACGCGACGACGAGACCGGTCGGGATGTGCGTGATGCGCACGGCGGTCTCGACTTTGTTCACGTTCTGGCCGCCCTTGCCGCCGGAACGAAATGTGTCCACGCGAAATTCATTTGGCGGAATGACAATTTCACCGTCGCTCTCCTCGATTTCCGCAATCGTGTCCACGCTGGCAAAACTGGTGTGGCGGCGTTTGTTGGAATCGAAAGGCGAGATGCGCACGAGACGATGCACGCCGCGTTCGGCCTTGCAAAAGCCGTAGGCGTTCTCGCCCTTGATGAGCATGGTGACGCTTTTGAGGCCGGCGGTTTCGCCGGTGAGCGCGTCGGTAACTTCGACTTCCCAGCCGCGCGATTCGGCCCAGCGCGTATACATGCGCGAGAGCATTTCCGCCCAGTCCTGCGATTCCGTGCCGCCCGCGCCGGAGTTGATGGTGAAGATGCAATTTTTTTTGTCATGCGGGCCGTTCAGGAACAATCTCAATTCCAGCGCGTCGAGTTCCTTGAAAAAATTGGCGAGGTCGCGCGTGAGTTCGGCCTCGATCTGCACCTGGGCGGCGGCGGGTTCGGCCTCGCCGAGTTCGAGCATGACGCGGAAATCGTCGAGCTGCTTCTCCAGTTTCTGGAGCGGTTCGAGCTTGTTGCGGATGACCCCGGCCTCGTCAATGAAGCCCTGGGCTTTCTCGCGGTTGTTCCAGAACTTTTCGTCCGCCATCAGCGAATTCAGCTCGGTGAACCGCTTTTGCAAGGTGGCGACGTCAAAGAAACCTCCGCAGATGCGTAAGTTTCTCGGTGGCGGTCGTCAGCTGTGGGGCGATCATTTCGAACATGGCGGCAGGATACTGGAACCGGAATTCAAAATCCAGAAGGGAAAAACTACGGCAATATTGTTTAGCGTCTATGTCTGCCCTCGCGATTTTTTTTCTGCCGAGTCCGCCGCCATAATTCCAAAGCCAGAAAGAGCAGCAGCAGGAGCAGCAGCAGCATATAACTCCATTCCAAGATGGGCCGCAAAGTATCGACGACGCGTTTGTCAAAAGTTGACAGTTTTTCGGTCTGGTCTTGCGCAGTCGTGATGCCCGGTGCATTTGTGACGATGGAAATCGTCCTGATGCCGTTCGATGGGTTCTGCATTGCAATCCATTCGTACCGGGCTTGCCCGTTCGCGGATTGATCATTGAAAGCCATGTTGTTCGCAAGGTTGGGGTGGCTTTCGGGTGACGCCGGCGATGTTCCTGCGCCGGAATTATTGTAGCCGGGCATGGAACCATAATTACCTGGCGCGCGGTTTGCGTTGGGTGCAGTACCGTAGGCGGGCTGGGATTGCCCCGGTTTGACGGTCGGCAGGAAATAATCCGCTGTAATACCAGACTGGTTTGGACTGGCAGCGAGCCTGGAATTATTCCATTCCTCCACATGTCCGTCGGTGAACAAGACGTCGCCTTTGAACTCATGTAGTTCCTTTGTCCACCGCAATGAATTGCCCGTTCCGCCATGCACAATCGTCGGAATTTGCCAGGAAGCATTGGCGATGTTCCGATCGCCGGCCAGGATGGAATCAGGCTGGTTGTAATCCGCGTCCACGCCGATGAAATAGCTGACATTGTCATTTTTCAACGCGTCAAAATTCGCCGCTGGCCGCCGCAAATCCGCCGGGCAAATCAGGATTCTCGAAGCGACAATTTCATTTGAAAGCACCTGAAAATGTCGGAATGAAAAATAAAAATCACCGCCCACCGCGTAACCGTTCTGGACAAATTCCTGCGAGCCTCCGTCGCTCATCGGCACCTGCATGGGAAATTTTCCGGCGTGATCGTGCATGAAAACATGGAAGGCGATTCCCATTTGGCCTAGACCGTTCACACACACGATGCGTTTAGCCCGCATCTGGCTCCGGCTCAACACCGGCAGCAACAGGGCGGCGAGGATGCCGATTATGGCAATCACCACAAGCATTTCCACCAGTGTGAACGCACCGGCCCGGCGATGGGGCTGAAGAGAATTCATGCTCAACTTCGATTCAGCAAACAGTATGCCGAATGTTTCTACCGGTAAACAACGGGTTTGGCTTCCAAAAAAGCGTGAAATACACGCAAGTCCGCGCGCAGGTCACGCAACGGTTTGATGGAATCGGGGAGGAAAACTTAAGGTTCATCCGCGCGCAGCAGTGTGCGACCATTGGGTTTCTTAAAAGTCATAAGTCTATGATAAAGAGAAAAATGGACCATGTCTGCCAGATTGTAGCCGGGAATTAGCTTGGGTAACATCAGGACTAGTAAACGTGATGCCATCGCTGCCACGATGACACCTGACTCAATTCCCGAGGCGCAGAAATATTCTGCGGAATTTCAACCGCACGAAGAATCGGTGTCTGGCAATTCCAATTAGCGTTTACAGCCTAGGATTACGACTCGACGCATAACAGCCGCAATTCATTGTCCGAAAAATTTCTGAATCTCCAGCATCACTTCCACGAACCGGTCCACTTCGGCCTTGGTGTTGTAAAAATAAAAACTCGCGCGGGCGGTGGATTCCACGCCGAGCTTGTGCATGAGCGGTTGCGTGCAGTGATGACCGCCGCGCAGCGCCAAGCCCGCCTGGTCAGCCAGCGTCACCACGTCGTGCGCGTGAACGTCCTTGAGCAGAAAACTCACGAGCCCGGCGCGGTTGGCGGAATTTAATTTTGGGCCGAAGAGCCGGATATTCTTCAGCGCGGAAAGTTTTTCGTAAGTGTAATTCGCCAGTTCCTGGTCGTGTTGCCAGATGTTTTCGCGGCCGATGGCGTCAAGATAATCCATCGCGGCGTGCAGACCGATCGGGCCGGAAATGTCTGGCGTGCCGGCCTCGAACCGGTGCGGTGCGTGCTTGAACTCCGTCTTGTCGTAGCCGACGGACAAGATCATTTCGCCGCCGCCCTGATACGGCGGCATGGCGGCAAGAATTTCCTGCCGTCCCCACAACACGCCGATGCCGGTCGGCCCGCAAATCTTGTGGCCGGAGAACGCAAAGAAATCGCAGCCGATGGCCTGCACGTCCACGGGCAGATGCCCGGCGCTCTGCGCGCCGTCCACGAGCGTGACGATGCCGAGCTTGCGCGCGCGGGCGCAAAGTTCGGCCACCGGATTCAACGTGCCGAGCGAATTGGAAATGTGAACCATCGAAAATATTTTGACCTGCTTCGTCAGCAGCGAGTCGAGCTTGGACAAATCGAGCAAGCCTTCGTCGCCGGTGACGGGAATGTAGGAAATTTTCGCGCCGGTTTTTTGCGCGAGCATCTGCCACGGCACAAGGTTGCTGTGGTGCTCCATTTCCGTGAGCAGAATCACGTCGCCGGGCTTGAGATTCTTCGCACCCCAGGTTGCCGCGACGAGATTGATGCTTTCCGTGGTGCCGCGCGTCCAAATGATTTCGTCGGCGCTTTTGGCGTTGATGAATTTCGCGACGCGCGCGCGCGCGGCTTCAAACGCGTTCGTCGCGCGATTGCTCAATTCATGGATGCCGCGGTGGACATTCGCGTTGTCGTGCTCGTAGTAATGAACCAGGGCGTCAATCACCACGCGCGGTTTCTGCGAAGTGGCGGCGTTGTCGAAATAAACCAGCGGCTTGCCGTGGACTTTCTGATCAAGGATCGGAAAATCCTTTCGCAGCGCGGGCCAATCAACGGTTTTATTCATCGAAATTATTTAGCCACAGATGGCCACGGATGAAACACGGAAAAGAATTTTTTCAAATCTGTGTTCAATCCGTGTTTCATCCGTGGCTCAAAGAAGTCCCAGTTGCAGTTTCGCCGCCTCGGTCATCATGCTCTGGTTCCACGGCGGGTCCCAGACGAGTTCGACGTTCGCCTCGTCAATCGGCTCGAGCGAGATGAGCTTGTTCTGCACGTCCTGCGCCAGCACGGGGCCCATGCCACAACCTGGCGCGGTCAAAGTCATTTTCACGTCGGCCTTGTAATTGTCCGCGCCAATGGGCGTGAGGTGGCAGTCGTAAATCAATCCGAGGTCAACGATGTTAACGGGGATTTCCGGATCATAGCACGTCTTGAGCGATTCCCAGACTTTCTTTTCCATTTCCTCCTGCGTGAGTGGGCCGGCGGGCACGGCGGCGGCGGCGGGCGCGGCGGAAACTTCCAGGCCGAGCGCATCGGCGTCTTTTTCCGCGATGCGGAACATGTTGCCGTTGACGATGACGGTGTAGCTGCCGCCGAGTGACTGGGTGATATGCGCCTGTTCGCCCTTTTGCAGGGTAACCTTGGTGCCGACGGGAACCACCGACGCTTCCACGTCGCGGGCCAGGATTTTCAGTTCAGAACTCATAAAATGTGATTCGATCAATTTACTTCAGGCATTATCACCGCAGTTGCGGCTGAAATCAATGGCGGGTTTCGAGCCCCAACCGCGCCTTGACACGAGGCGTTTCATTGATAACCTCTCCCGCTCCGTTAAACCGGAATTATGCGCCAATGCGCAGCCAATTGAATTTATGAAACGCCAGTATCAACCGTCGAAGATCCGCCGCAAACGCCAGCACGGATTTCTCAACCGCAATTCGAGCAAGAGCGGCAAGGCCACGCTGGCCAACCGCCGCCGCAACGGCCGCAAACGCCTGACGCCGGTTTGATTTCGCGTGCCCGCGCCCGCTGAAACGCCGAAACGCCTGGGCCGCTCCGCGCGCATCGAGCAGAGCGGCGAATTTGCGCGCATCCGGCAGCAGGGTCGGCGGGTCGTGGTCGGCTGTCTCATCGCCAACTGGCAGCGGCTGCCGGACGGAGCTAAACCGAAACTGGGTGTGGTCACGAGCAAGAAGATCGGTGGCGCCGTCCAACGCAACCGCGCCCGGCGGCTGCTGCGGGAAAGTTTCCGGCAGCATCAACATGAACTGACGCAGCCGGTCGAACTCATTCTGGTCGCGCGGAATTCAATCGCCGGCCGGACTTTTGCGGAAGTGGAAAAGGATTATTTGACGACATTGCGGCGCGCCGGTTTGCTGAAACAACCGTGAATCCAGTCCAACATATTTTGGTGTTCGCCATCCGTGCGTATCGCTGGACGATTTCGCCCGCGCAGCTTTTTCTGTTTGGTCCAGCGGGCGGCTGCCGTTTCACGCCCTCCTGCTCGCAATATGCGGTTGAAGCCCTGCAAACGCACGGGGCGCTGGCCGGAACTCTGCTCGCGACGAAGCGAATCTGCCGGTGTCAGCCTTGGTGCGAATGCGGCCATGATCCGGTGCCCCCGAGGGAATTCAAAATTAAAAATTTAACATTAAAAATCGCGGAGTTTGTTCGCTAATTTCTCATGGATCGCACCGGCATCATTGTTGTCACTCTTTGCGCCATTTTGTTCGGCGTCTGGCTGATTGAAGAGCAGAAATATCAATCGCACCTGCCGCCGCCGCAACCGGTGACGAACGTGGCCACCGCCACCCAGAATCAGGCGGCCGGTCCGTCGGCCGCTGCCGCGCCGGTGGCAGCCCTATGGTCGGATCTCGACACTAATGCGCCGGAAAATTTAATCACCATCACCAATGCGGATGCGCGCTACACCTTCACTTCGCTGGGCGGCGGGTTGAAATCAGTCGAGCTGACCAAGTATCCCGACAGCATTTCGTTGCGATGGAAAAAAGAGGTGGCGACCAACGGTGTCGCCACGCTGAACGCCCATGCCCCCGTGCCGGTGCTGGCGATTCTGGGCGATCCGAGCCTAGTCGGCGACGGCATTTTCTCGCTGCGGCAAACCGCCGACGGCGCGCGCGCCGAAAAAGTTTTGCCGGACGGTTTGCGGCTCGTGAAGGAATTCCACGTCGGCTCAAATTATCTGGTGAGCGCGGACGTGACGCTGGAAAACACCTCGGCCAAACCGGTCGCGCTGCCCGCGCAGGAATGGGTGGTCGGCACCGCGACGCCGATGGGGCCGGATGACAACGGAATGTACCTCGGCACGATGTGGTACAACGGCACGAACACGCCGCAGGATTGTGTGTCGTCCTATTTCAGCAAAAGCACGACGGCGCTATTTTTCTTCCCCCGGGTGCCCAAGACGGTTTTTGAGGCGGGCGCGGGCAATGTCGTCTGGGCGGCAGCGCACAACCAGTTTTTCACGCTCATCGCGATGCCAAAACAGCCGGCACAATCAATCATCGCACGCCCGGTGAATCTGCCGTCGCTGACGATTGACAACCAGATCCCGACCGCGCCGCCGGTGGGGATCCAGACCGCCTTCGTTTATCCGGCACAGACGATTGCGGCCAATTCCTCGGTTGAGCGGCAGATCACCTTTTACGCCGGGCCGAAGGAATACCGCAAGCTGGCGCTTATTGGTGAGCAGTTTAACAACAACGCCGACCTGGTGATGCAGTTCGGCTTTTTCGGCTTTTTTGCCAAGGGTTTGCTGCTGACGATGAACTGGTTGCACGACCTGACCAAGCTGGGCTACGGCTGGGTGATTGTTTTGATCACGGTCATCATCAAGATGCTGTTCTGGCCGCTGACGGCGGCGAGCACGCGTTCGATGAAACGGATGCAGGCGCTCGCGCCGGAACTGAAGGCGCTCAAGGAAAAATACAAGGATGACCTGCAGAAATTCACGCAGAAGCAATGGGAGGTTTACAAGAAGAACAAGGTCAGCCCGATGAGCGGCTGCCTGCCGATGCTCATCCAAACCCCCGTGTTCATTGGTTTTTTCACGATGATCCGCAGCGCGATCGAACTACGCGGCGCGCATTTCCTGTGGGTCGCGGATTTGTCGAAGCCGGACACGCTGTTCATGATTCCGGGGATTGACTTCCCGTTCAATCTGCTGCCGCTGCTGATGGGCGCGTCCATGTTGTGGCAGTCGCATCTGACGCCGCCAGCCCCGGGCATGGATCCCGCGCAGGCCAAAATGATGCGTTACATGCCGCTGCTGTTCCTGGTGTTCCTCTACAATTATTCGGCGGGACTGGCGCTTTACTGGACGGTCAACAACCTGCTGACCATCGTGCAGACGAAGCTCACGAAATCAATCCAAGCTCCCGCATCGGCCCCGGTGGCAGTTTCGCCATTGACACCGCTGTCAAAAAGGAAAAAATAATCCCATGCCTGCGCAACCCAAAGCAACTCTGGAAAAACTCCTCGCGCTGCTCGACTTTCCAGCAACGGTCGAGGAGCAAAAACTGGACGACGGCCTGCTGTTGGACGTAAAAATGGAGGATTCCGGGCGACTCATCGGCCGTCAGGGACAAACGCTCGCCGATTTGCAATACATTACCAACCGCATTTTATTCCAGCAGGACGCCACCGCGCCAAAAGTCATGGTGGACGTGGGCGGCTATCGCTCGCAGGCGCGCGAGGCACTGGTGAAAAAGGCGAAGGAAGCCGCCGACAAGGTCCGGCGCTGGGGTGACGCGGTGGAATTGGAGCCGATGGGGTCCTCCGAACGCCGCATTATCCATCACGCCTTCAAGGACGATCCGGACGTGGAAACACACAGCGTCGAGGTGGACGGCACGGACAAAAAGGTGCTTTTGCTGCGGCCGCGCCACTGAACACCATTCCCTTCCAGCAAATAAAAAGGCGCGAACAAAAATGTCCGCCCCTGATTTTTCGCAAAATTTACTGATCTATGATCTTCAAATTATATTGCGGTGAGGCATAGCTGCCGGGCATGGGTGCCGTGCCCATGTTGTTGTAGAGATAATCAAACTTGAAGCGGTAGGTCACGCCGCCGGCAGACGGCGCCACCGGCACGAAACCTTCCCAGCGATTTGGCACGATGGGCACGGGGCGGAGCGGATACAACTCCCCATTGACCAGGACAAAAGGCTTGAGGCTGTCCCAGCGCAGCGATTGCTGGCTCGAATTGAAGATGACTTCGACGGGATAAAGATTGTTCGGATTGCGCGGCTGCACAAGCGGCGTCATGCGGGTGAACGAGGCGGTGGTGCAGCCGGCGAGCAAAAGCACCGGCAAAAACGGCAGAAATTTTTTCCAATTCATGTTGGCAGCCTCGCAAAGCAACGCCGATTTGTAAAGTTTCGATTTCAGGGCTTGAACCGCGCCGGTCATTCGGTTATGGCTTTCCCGCTTCATGAATTCCACAACCGCCCCGACCACGAGCCGTTACCGCTGGGTCATTTGTGGGTTGTTGTTCTGGGTCACGACGGCGAACTATATTGACCGCGGGGTTTTTGGCAATCTCGCGCCCGAATTGCAAAAGGAGATTGGCTGGACCGCCGGCCAATACTGGTACATGCAGGTGGCCTTCAATACCGCCTATGCCGTCAGCCTGCTGGTGGTGGGGCGGATGATTGATGTCGTCGGGTTGCGCTGGGGGTTTGCGCTGGCCTGCGGCTTCTGGGGGCTGGCTTCCATGGCCCATTCCTTGGCCGGCACGGTTGCTGGATTTTTCATCTGCCGGATTCTGCTGGCCCTGGGTGAAGGCGGCAATTTCCCCGCCGCCATCAAAACCACGGCGGAATGGTTTCCAAAACGCGAACGCGCTCTGGCGACGGGGATTTTCAATTCCGGTTCGAACGTCGGCGGCCTGCTGGTTCCGCTGCTGCTGCCGTTGCTCATCGCCTGGCTGAACAACGTCTACATTGGTGGCCACAAAATCGGCTGGCGCGGCGCGTTTCTCCTCACCGGCCTGTTTGACATCTTTTGGATCATCGCCTGGTTGGCCATTTACAAAAAACCCGGGCGGCACCCGCGCGTTTCGCCAGCCGAACTGGCGTTGATCAACAACGAACCGCCCGAAGCTTCAGTCAAAATTCCGTGGAACCGGCTGTTTCAATTCCGCCAGGCGTGGGCCTACGTCGTCGGTAAATTCATGACCGACTGCTTCTGGTGGTTTTATTTGTTCGGTGCTCCGGTCTTTTTCGCCGAGCGTTTTGGCACCGATTTGAAAGGCCGGATGGAGCCGCTGGCGGCCATTTATGTTCTCGCCTCCTTCGGCAGCATTGGCGGCGGCTGGCTTTCCGGATTTTTCATGAAACGCGGCTGGACAACCAACAAATCACGCAAGGTCACCATGTTGATTTGCGCGACATGCGTGTTGCCCGTGGCCTTCGCCACCATCAGCGACAACATCTGGATTTCGGCGTTGCTAATTGCGCTGGCCGGGGCGGCCCATCAAGCGTGGTCGGCCAATCTTTTCAGCATCACCTCCGACATGTTTCCGCGCCGTGTCGTCGCCTCGGTCACGGGGCTTGGCGGCATGGCGGGTTCCATCGGCGGCATCATGCTCTTTCTCGTCGTTGGCTATTTGAAAGACCAGCACATCAGCTATGTTCCCGTCTTCATCGCCGCCAGCTTGAGCTATTTGCTGGCACTCGGAATCATCCAATGGCTCGCGCCAAAACTTGAGCCGGCCAAGATTGACTCGCCGCAGGCAGCATAAATTTCCGAAATTAAAAAGCCGTGTGAAGTCCCGGCTTCACCGGGCCTAACTTTTTCGTGTGGTTCGGGTATTTCGCGGCTGGGAAATGCCGGTTCAAATGCTCACCGCATCAAAACCGCCGTCCACCACGATTTCCGCACCGGTGATGAAACTGCCCGCATCCGACGCCAGCAGCAGCGTCGCACCCACGAGTTCGTGCGCGTCGCCAAAGCGTTTCATTGGCGTCTTGCCCATGATTTGCGCCACGCGTTCGGGATCAAGGACTTTACGGTTCTGTTCCGCCGGGAAAAATCCGGGCACCAGAATATTCACCCGCACGCCGCTCGTCGCCCATTCGCGCGCGAGGTTTTTGGAAAGATTGTGCACCGCGGCTTTGGATGCGGAGTAGCTGAACACGCGCGACAACGGCGTGAGAGCCGACGCCGAGCCGAGGTTGATGATGCTGCCGGATTTTTGTCCGATGAGATGTTTGCCAAACACTTGGCAGGCCAGCACGACGCCTTTCAAGTTCACCGTGATGATGCGGTCGAACTCGTCTTCGGGAATATCGAAAAACGGCGTCGGTGAATTGATGCCCGCACCGTTCACCAAAATGTCCACGCGGCCAAACTTCGCAAGCACGTCTGCCAGCAGCTTTTGCAAGCCGGCTTTGGAAGTTGTGTCGCATTGAAAAAAAACCGCGTTGCCGCCGCCTTTGGCGATTTTGTCGATCCGAACCTGCGCTTTGGCGGCATCGCGGCCAACGAGCGCCACCGTCGCGCCAGCCATGGCCAGGCCTTCGGCCATTTCACCGCACAGCACGCCCGTGCCGCCGATGACGACCGCCACCTTGCCTTTGAGGGAGAAGAGTTCTGCTGGTGTTTTCATAATTTAGTTCGCTTACCGCACCACGCGAGCGCCGCCGCCGCCAAAGGTTTTTTCAACTTCCTTGCGCGTGGCCATGCTCGTGTCGCCGGGCGTGGTCGAGGCGAGCGCGCCGTGCGCGGTGCCGTATTCCACGGCTTTCTGTGCGTCGTTGAATTCGAGGAAACCGAATTGCAGGCCGCTCGCAAAACTGTCGCCGCCGCCGACGCGGTCGAGAATTTCCAAGCCGGGATACTGGCGGCTTTCGTAGAACTTGCCGCCGTGCCAGAGGATGGCGCTCCAGTCGTTCTTCGTCGCGGTGATGACGTGACGCAGCGTGGTCGCGGCCACTTTGAAATTCGGAAACTCCTTCACCGCCGTTTCAATCATCGCCTTAAACGCATCCATCTCGATGTGGCTCAAGCTGTGGTCCGCGCCTTTCACTTCAAAGCCGAGGCTCGCGGTGAAATCTTCTTCGTTGCCGATCATCACGTCCACATACTTCGCGATCTCGCGATTCACTTCTTGCGCCTTCTTGAGACCGCCGATGGATTTCCAGAGCGACGGACGATAATTCAAATCGTAACTGACGATGACACCGTGCTTCTTCGCGGCCTTCACCCCTTCAATCGTGAGTTCCGCCGTCGTCGCGGAGAGCGCGGCGAAAATACCGCCGGTGTGCAACCAACGTGTGCCAACTTTGCCGAAGATGTGATCCCAATCAAAATCGCCGGGCTTGAGTTGCGACGCGGCGGAATTGCCACGATCCGGCACACCGACCGCGCCGCGAATGCCGAAGCCGCGCTCGGTGAAGTTCAAGCCGTTGCGCACGCTGCGGCCGATGCCGTCGTCCTCGCGCCACTTGATGAAGTCCGTTGCCACGCCGCCCTGCATGATGAAATCTTCGATGAGATGACCAACTTCGTTGTCCACGAACGCGGTGCAAACGGCGGTTTTGTAGCCGAAACATTTGCGCAGGCCGCGTGAGGTGTTGTATTCGCCGCCGCCTTCCCACGCTTTGAATTCGCGCGCGGTGCGGACGCGGCCTTCGCCGGGGTCAAGGCGCAGCATGACTTCGCCGAGCGAGATTTGATCGTATTTACAAGTAAATTTGTCGCGTAATTGAATTGCCATAAAAATTTCGTCGTCGTTAAACAATTTTATACCTGCACTGATTTGAAATCAGCCAGATTCCACGCCGCTTCGCCGACTTCATACGCGAGATGATTCAGTTCCTCGATCTCCGCCTTGGTGAACAGCAAGCCACCATTTTTCTTCGACAGTTCGCCCCAGCGCGCTTCCGGCTGGCCGGGCAGCAGGCACTTCTCGTTGCCGTGATCAAGCACGTCCTCGATGATCGCCTTCACGTTCTGGATTTGCGAACGGCCTTTGACGTAGTCGTTGCCCTTCATCGCGTCGGGATGGATGACTTGAAAGTAAAACGTCGAGCCGCGCTTCTCGCCGTCGCCGCCGCGCGACGTGCCGCGAATTTCCGGCAGCGAACCGCCGATGTAACCGGCGTAAAGTTCGTCAATCAAACCAAGGCCGTAGCCTTTGTGCGCGCCGAACGGCAGCAACGCGACGGCTTTGTTCGGATCGGTTGTCGGATTGCCCTCGGCATCCACGGCGGCGCCGGGCGGAAGTTGTTTGCCTTCGCGTTTCATTACTTGCACGCGGCCCATCGCGATGGTCGAGGTCGCCCAGTCAATCACGATGGGAAAACCGATCGCGTCCTGTGTCGGGAACGCCCACGAATGCGGGTTCGTGCCCATCGTCGGCGTCTTGCCGCCGAACGGCACGACTTCGGACGTGGCCGACGTGCAGTTCGTGTAGGCGAGATAACCTTTCAGCGCGGCGTCCATGACGTAACCGCCGCCCCAGAGATAATGCGTCGCGTTGTCCACGCTGACCATGCCCACGCCGAATTGGTCGGCGAGCTTCATGCAGGTGTCCATCGCCTCGTAGGCGACGGCCTGGCCGAGTTTGTGGTGGCCGTTCCAGATTTCGGCGGCGGCGAACCGCGACGGCAGCTTCTCGATCTGCGCGCCGGGCGTCCAGCGGCCGACCTTGCTGCCGAACAATTCGTCGAGGTGCAGCGCCTTGATGGCGTTGTGCGTGCGGATGCCGTAATACGCGGCGCTGGCGCAAAACCGCGCGCCGTCGGCGGCCTCGGCGTCGTCGTAACCGCGCTTGCGATACGCCTTCGTGACGAGGGAATCGTGTTTTTCTTTGGGAATGATGTAGTAGATTTCGGGCATAACATTTTCGGGAAATAAAATAAATTTATTTGGCGTTGGCCCAAGCTAAATACTGCTGCCAATCTTTTGAATAAATTTGTTTCTTTTCTTCAGCGGGTAATTCGAATGTGTCCCAGCGAGAGCTTGGATATTCTGCCATAGAAATGATATCGCGATAATCTGACTTCGCACTTTTAATCGCCTGCTGAAGCTCGTCCATTTTTCCGTTTGCCAATTTCAGAATATCAAGCTGCACGCGGTCAATTTCGCGCTCATAATTTTCTTTTCCATATTCATCCATAGCAGCCATTATTTCTGAAAATTTTTCGGCAGGAAAATCTCGGCGAACAATTCGCTCAACGTGTTTGCGAGTAACTTTTGGAACTTGCTGACTTACGAACTCGCTGTTGCCACTTGTGGTCTCAGAATGCGTCGGCATTAAATGACGCAGATGCTCTATTTTGCCGAAGGACAATTTTAGAATGTTAAGCTGAAAATTGATTCGCGCTTCTTCGGGTTCTTTTTTTATTTGCTCCAAAAGCGACATCACGCTTTCAAATTGTTCAGCCGGAAAATCACGGCAAACCATTTGTTCAACGTCAGCGCTTGTAACTTTTGGAGTTTCTTGCATTAAACCACTTTCTTCACCGGCACTTCGGGATTCACCTGCGCGATGGGTTTTTCGCCGTTCATCGCGCGGAGGAGATTTTTTACGGCGCAGGTGGCCTGCCGCAGCACGCTTTCGTAAGTGCGCGACGCGACGTGCGGCGTGATGACGACGTTCGGCAAATTGAGCAGCGGATGGTCCGCCGGCGGCGGTTCCTGATCCAGCACGTCCGCGCCATAACCCGCCACGCGCCCGGACTTGAGCGCGACGACGAGGTCCGCCGTATTCACCACTTCGCCGCGCGCGCAGTTCACGATGACCACGCCCGGCTTCATCTTCGCAATGTTCGCGGCACAAATCAGGCCGCGCGTTTCCGGCGTGAGCTTTGTGTGCAACGAAAGGTAATCGCTCGCGCCAAAAATCTCGTCGAGCGACGCAGCTTTTTTGATTCCGGTTTGCGCGGCAAAATTTTCGTCCCAACTCCGGCTCAAGCTGATGACGTTCATCCCGAACGCGCGGGCGCGAATGGCAACTTCCCTTCCAATCCGTCCTAGCCCGATGATGCCCAGAGTTTTGCCAAACAACTCGCGGCCGGTCTTGCGTTGCCAGCCGCCGGCGCGCGTCGAGTCGGTGTGAAACAAAAGATTTTTTTCGAGCGCGAGCAGCAGCAGAAAAGCATGTTCCGCGACGGTCGTGTGATTCACGCCGGGCGTGAACAAAACGGGAAGGCCAAACTCGGTGCAGGATTTGATGTCAATCTTGTCCACGCCAATGCCATATTTGCTCAAGACCTTCAGCTTCGGGCGCGCCTTTTCCAAGACCTTGCGCGTGATGGCGTCGTCGCCGCAGATGTAGCCGTCCACGTCGCCGACGAGTGCAAGGGTGCCGGCTTCATTCAGCGGGCCTCGGGCGGTGATAATTTTCCAACCCGTCGAAGCCAGCAAATCGTGATGTGCTCCAGGCGTGTCCTGAAACGAGGTGCTGGTAAGCAAGATTTTCACGCGGGCATACTAAAAAAACGCCCGCTGAAAGTCAAAAGACCGGGCCGTCTAATTGCGCCCGGAAAACTTAAAATCCCTTTATTTCAACTCGCGCCCAGGTCAGAACGCGCCATCGAATTCAACGTTACCTGTGCCTGATCGGAAATGTGGGTGAAAACCATGGAAACGCGATAGCCGGTGTGCCGGTTGCCGGAACAGGCGATGACCACGCCGCTGCACTGGAGGTTGCCGCCATCCTGCGGCGACCGCAGCGCCACGGTCATTTCCGTCCATTCATGGAAGGGGGTCGGACTGCGGAATTCAATGCCGCTTTTGTGGACGGACACTGCGTCGGTGGAAAGTTCCAAACGCGCCTGGCGACCTTCCAAGGTCACCTGTTGTTTGGGGGAATCAATGCTTTCAATTTTTCTTGCGCTCATAATTCACTTTTAAAATAACACGCCCTGAACAATCGTCAAATTAGCTGAACCATTTTTGAGTATTAGTTACCACTCAATGACCGCCGCGCCCCAGGTCAGACCGGAGCCGAAGACGACAAGCAGGATCAGGTCGCCGCGCTGGATTTTCCCGGCGGCAACCGCCTCGGCCAGCGCAATCGCCGCCGACGCCGCCGAGGTGTTGCCATATTTATGCAGGTTAACAAAAACCTGTTCCGGCTTCGCGCCAATGCGCCCGGCCACGGCATCCACAATCCGGCGGTTGGCCTGGTGGGGGATAAAACATTTGATCTGCGAAACCTCCAGGTCGCACCGGCGCAAAACCTCCTTGGCCGCCGCGCACATCGTCTGCACGGCGTTCTTGAAGGTTTCCTTGCCTTCCATGCGCAGAAAGTGCATGCGGGCGTCCACGGAACCCTGGGTGGCCGGACAGCGGCTGCCGCCGCCGGGCATGAACAACAAGTCGGATTTTTCACCGTCCGCGCCCACCGCCACCGTGAGCAGCCCCTGCGTGCCCGGCCGATGCTGCAAAATGGCCGCGCCCGCGCCGTCGCCGAACAGCACACAGGTGTTCCGGTCCTTCCAGTCGGTGATGGACGAAAGTTTTTCTGCGCCGACAACCAGCACCGTGTCGTAGGTGTGCGACATGATAAACTGTTTTGCCACCTCAATGCCATAGATGAAACCGGAGCATGCGGCCTCCAGGTCAAAGGCCGCCGCGTTTTTTGCGCCAATTTTGTGCTGCACCAGGCAGGCGGTGCTCGGAAAGGGCATGTCCGGCGTGACAGTGGCGATGATGATCAGGTTGATCTGACTGGCGGTGACCCCGGCCATTTTCATCGCCCGGAGAGCGGCCTTGGCCGCCATGTCGGACGTGAACTCATCCTTGGCGGCGATCCGCCGCTCCTTGATGCCGGTGCGCGTGGTGATCCACTCGTCCGAAGTGTCCACCATCTTCTCCAGTTCGGCGTTGGTCAGGATTTTTTCCGGGACATACGAACCAACACCGGTGATGGAACAGGTGCGGCCCTGAAAATCATGCTGGGCGCGCGTTTTTTTTGATTTGGCAGTCATGTGGAAGCGGGGACGGAAATATTGGCGGGGGCCAGCGCTTCGTTGGCGCGGGCGATTTCACTGGCGATGATCTGGTTGACCTGATGCTGCAAAGCCTCGGCAGTGATGCGCAGCGCGCTGGTCACGGCGCGTTCGCGCGCCGAACCGTGCGCCTTGAAAACCATGCCGTTGAAGCCGAGCAGCGGCGCGCCACCATGCACCTCCGGGTCCATGCGGCGGCGGATGGAATGAAACGCGTTTTTCGCCAGATACGCGCCGATCTGGCGTTTCGTGTTCTGCATCAGTTCGCGTTTCAGCATCGAAAACATCCCCACGGCGAGGCTCTCGCAGGTCTTCAAAACGATGTTGCCGATGAAGCCGTCGCACACAACCACGTCCACGTGATCCTTGAACAGATCATGTCCCTCGACGTTGCCGATGAAATTCAAATCCAATTTTTTGCAGAGCTTGAATGCTTCCAGCGTGAGCTCGTTGCCCTTGGAATCCTCGGTGCCAATACTGAGGATGCCGACGCGCGGATTCTTCTTGCGCAGAACTTCGCGCGAATAAATGCTGCCCATCACGGCGAACTGCGCGAGGTGAAACGGCTTGCACTCGACATTAGCGCCCGCATCAAGCAGAACAAACTCATTGCTCTGGCGCGGAATGACAGTGGCGATGCAGCCGCGGTCCACGCCGGCAATGCGCCCGACCTTGAATGTGGCCGCCGCGAAAATGCCGCCGGTGTTGCCCAGCGAAACCAAGGCGTCAGCCTTGCCTTCATGCACCAACTCGGCGGCACGGGCGATGGAGGAATCTTTTTTTTTGCGCAGGGTGATGGCGGGTTTGTCGTCCATCTCCACCACTTCGCTGGCATGGATGACCCGCACCCGGTGATCCCTAAAACCGCGTTCTGGCAGGGCGGCATGAATGTCCGCCTGGTTGCCAACCAGGTACAGGGCGGTGATTTTGTCGTTCCCTTCCAGCGCCCGTTTGGCCCCTTCAATGACGACCCCGCAACCATGGTCGCCGCCCATGACATCCAGTGCGATTCGCATAGACGAATAAAAAGCGCGGAAAGGCTCCCGCGCCGGCACGCTGCCGATCAGCCTGCGTTGACCGTCAGCACCTGGCGGCCCTTGTAATAACCGCACGCCGGACAGACCCGGTGCGGCACATGCGGCTCGGCGCACTGCGGACATTTGCTGATCTGCGGCAGTTTCAGCACGCTGTTGTAGGCGCGGCGCATGCGCTGCCGGCTTGTCGAAGGTTTACGTTTTGGGACGCCCATAAATTCAAAATTACAGTTTCAGTTTGTTCAATTCAGCCCACGCGGACGGCTTGGATTCATCTTTGCCGGCCGTTTTACGGGCCTGGCCAACGCTGGCTTTCTTCAATCCGCCGCAATCCGGTCTGCACAAGGGATGCTGCGGAAACTCGAGGAGAATATCCTCCCGGACCAGTGGCGTCAAGTCCACGCAATCGTTCTTGATGGTCACCGCCGCCTCGTCTTCCAGCGGCTCCAATGGCAGATGCAGCGCCCACGGATCCAGTTCCAGTGCAAACTCAAAGTTTTTCAGGCAGCGGACACACTGGCATTCCAGCATCAGCCGGAGCGATCCTTGAACGAGCAGGCTGTCGTCCAAACTTTCAATCTCAAGCTCGTAATGCAACGGCTGCGTGGCGCGGATCATCTCGTCGCGCGAGTCGAAATCCAGGGCTGCCAACGGCAGTTCACCACGCAAAACCAGGTTGCGGTTTTCCAGATGGCGAAGATTGACGGTCAGCGACATGATTTACCTTTTCGCACCGGAAAGTTTTTTGGCCAGCGCGGTTTGCACATGGACCGGCACAAACGAACCGACGTCGCCGCCAAGCCGCGCGATCTCCTTCACGATGCGTGAACTCAAGAACGTGTAGGTGTCCTTGGGCATCATGAAAATCGTCTCGATGTTCTCGTTCAGCTTGCGGTTCATCAGCGCGAGCTGGAATTCAAATTCAAAATCGGAGATGGCGCGCAACCCGCGCACGATCACCTGCGCCTTCCGGCTCACGACGTAGTGAACCAGCAGACTGTCGAACGAATCGGCCTCGACGTTTGGCAGGTGCGCAATGGATTTCCTCACCAGCGCCAGCCGCTCGTTCAGCGTGAAGGTCGGGCTTTTGCCCTCGTTTTTGGCCACCGCCACAATCACTCGGTCAAATAATTTCGCCGCGCGCTGCACCACGTCCAGGTGGCCGTTGGTGAGCGGGTCAAAGCTGCCGGGATAAATGGCTGTTCGCATAAAGACGATTTTAACCGACGCGGCGGGATTGACGAGCAGGAAAAATTACTTGGACGCCGGCACCTGCCACGGCACCTCGTAAATCCGCACGGCGGCCCTGATGCCTTTTACGGTGACGGGAAACATTTCCGCGCAGGTGGAAGCCAGCGCCGGATCGTGCCGCAGCAGGTGATGGTAAGTCGTGTCGCTGATGATGATGCGGCCGCTGCCGGAAACGCCCTCGAGCCGGCTGGCCAGGTTCACTTCGCGGCCAAAAATCGTGTAGTTCAGGATGTGCGCGTCCGAACCCATCAGCCCGACGGTCACCAGCCCGGTGTTGATGCCGGTGCCGAGCTGCAGCGCGGTCAGCAGCGGCTTGGGCGGCAGGCCGGCGGACAGCCGCGCACGGTTTTCGATTTCGCGCGACGCATTTTGCGCCAGCCGGTTCTGATTCAACCCGTGAATCGCCCGTTGCGCCTCGATGGCCGCGCGCACGCAGGCCAGCGCGTGTTTTTCGTTCGCGGCCGGCGCGTTCCAGAACGCCATCACGCAGTCGCCGATGTATTTGTCGAGCGTGCCGCCGTGATTTTTCACCGCGTCGGCGACCGTCGCGAGATACAGGTTCACAGTGTGGAGGGTTTCGCGCGCGGACTCTTCGAAACACTTGTCCGCCGCCGCCGGATCCAGGTGGTGCATGCGGATAAATTCCGCCACGCGCTCCTGCGTCTCGTCCGTGAACGTGGTGAAGCCGCGCACGTCGGCAAAAAAAACGGTCACTTCGCAGCGGGCGCCACCGAGCGAAAGTTTCTCCGCCCGCAGCAGTTCATTGACGACATCCGGCGAAACAATTTTGGAGAAGACGGATTTGACGCGGCGTTGCTCGCGTTCCTCAAACACCACGCGATACGTGACGAGACTGACATGTTCGACCAGCATGGCGCCGGCAATCGGAAACACCAGCGGCAGCCAGTAACGGAACAGGACAAATGCCAGGAACGCCAGGGCAACATAGGCCAGCATCAGCAGCAAAGTTCCGCCCGTGGCCGAAAACGCGCGCAGTTGCCAGGTGAGAAACGCCGTGAGTGCGCCAAGCAAAATGATCAACCCGAATTCCATCGGTAGCGACGCGCGGCGGATGAACCGGCCGGTGATGACGGAGCTGGCGACGTTCCAATGCTTGCTGACGAGGAACGTGTCCTTTTCCAGCGGCGTCGCGCCCCGGTCAGTCAGGTCGTTGCCCTGCGCCGTCGAGCCGACGACGACGAGCTTGCCGCGAAACGCATCGCTCAAGCCGTTGGTTTGGCCCAGCAAGCGGTTTTTGTCCTGCCACAACAATCTTTCAATCGGCGCACACAAAAGTTTTGGATCGTGCGGCGTGAGCCGCCAGTCAATGTAGAAAAAGCCGCCGGCATCCACGGGAATCACGCGCTCGACGCCGTTCGCGCCGCGCAAAATGATTTTTCCGTGAGGCAGATCGATTTCCGCATTTTGCAAATCGAGCTGCAATTCCTGCGCGGCCAGGACGATGCCCATGTGCCACACCCGTTCATCGCTGAAAGCTTTGGCCTTGGGTGCAACGCCGGAAGACAGCTTGCCGCCAATTAAATCAGCCAGTTCAAAATTATTTCCCGCATCCACCGGAATGGTGACGAAATTGGTCGTGCCGGTCTGCGGCAGAATGATTTTGCCCGGCGCAAATTGCGCCTGCTCAAGGTCCAGGCCAAATTCCGCCGCCGCCTTTTTGATCAGCGGATGCCAGTGGTGATAAATGTGAAAGGCCTCGACGCGGCGGAGCGTGCCGTCGGAATCCTTGTCCGTCGAAATGCCGCCGAGCGCCAGCGCGTTGGTGGCGAACAATTCCGGCGGGCGCAATTCCGGGGTGATGGCGATGACAACGTTCCCGGCGCGGCGCATTTGCTGCGCAAAAAAATCGTCGGATTCAACCAGACTGCCGTCCGCCATCTGCACGGGCGGATGGTCGTTGCGCAATTCGCCGAACAGCACGTCGAAGGCGACGGTATGCGCACCTTGCGCCGCCAGTTCCTCGACGAGCCGACCATAAACCTGCCGCGGCCAGTAGAGTCCAAATTTGTAACCCAGCACCCCGCTTTTGACGGCGGCGATGCTGGAATCTGTCATCGAGACGAAGGCAAGGTTGGTCGCGGCGGATGCAGGAAAATGCAGGGCGGTCTGAACACGCAGGTCGTAGGTGATCCGTTCCAGCCGGTCAAAGAAATCAAGGTGCAGCAGCCGCACGCCGCAGACGAGCACCAGGACGAAAACGGCCAGCATAACCGGCGCGCGTTTGAGCGGTTTGAATTTCACCGCATCGGATTAAACAAAAAACCAGAGCAACTCAAGGCTGCTCTGGTTTTTTAAAAAGGCGTGTTTGTCCGGGCATCAAGGTTCAGTCACCGGAAAATCACTGCGCAGCGAGATGCGGATGCGGAAAATGGCCCGTGGTCGGCGAGATGAAACAAAATTCCGCACGGTTTAAGGCAAAAGCAACGTTTTCATGATAGCAGGTGCCGGCTGCCAAGGCTATTTGATGAAGCAGGTTGAGAAAATCGGCCGACAACGGTTCGGTCTGGCCGGTGGCGGGATTGAACATGGTGCCCTCGCCAACTTCAACTGTGCTTGGTTTTCCATCCGCTCCGACAGTGGAAAGCCAGACGGCGTGCTGTATGCAGCCGCAGGAGCCGTCCGCACCCAGTGTGAATTTTGTGCCGCGAACCCCGGCAATGCCGTTGGGAATTTTAACAAGATATTTGGACGTATCGGAGAGTTTTTTGACGCTGGCAAAAATACGGCCGGCTTGCAAATCAAGCTCCGTGTCGCTGACGCTGTCCACCCCGGTGTCCGAAACGGTCAGTGTGTCGATCTTCAGCGTGGTGCCGCCCGACAGGCGAACAACATTTTGCTCCACCGAAGGACTGGCGGTGACCATGCCGCGTACCGGCGAATCATTTGCCGGAGAGACCCGGTCAGGAGCCGGTTGGGACTGGGGCATGTCAACTTGTTTGCCCAAAACCAAATCCACACTGCCATCAGACTTGGTGCTGATGGTTGAACCGGCCTGGAGAATCTTGCCGGCCACCAACGGATGCCATCCGTCGCTGCCGCCCAACGTATAACTAGCCTCGCCCTGAACACGAACCACCGAGGCCACGCCCTGAATTGAATCATCCGCCGAAGCGTTGCTGGTGAAAGCCAGCATCAAACCGCAGACCGCAGCTGGAAACAAGGTTTGTATGTTTTTCATAAAAGCACTTTTACAACTTTTCTATATCGGCTTCAATATAAAAGTTAAGCCGGCAAATGTCAACCGGTAATTATTGCCTCCATTTCAAGGCTGGCTGGTGATTTTCTCCCAGTTTATCCCTTGCGAATCAGCGTAAACGGCGAAGACCTTCTCGTTTTGAATCAGCACGGCGCGCACAACGCTCGAATCGTCTGCGCGTCCCAGTTCCAGGATACTTTCCGGAATGATCCCCATTTTTTTGTGCGCGTAAAGCAGCGCAAACACCGACTGGGCAACCGCGATGTAGGGCAGTTCCTTGTAAGCCCCCTCAACGGCATCCTCGACGGCAGCGGCCAGAAATTCCAACTGGTTCACCAAGTGCGGAAATTTCGGCGCGTTGATCTGGGTGAACTCCAGTTTCCACTGCGGCAGATGGTGCAGGATTTTTTCAGCCATCGCTGGCGTGATGCTCGCCGAGCCGTTGTTGACGAATTTTGCTATTTCGGACATGCCCGCAATCTAGTGAAAGCCGCGCCGCTGCAAAAGGGAAATTATCGGCAAAAATCGTTTACGCGATGCCGGCTTTTTTCAGTGCCAGTTCAAAATCATATTCCGGCTTGCGCGCCTTGCGTCCGCGCAGCGCATTGGCCGCGTCGTCGCCGACGAACCTTTCCGCCGCCGCATCCCACGTCAGCTTGCGTTTCAATTTCATGCCGATCCACGCGGCGGCACAGGCTTCGAGACTGCGGGCGGACTGCTGGATCGGCGCGATGGGCTGACGGTTGGCGGCGATGCTTTCGAGCCAGTTGCCGTGATGCGATTTGCTCGGCATCCAGCGGACGGCGTTGTCACCGAGCGGTGAAAGAATTTTTGGATCACTCGCGCGCAACGGCAGCAGCGCCTCGCGACCGGTCGGCGTGTTGGGATCGCTGGCGGTGACTTTCTCCTCGCTGCGCGTGCAAAAAATCCAGCCCTCGTCGCCCTCGAAGCGGATACCGGTTTCAAATTTATTGTCGAGGATGACTTGGACATTTTTCGGATACAGCATTTCGACATGATACGTGCTGTGAACCGTCCATGCGTCGTTCGTCATGAAATCGGCGTGCGCATCAATCGTCAGCGGCCCGCCGAGTTCCTGGCCCATCGCCCAATGCGCGATGTCCACGTGATGCGCCCCCCAGTTCGTGATCATGCCGAGACCAAAATCTTCCGTCGTGATCCAGCCGGGCCGGCCTTCCAGAACATTTTGCGGATGCACGCGGCGTTCCATGTAAGCCTGTTCCGGCGCGGAGCCGAGCCAGTGTTCGTAATCCAAATTTTCCGGCACCGGCATGGGCGCGGGCGCATGGCCGCTGGGCTTGTCGAGGCCGACACCAATTTTAATGGTCTGTAACTGGCCGATGCGTCCGTTGCGAACGACTTCGCTCGCCTTGCGAAAACTTCCCCACGGCCGTTCGGAACGCTGCTGCGAACCGGTCTGCAAAATAATTTTCTTCGCTTCGACCGCGCGGCGCAGACCGATGGCTTCCGCGATGTTGTAAGTCACGGGCTTCTGCACATAAATGTGTTTGCCCGCTATCGCCGCCGCAATTGCCAGTCGCGCGTGGGAATGATCCGGCACAGTGACGACGACCGCGTCAATCTCCGGCGACGCCAAAACCTCGCGGTAATCGTGAAAGGTTTTTACATACACACCGGACTCGCCGCGCTCGATGTAAAAATCCTCCGCCATTTTTTTGCCGGCAGCCAGCCGCTTGGAATCCAAATCGCAAACTGCCACGACGCGGGCGAGCGGTTCATTCAAGACATTGCCCATGTCGCTGCGGCCCATGCGACCGCAGCCGATTTGCGCGACATTGATTTTTTTGCTCGGCGCCTCCGCTCCCAACAAACGTGCGGGAATGATGCTGGGAAAAACGGCGAGACCGACTCCGCTGCCGACCGCGGCTTTGAGAAAACTGCGACGTGATTGAATTTTCATTTTCGTGATGCGTGAAATCAATTTGACGATAACTCGCGGAGTTTCACGTTGCGAAACGAAGCCACGCTGCCGTGCTCCTGCAACAAAATGTGGCCGTCGGCCCATTCGCCGAAATTGGGATTTTTTTTGAATTTGCTCAACGCGACCGTCGCGCGGAACGCCGGCGAGCCGCGCTCGAACTCCACGGTCTTCTCGCCGTTCAACCAGAACTCGACGTGTTTGCCCTGCGACACAATGCGCGCGTGGTTCCATTCGCCGACCGGCATGACTTTTTTATCCTTGGGCGCGGGAATCAAATCGTAAAGCGAGCCGAGCGTGCGGTCGCCGTCGCGGCCGAGCTTGGCATCGGGATGATGCGCGTCATCGAGAATTTGAAATTCCATGCCGATGGCCGAGCCAACGGCGGTCGGCTGGCCCGTCACCTTGTCAATCGGCGAAATGTTGGGCTGCACAAAAATCTTGATGCCGCTGTTGCAGCCGATTGTCGTTTTGAAATCCGCGACCAGTTCAAAATTAGCATAACGATCTTTCGTGATGATGTCACCGCCGGCCTGCGCCTCGGCGTTGCCGCTGGAAACCACCGTCAGTTCATCGTTTTGCAGGCTCCAGCTTTTGGTGGGAAAGGCATCGGACTTCGGACTGCGCCAGCCGGCGGTGGTTTTTCCGTCCCACAGCAACTTCCAGCCGTCCGCTTTTTCCTGTTCGGTCAAAGTGTTCGGCGCGATTTCGTGGATGCGAATGTTGCGGAAGGAAACTTTCAGTCCCACTTTGTTGGTCGCATTGCCGACGCCGTGAACCTGCAAACCGATCACGCCGCGCGGCGTGACATTGTCGCAAATTTCCGCGCGCGGCACGCCATTGAGCCAGGTTTCGATGGTCGGGCCATTCGCGACGATGCGCAGTTTGTTCCATTCGCCGTTTTTGCTGACGGCGCGGCCTTGCTCGGAAAACGTCAGGCTTTGCGCGCTTTTCTCGCCGCCGGTCGGAAACAGCCAGCCGCGCCGCGCCTCGTCGTAAATGCCGCCGCTCCACATCCGGCCGCGCGCCACATCCATGTCAATTTCACACTGGTAGCCGTGGATGCGGTCGGCGGCGAACTTGAATTCCTTGCCGCCGATGATGGCATTGGTCGCGTCGGGGAAAACTTCGCTGCGGATTTGGATGCCGGAATTCAGCAGCGCATCGCATTCGTATTCCGCCTCCAATTCAAAATTTCCAAACATCTGCGTGGTGCACAAAAAACTGTTGCCGGTGCCGGCAACCGATTCGCCGGTGAGCACGCCGTCCGTGACCGTGTATTTCGCCTTGCCGCTGTGCTCGGCCCAGCCGTCGAGGTTCGTGCCGTTGAAAAGATCCACCCAGCTGTCCCGCGCCAGAACCGGGAGCGCCACGAGAAAAGCGATTGTAAAGAGAAATGAATAACAATTACGCGTGCTCATTGAATTGCAGATGTGAAGGCAGTATCGGATAATTTAGCCGCGAAACAATTCTTTTCAATCGCGCCGCGCAACTGCTAAAAATTCCGTGTGCAAGATCTGATCGCCAAAGCCGCAACGCTGCTGGAAGCGCTGCCTTACATCCAAAAATTCAACGGTGAGACCTTCGTCGTCAAGTACGGCGGTTCATTCATGGACTCGCCGGATACGAACGTCCGCACGAGCGTCGCCCGTGACATCGTTTTTCTGGAAGCCGTGGAAATCAATCCCGTCGTCGTCCATGGCGGCGGCAAGGCCATCACCCGCGCGATGGAAAAAGCGGGGCTGGTTGCTAATTTCATCCAGGGCCAGCGCGTCACGGACGAAGCCACGGCAACAATCGTGGATGACGTTTTGTCGCGCGAAATTAATCCAGAAGTCGTCAAGACCATCAACGCGCTCGGCGGGCAGGCGGTGAGTTTTGCCGGGCCGGACATCTTCAAATGCCGCAAGCTCTGGCTCGACGACAAGGATCATCCCGGCCAGAAAATTGACATCGGCTACGTCGGCGAAGTCATCGAAGTCAACGTCGCGCCGCTGAAAGAATCCATCTGGTGCGGTTTCACGCCGGTCATCAGCCCGACCGCGCGCGGCGAGGACGGGAAAATTTACAACTGCAACGCCGATGTCGCCGCCGCCATGTGCGCCATCGCGCTCAACGCCAAACGGCTCGTCTTCATGTCCGACGTGCCCGGTTTGATGCGCGATCCGAAAGACCCGGCCACGCTCATCGCGCATCTGCACACCGGCGAAGTTCCGGGCCTCAAAGCCGCCGGCATCGTGGACAAGGGCATGATTCCCAAAGTGGACAGCGCCGTGGCCGCCATCAAATCCGGCGTGGAAAAAGTCTCCTTCGTGGACGGCCGCGTGCCGCACTCCGTGCTGCTGGAAATTTTCACCGATAAGGGCATCGGCACCGAAATCGTTTTGTGATTGTTTCTTCGCACGTTTGAGTTTTAATCCGCACCGATGAAAGAAATTGTTTCCACGCCACCGGCGATTGTCCGCAACGACTACGAGTCCATCCGCGAATTGTTTGCGAAAAACGTCGTGCCCAGCTACGGCCGTTTTGAAATCGTATTGAGTCACGGCGCGGGCTGCTATCTGTTCGACGTCGCCGGCAAACGCTATCTTGATCTCGGCAGCGGCATCGCCGTGTGCTCGCTCGGCCACGCGCATCCGGCCATCACCGAGGCTCTGGTGGAGCAGTCCCAGAAACTCATCCACGTCTCGAATCTATATTTCACCGAGCCGCAAGGCCGGCTCGCCGCTGAACTCGCCAAGCGCATCGGCCCGGGCAAATGCTTTTTTGCCAACAGCGGCGCGGAAGCGAACGAAGGCCTGTTCAAGCTCGCGCGGAAATTCGGCCACGACGAAGGCCGCTTCGAAATTTTGACCGCGACCAATTCCTTTCACGGCCGCACGCTCGCGGGCATCGCCGCCACCGGCCAGGACAAAGTGAAAAAAGGTTTCGAGCCGGCGGTGCCGGGCTTCCGGCACATTCCGTATAATGATCTGGCCGTCGCGCGCGCGGCAATTTCGCCGGCGACCGCCGCCATCATGATCGAAGGCGTGCAAGGCGAAGGCGGCGTCACACCCGCCACGCCGGAGTATCTGCTCGGGTTGCGCGCTTTGTGCGACGAAAAAAAACTATTGCTGCTAATGGATGGCGTGCAGTGCGGCCACTATCGCACGGGCAGATTCCAGAGCTTCCAGCGGATTCTGGAAGGCGTTCCCGGCGGCGACAAGTTTCTGCCCGACGGCCTTTCGATGGCCAAGTCGCTTGGCGGCGGTTTTCCCATCGGCGCCTTCTGGGTGCGTGCGCCATTCGCCGATTTGCTCGGACCGGGCACGCACGCCACGACCTTTGGCGGCACGCCGCTCGCGTGCGCCGTGGCGCTGAAAATCCTTGCGGTCATCGAATCGGAAAAGCTCGACGAACAGGCGCGCAAGCTCGGCGACGGCATAAAAGACGAATTGGAGCGGTTGGTGAAAAAATATCCGACTGTCGTCAAGAACGCGCGCGGCCTCGGCTTCATGCTCGGTCTGGAGCTGGCGGAAAACATACCCGCGTTCGCCACGACCGACAAACCGGCGGCGATCCAGTTTGTGAACCGGCTGCACATGGCCGGCGTGATGACCATTCCCGCCGGCACGCACGTCATCCGGCTGCTGCCGCCGCTAAACTTGAAGCCGCAGGAAGCCGCCGAAGGCATCGCCAAAATCGAGGAGCTCGTCAAATCACTCGCGTGATATTTTATGACTCCAGCCGCCCATAAACATCTGGCCAAACGCGATCCGGTTTTGAAACGGCTTATCCGCGAGCATGGCTTGTGCGCGCTCGTGCCGGAAAAACGGCGCTCGCCATTTCAGTCGCTCGTGCTGGCCGTCGCACACCAGCAGCTTCATGCCACGGCGGCGGGAAACATCCTCGGACGGTTCAAACATCTGTTTCCCGGCAGGAAATTTCCGCGCCCCGAAGATTTGGCGAAAGTGACGGACGCGCAACTCCGCGCCTGCGGGTTTTCCTTCGCCAAAATCAGGGCCATCCGCGACATCGCCGAGAAAACCCTGTCCGGCGTCGTGCCGACCCCGCGGCAGATTGTGAAACTGTCCGATGCCGAAATCATCGAGCGGCTGACGGCGGTGCGCGGCGTCGGGCGCTGGACGGTCGAGATGCTGCTGATTTTCCAGCTCGGCCGCGAGGATGTCCTGCCCGCCGGCGATTTTGGCGTCCGCAACGGTTTCCGGCTCGCCTACAAAAAACGGGCGATGCCAAAGCCCAGGGATTTGCTTAAATTTGGCGAGCGCTGGCGGCCGCACGCCACCACCGCCGCGTGGTATCTCTGGCGCGCGGCGGACGCGGCCAAGGAAAAGAAGTGACGGCGCGTTTCGCTTCGGTTATAAAATTTTCTTTGGGCGGAAAATTCCCAAGTCGAAAATAATGAAAAGCCTATTGTCATTGGAAAAATTGCCGGCGGCGGATCTGGAAAAAATCCTGCGCGACGCCATTGTGTGCAAACGCGAACGGACGCGGCTCGACCGCAAGCCGCTCGCCGGCCAGACCTGGGCGCTGATCTTTTCCAAATCGTCCACGCGCACGCGGGTTTCGTTCGAGGTCGGCATCCGTGAGCTGGGCGGCGAATCGCTTTTTTTGAGCGCCAACGACATCCAACTGGGCCGCGGCGAGCCGATCAAGGACACCGCGCGGGTGCTGGGCCGCATGATTCACGGCGCGGTCATCCGCACCTTTGCGCAGAACGACGTGGAGGAATTCGCGGAATTTTCCAAAATCCCGACAATCAATGCGCTTACCGACGAAGAGCATCCGTGCCAGATCATCACGGACATCTTCACGTTCAAGGAACTGCGAGGGCCGATTGCGGGCAAGGTGGTGACGTTCGTCGGCGACGGCGCGTGCAACGTGCCGGTGTCCTGGATTTTTGCCGCCGCCAAGCTGGGCTTTGAACTGCGGATTGCCGCGCCTAAAAAATTCCAGCCGTCCGCTGAAATTTTGAAGCGCGCGGGCGCAAAAGTCATCTGCACCGAAAGTGTGGAGAAGGCCGCGAAGGGCGCGGATTTGCTCTACACGGACGTGTGGGTTTCGATGGGCAAGGAGGCCGAGGCCGCCGAGCGACTCAAGGTTCTGGGCGGTTATCAAATCAATCAAAAGCTCGTGAAGCTCGCCAAACCGGACGCGTTGGTGATGCACTGCCTGCCGGCATATCGCGGCAAGGAAATTGACGAGGAAACTTTTGAAGCCAACGCCGACACGATTTTCACCCAGGCCGAAAACCGGCTGCATGTGCAGAAGGCTATTTTGAGCTGGGCGGTTTCCTGATTCGCAAAGCGGCATCCCGGCTGAACGCCTTAGCCCGACTTAGCGGATTCGGTCCTTGGTCCATTTTTTTAATCTGGCAAGTGGTTGAGTTGCAAGCCAGGGCTGCTTTGAAAACGGTCAAAACTGGCTGTAGTGAAGACCCGCCCTATTCCCAAG
>Ga0302319_10004319_pt1 | contig 29209 bp, 24 predicted proteins | sample Bog_T0_2_FD_203319 | JGI IMG/M metagenome (GOLD analysis project Ga0302319, IMG submission 203319) | Peat permafrost microbial communities from Stordalen Mire near Abisko, Sweden - Bog_T0_2 | ecosystem: Environmental > Terrestrial > Soil > Wetlands > Peat | place: Sweden: Abisko, Stordalen Mire... | reverse complement strand
GACCAGAGGCGCGGGTTTGTCACCGTAATGCTCTGGTCAAAACTTTGGTTTCCCTTTCCACTGATATTATCCGGCGCCGTTGCCTTCCCGACCACGTTCCCATCGGGGTCGACAAGGCTTGTCGTCAGTTGCACCTGCTCCGGGGCGGCGTTATCATTATCCACGGTAGTCCGGATCCGGACCTGTGCGCTTTGCGCTCCCACCTGCGGCGTGGTGACATAAGTACCCCAGACGGCGGCATGCACCGGGGATGTCTCGATAAGCCAGACATCACGGTATATTCCCGCCCCCGAATACCAGCGGCAGGAGGGCTGCTGCACATTCAATTTCACGGCAAGGACGTTCTTCTGCGCGCCGTACTTCAGGCCGGGAGTGATGTCATAATAGAAACTCGTGAACCCGTAGGGATGCATCCCAATGTGTTGACCGTTCAACCAGACATCCGCGTTCATGTAGGCGCCGTCGAAGAGCAAAGTCACTTCCTTGCCCTGGTCCGAGGCGGGGAGAGTGAATGTCTTGCGGTACCAGCCGATGCCACCATCCATGTAGGCGCCGCCATTGCCAGCGGGCGAGCCTTTGTCAAACGGGCCATCCATGTCGGCGGGATTCTTGCCCTTCACGCCCTCGATCATCCAGTCGTGCGGAAGGTCCAGTTGACGCCATGCGGAATCGTCGAAAGCGGGATCCTGGGGTTGTGCGCCGCCTGGATCGCCCTGGTAGAAACGCCAGTTGCGGTCAAAGAGTATGCGGACCCGCGGGGAAGACGGCCTCTCCTGTGCCTGCGCCGGAGGGTAATACGCCATGATTAGAAGGGCGGGTATGAGACAGCGCAGAAGACGAGCTACTTTGTTCATGGGGAGGGGTATGTATCTGATCCAAATGGCAGGTGCAGGCAAGTATGGACTGACGAAACGCCGGAAACATTCCAATTTTGGGGAATATCGAATAATCGACTGAACAACAGATACGTCCCTGTCGTCTCGAAGTGGACGGCGAGGTCTCCATTCTCCATGGCCACTTGCAAAGTGGGTGAGACGGAAGACATTCACGGGAAACACCCATGCATCCTGCCGGAACAACGCCACGCAGCAGCGCCGCTTGAGCCCCGGATTTATATTTTAACCCCGCAGGGCCAAGCCATAGCTCCCATCATCCATGAGAATAGGGAATCTCCAACCGGACAATGCCTTTCGGAGCATCTACCTGGCCTGCACGCTTCCATTCATCTTCATGGGCGCAGGCGCGGCCCTCGGACAGCGAAGCACGAACCCGCCTTATGCCTTTTCCACACTTTATCCCGCGTTTCTAAACACCGGAATTACCCCCGCGTATTCAGAGTACGTTTCCCCGACTTCACCCGCAATATACGATCCCACGGCAGGAGACTTTGAATCCCAATTTACCAGTCCAAGCGGGAAGCAGGTCACAGTAGTGGTAAAATCCCCGGTAACGACGGCAGAGTACGACGTTCCTCCAATTTCGCCCAACGAGACCGTCGCCGATTACCTCAACAACGCCTTCCTGTCCGGCTCCCAGCCAAGGACCAAAACGATCATTAAATTCCCGAAGGGTACCTATAGCTTCGATTATCCACTCTATTCGAATGCCGGCGGGCGGTATGTTCATTGGCAGATACCTTCCGGCGCAACCGATTTGGTCGTCGACGGACAAAGCTCGACGGTAAACTTCTCCGATCTCGCCCTGGGACTTAATCTACCCAATGTAAACCGGGTGACGCTTAAAAACTTTACGTTCGCGTGGCCGTCGCTGCAAGTCGCTTCGGTCGGCACCGTAACCGCGGTGGGAGGCAATGCGTCCGATGGGTACACTTACGATCTAACGACCAGCCTCGAATCGTCCGCAACACTGCCGAAGATGCTGGCTGCAACTACATCATGGGATCTCACGGATCAGTATTGGGATCTCGCCAACATCAACGATGATGTGAGCTATGGCGATGGAGTGGACAGCGGTTTTCCTCTAAAATGGGTCAAAACGGCAACGAAATCCACCGGCGGACAAACCACAGTCGAATACTCGGCCGCGAATATCCCCGGTTACGGGGTGCGGCTGACTGTGGGCGAATCAGTTCTTCTGCGGTATTACGACTTTGCGTCGGCAATTAGCGTTTCCGGACAGGATGTCACCCTCGATAATGTCATCCTCAAGAATGTAATCGGGACCGGGTTCAGTTTTGGGCAGGGACGGGGGTTTCGTATCACCGATTCGGTTCTTACCCGCATGTCTGGCCAGCCCATTTCCGGAACGGGAAATTGCACCATGTTTGCAAATGGAGTCAGCGGGGATGTCGTAATTGATCATTGTGCGTTCGGCTACCAGGGCGACGACGCGTTTGATATGAACAGTCAGATCATACGGTTTTCCCCCGGTCCCGTGAACAACAGTACACCGATGGTGACCTATCAATTCACCGCGGGCTCGCTTTCCAACCAACTGGAATGGCCGGCCTATGCCACAGTCCAGGCCGGCGATAAGATCGCGCTTTTCGACCCCGCGATGGCCTTCAAGGGCATGGCAACGATCGAGGGCATTGTCGCCCCTGCAAATGCAAGCAACAATATCCTTTATTTGAATAAGGACATCAGCCCGGCCCTGGCAAAGACGGGCTTTATAGCCACCGACCTCACTTATTCCGCGGGAGCACGGTATTTCATCAGCGATAATGTATTTCAGTTCAATCGCGCCAGGGCGCTGCTCCTGCAAACGCCATTTGGATGGGTGGATCACAACCTGTTTACAGGACAAACCCTCAAATCCGTTTATGTGCTGGCAAGCAAGTACTGGGGTGAAGGCGCGGGCGCACAGGAGCTTATCATTAGCGACAATCTTTTCCGGTCCATGGGGCATGCCAACCAGGACTTCCTGGCCCTGGATATCATGGCGGAAGCCGCCGACTTCCCAAACAACGAAGACGAAGTAACTGGCTCCAATTCGGCCGCGCCCGCGATCAATCAGAATATCGTCGCCGTGAATAACATCTTTACCAGTGATGAGATTACGGCCGTTGTTAATATCTCGTCCGCGAACAATGTCGTGTTTTCCGGGAATGTGTTTGATCTGGCCCAATCTCTGGGCCCTGCTGAGACGGACCAGTATCCCATATCGATTCACGACGCTTCCAACATTTATTTCAGCAACAACGACGCCTATAATCGCAATTGGTTGCTGGCCGCCACAGTCACAAATTCGAGATTGCTTGGCCTCAGCTCTCCGCCACCGGTCGTGGCGCGTTTCCTCCCCGCCGCGTGCGGTATCCCGGCAACTACCTCCAATGTAATTTTCCAGAAGGCGAATGGAAATTGAGAGTCCGGCGGAAGGCTATCCAAGCCGCTTTGCCGGCGGTCCCCCTTAGGTTCGTTCGACAGGCTCAAGAGTTCCCAGACCGCGCATAGTGGCGTCGGTTACCGCGCGGAATTTCCACTTACCGGGCCAGTCACGGTGCATCAGCTTATCGAGGCGATCGGCCCCACCGGATACCACGACGCCCGGCAGGAGCGGTGTCCCCGTGGCCTCGAGCAATGGGAACCGCTCGGCGCTCGCCTTGATCAGTCCCTCGAGGATTGCCGAAAGCATGTTCTCGCGCGTCGTGGCAAGGCTGAGACCGGTGAACGCCCCGTTGCGTTGCTCGATACTGGTGCGCTCGCCGGCCATGTACGGGGCGAACACGACTCCGCCGGCCGCTTTTTCGCCGAGCTTTGCCAGCCGGAATAACTCGGCGCGGAAGCGCTCGATGGGCCACTCGGAGAAGAATTGGTCACGGGCCCAATAGATGGCGGAAGCCACCGCCGCCAGCGTACTGACGGCGAGCCATTTGCGGCCTACACCGAGCGCCCTAGTGAGGAGCCGTTCGTGGGGACGCGGTTTATCCGTGCAAAGCGCCAGGACATCGGTGGACCCGCATACATTGAAGAGTTGCCCGTGGATTGCCCCCGCGGTCAGCATCCCGGCGCTGCCGTCCATGAGGCCGGTCATCATGGGCGTGCCCGCTCGAAGGCCGAAACTCGCCGCGGCGGATGGCGTGACAGTGCCCGCGATCTGATTGGCCTCGAGGACCTCCGGCAAAAGCGATAGAGGGACCCCCAGGTCCGCGCAAAGTTCCTCGCTCCAACCATCCAGCTTCAGCGTGCGATAGAGACCGGTGAACGAGGCGTTCGATGGATCGATGACGCGGGTGCCGGTAAAATGGCGGTGGATGAAGGTATTGAGGTGTCCGATAAGATCCGCGCCGCGCAGTCGGCGGGGTTCGTGGCGGGAATACCAGGCCCATGTCGTGGAACTGATGCCGCCGGGGAATGGCCGGCAGCCGACGATGCCCAAATGCCGCTTCTTCCCGATGCGGTTCTCGATTTCCTTCGCGATCTCGACGCTGCGGCGATCCTGGTGGGTGACCAGTGGCGTAAGGGCGCGTCCCTTTCGGTCCATCACGACCCACGCCGGGCACATGACCGCGAGGGCGATGGCGTCCACGGTGAGTGCCATGCCGTTGAGGCCGGCAATCGCCAGCGTGACAGCCTCGAGCATGTCATCGGCATCCACCTCGACGCGGCCCCCCTTGTAGTGAGTCTTGAAGAAAACCCGCGGCGCTTCGGCTATCGTTTTGTTGCCGCGGAGTATTCCGGCGATGACGGAAGAGGAACCAATATCGAGGGCGAGGAAGGTGGACATGGGCGGGGAACGAAACTCTGCTCAGGGGTTACGCGTGGAGGCAAGGAAGTTCCGAGGGGGGATCAAGGGCGAAATGGTAAAATCAGACCAAGTCAGTTACCCAGCCGCCTTTGGAGGCAACTGCGTCAATTGGCCGCGGCGTCGCGGATGAAATCGACGGCGAGATGGCGGATGCATCCAGCACCGTCGATCGCGCCGGTAAATCCGCACAAGACGCCCGGCGAGTTCCAAAGGGGCGTTAAGCGCCGCGTCAATACGCTGGGCTAGGCCAACGAAATCGGGATCGAAGGTGCAGACGACGATGCCGGCGTGTTGCGGTTGGGCAAAGTGGAGGCGGATGAAATGGCGACGGTTGAAAGTCAGCACCGCGCGGTTTTGTGCGCTGGCGTCGGCGAGTACTTCGGAATCGGGCGCGGCGATGCCGGCACGCCCCACGTCCTGCGTGGTTAGTACGTCATGACCCAACCTGCGCTGTTCCTCTACGACAGGCAGCGGAAAATTTTCGTTCGCGTAAAGCCGCGCCATTTAGGCGGTATCCTCGCCGGTCTCGTTGTCGCGAATCTGCTGGTCTATCTCCACCTGATGGCCACGATGATAGGCTCACGCGTTTGCCAAATCATCCGCAGTGAGCGTAGGATAGGCGCGAAGCAAATCCGCCTCGCTGGTTCCGAGCCGCCGAGCCTGTACGAGCAACCACACCGGAATGCGCGTTCTCACGATGCGCGCCTCACCGCCGCAGATGCCGGGCGCCGCTTCGATGCCGGGAAACGCCTCGTCAAGGTCATTGACGACCCAGCGAAGGACCTGCGCCTTCTCCGCGCGCGAAAGCGCTGAGATTTGCGATTCAATTTCCTCCACCGTGCTCATGCCATGAACGTGCCAGCCCTCAAGGTGACGGTCAAGCCCAGCGGCGCGCGGCAATGAAAGCTGAATTTCCCAACCAGGCATAAAACGGTGCCTCTTATCTATCTGGTATAATGCCTCGCAATTCAGACTCCAAACGCTTCCCTTTGCGAAGGTTGCACGCTCCGCATAAGGATTGAAGATTGCCGATCACAGTCAGGCCGCCACGCGCTACAGGAATAACATGGTCAGCGTGAAGGTCCTCGGCGGGGAATGCGCGCTGACAATGCTGGCAGGTGGAGGCGTCACGGCGAAACGTCTCTAACCGCAATATCCTTGAAACTTCGCGACGAAACTCCATATTCTTCCCAAAATTCGGCAAACTCCTGTTCAGGTAGTGCCCCTTATCCCTTCCTGCGATAACCTCTCGGCGTTCCTCCTTGGTCATTGGAACATTGAATGCGTCCATGATGCGATAAAATGTCGGGTGAACCGCATTCATAAGTGGAAACAGATAGTTGCGCACTTCTCCCCCAATTCCTCTTCGGTTCCCGCTGCGAATTTATGGTCGTAACAAAAATTATTCACGCCTTCTCGGAACTCAAACTCGGGGAGGCGGAGGCGGGAGAGTTAACGGCGCACCCGATCCACCATTTCCTCCCGCTCGTGATAGATACGAACTTTGTTGACGTAGAATTCGATGCAGCAATTTTTTGTCATTGTGCCGCCGATAGTGCCAAAAGGATCATACTGAACGGCGTACTTATAATGATGCCGGTGAGAGATCGTCGGTTGCGCTCGTGCGTTGATGTGATACTGCAGGACGCGAACATCCTTCGAATGTGGAATGACCGTGTAACTTGCCTTGAGAAGGCCATGGATTCAGGGGCCGAGCATCCCGGTTTCGTCAGTGCGTTTCCCGTTAATGAGATCGGAGACCGGACGAAACAGTTTTATAAGCGATTCTTTCGAAAAACACATGGGTGTCGAAGTGGTGGGAGAACTATTGCGCAGCATACCCCTGCCACAGCCATAGGAGCGCAGTCGGCAGCGTCTGATTCAGCACTTTGCCGTCCACGTGGTGGGCGGCTTTGGCAAAGACGAATTGGTAGTGGTATCCCTTTGCCTTCAGCGCGGCGGCCATGTGCTCATTGGCCAGCACCCAGTTATGATAGGACGCCTCGGGCTTGGTCGAGCCATTGTCGTTCTCCCCTACCTCCAGCCAGACGCGGATTGGCTTGGGAGGATTCTGCGGAATCAAATGCGCGTGATATTCCCACGCCCCAAGCGGTGACTGCGGGTTCTCCGGCGATTGCTGGTTCACAAACGTGCCGGAGTAACTGAGGACGCGCCGGTAAAGATCCGGCCGGAACCATGCCATGGTAAATGCGCAGGCCGCCCCGGAGCTTCCGCCCAGTGCGGCGCGGCCATCGGGATCCTTGGTGAATATCACCTTGTAATCGTGCTCGATTCTCGGCAGCACTTCGGTTTCGATGAACCTGGCATAAGTGTCAGAAACCGTGTCGTACTCCAATCCGCGCTCGCTCCCTTTGCCATCGCCGCCGCCGGAGTTGATCATGACCGCGATCATTGCCGGCAGACGCCCCTGGAATATCAGGTTATCGAGGATGGGTGGGAGGCGCTTGACGTAACTTTTCCCATCCTGGCATACGATAAACGGCGCCGGCTTTCCACTCACATATTGGCTGGGGACATAGACCCAGACATCGCGGGAGTAAGTGCCGGTAAGTCCCGGATAGAGTTTGCTATCCGTCGAACTCATGGTGAACTGATAGACGGTGCCGCGCGGCACGGTGCCGGTTACCGTCAGCTCGGGCGCGTTGGTGTAAGGCGGGGCGATGGTGGAATCGCCGTCGGGTTGCACCGCGGGATCGGCAGCCATGGCATGAAGTGCCATGAGGCAGAGAGCGGCCACGCACGAAGCACTAGCACCGCGCAGGCTCATTGCACGAACACATCCACCTCCGGTTCGTAAGTATCGAACGGGTCCGGCATCATGAGATAACGATTGGTCTCGATGGCGATCGAGTCCCAATTGATGAGATACGGCTGCCCGCTTTGCTGGAAATGATTGATCGCACGCCCCCGTCCGAAGGCACGGGTATTTGCCGGCGGATTCCGGATGGCCTCGGGCCGAAGCACGCTGTCATTGAACTCGCCGATGCGTTTGGAAGGAGTCAATGCGTAGAAGAGGCCGCTCTCCCGATTGATGTTATGGTACTCGAGATCGATGCTTTGCAGCCATGGATCCTGCCATGTGAGGCCCTCCTTCTCGCGGAACATCTCGAGCAGCCATTTCTTGGATATCCAATCCACGCCGCCGACCAACAGCTCCGGGCGGCTGGCAAGGGCATCGAGCGTGAAGGCCCAGTTCTCGAGGATCCAATCAGTCTCATCATCCGCCCCGGCGAGATGCCGGGATGCGTGCTCGAAGAACGTCCATTGGATATCGAGCGCGGACCGCCTCGCGCCACTCTCCAGCAGGGCAGAGCCGCCGCCGGTGCCCTCGCGGGAGATCTCGCGCGTGCTCAACACGGCATCGCGCAGGATGACGTCGGTAGGCAATTCCCGCTGCTCGAGCAGGGTCAGGATGAGGGAGGTGGTGCCCACCTTGAGCGCAGTTGCGAACGGGCTCATGTTGGAGTCGCCGATCAGGAGATGGAGCCGGCGATACTTGCGGTAATCGGCATGGGGCTCGTCGCGCGCATTGATGATAGCTCGGTTGAATTGCACCCACTGGTAGATGTCGTTGACGATATGATCGGCCCGCTGGGAGAGCTGGAAATCAACGGGGGTGGTATCGGCGCTCGTCTCCCAGTCGAACGAGAGCGGATTGGCCTGCCCCACGCGGCCCGCACCGGTGAAAAGCTGACGAGTGGCCAGGAATGAAAGCAGGGTGCCGAGAATGGGGGTGCTGAACTGGACCTCCCGCCGCATGAGGTAATTCTCGTGGCAGCCAAAGGTCGCACCGGTGTGATGGTCGATATTGTTCTTGAGGAAAGAGACGTGCGCGGAGGCGCGCAGGGAATCCAGCGCAGACTGGAGGATGGTATCGCCCGCCAGGTCATAGGCGACGGCATCTCGCAGGCTTAGACACTCTGGCGAGGCGTACTCGATGTGCCCCATGTCGATGTAAAGGCGTCCGCCGTTGAGCAGGAAACCGCCATTGCCGGGAGGCTCCTCGTAATCGCGGTAATGAAGATCGATCGCCCCGAGTTTCGCCTTGCGGAAGATCTGGTTCTTGGCGCGCACGGGCCAGGAGTCGGGCGTGCCGGGGGCCTGCTCGTCGTTGACGAGGCAGCCATACTCGGTCTCGATGCCGACGATGCGATTCATGCTGGAAAGACAGGGTCGACCAGGAAAGGGAATGGGACAAGGATGAATCGGGGGAAAGGGCGGGGGCGGTTTTGAAAGGATCAGCGCCAAACGCCCGACAATACCGGATTCCCTGAACTCTGCGCCTCTGCGTCCTCTGCGTTAAATCCTCGCTTGGTTATCGCAGCTATATCCCCCATCTGTGAAAATCTGCGGAAATCTGTGGTTAAAAAAGAGTACCGCCCAACCGCGACACAGTGTCCCATTTTTAGCGCCGAGGCGCAAAGGACGCAGAGACAAGAAGAGTAAACGCGGACGCCACCGGCATAACCCGCATTCACCGCTGCTTGAAAAGCATCAGCGTAGTTTCCCGCTCGGCCGCATGGTCCACGATGGGCCGCGGATACCCGGCGCAGATGCGGCGTCCGGGAGCGGGGGCGGTCGAGAGCACGGCGGGATGGATATCGCGCAACTCCGGGACCCATTTCTTGATAAATTCGCCCTTGGGATCGAACCGAACGCTCTGGGTCCATGGATTCTGGATGCGGAAGTACGGCGCAGCGTCGGCGCCCGTGCCGGCGCTCCATTGCCAGCCGCCATTGTTGCTGGCGATCTCCCCATCGACGAGCCGCTGCATGAACCAGCTCTCCCCGGCTTTCCAATGGATGTGCAGGTCCTTGGTCAGGAACATGGCTGTGATCATCCGGAGGCGATTGTGCATGAAGCCGGTGGCATTGAGCTGGCGCATGGCTGCGTCCACGATGGGGAAGCCGGTTTGCCCGGCTCGCCATGCGTCAAGTCCCGGCCCGGGCGAATACCAGCGGACTGCGCTGTAGCCGGGATTGAAATCGGACTCGAGCACCCGCGGCCAGTGCCAGAGGATTTGCATGTAGAATTCCCGCCAGATCAGCTCGTTGATGTAGGTATCGATGCCTCGGGCTTCAGCGGCGCCGGCCCCTTCCCGGGCCGCGAGCGCGCGCGCGTGGATCTCGCGCGCCGAGAGAAGGCCATACCGCAAATCCTGCGAGAGGCGGGAGGTGGCGGCGGCTCCGGGAATGTCGCGTGTTTCCCCATACTTACCGACCGGGATGCACATGAAGGCTTCCAGCCGCTTGCGCGCAGCATCCTCGCCGGGGGTGATGATTTCCGCATCCGCCTTGAGGCCCCAGGTGTCGAGCGTGGGCAGGGGGAGCGAGGGGATGCCGTGCGGCGAGGCGAACCGGCGGGGCGCGCGATGGACAGGAGGCTTGGGAAGCTTCCGCCACGCCCGGGAATAGGGGGTGAAGACGCGGAAGGGCTCGCCTTTGCCGGTCAGGACTTCATCACGCTCATGGATGGCGATGTCCTGGAACGGATGAACGCTTGCGCCGAGGGCGCGTGCCATTGCGGCGATTTTGTCCTCCATCTGTCGCCCGAACGGATCGGGATCGCGATTGAAAAAGATTGCCTCAGCGCGGGTCTCGGTTAGCAGCTTCCGCATTTCCACATCAGCATGCCCCTGGCGGATGATGAGACGGCCGCCGATTCGCTCGAGGTTCGCCGCCAGCGCCCCAAGTGAGCCGCAGAGGAACTGCTGGCGCGGGGAACCAGTCCAGCGGTGATGCCGGCGCCAGGTACTGAGGATGTAAACCGGCACGATCTCCGGCGCGGCGCGAAGAGCGGCGAGGAGGGCGGTATTGTCGTGAAGCCGGAGGTCGCGGCGAAACCAATGGATGACGCGCTGCATGGGGTTTGACCAAAAAGGGAGCGAAGAGGACGGAGTCCGTTACGCGCGGCGGGGCTGCGCGGATTCGTGGGTTGACGGCAGGCGGGCCGACGACAAAGGATTCACTTCGAAACCATAGCTATCGGGTGCGGGATTCCCTTTCATATCCCCTTTGCTTCCTTTGCTCCCTTCTGTTCAAAATCCTCTCCTCAAACTCCAACCCTAACCACTTCCTTTGGATCATCCCCTGGGGCTCATTGCCGGCAATAACACCTACCCGCTCATCCTCGCACGCGAGGCGCGGGCGGCCGGGGTGCAGCGCATTGTCGCCGCGGCCTTCACGGGCGAGACCGATCCGAAGCTGGCGGAATTGGTCGATGAAATCGAGTGGATGCGGGTTGGGCAGTTGGGCCGGATGATTTCCTGCCTTAAGGCAAGGGGAGTGCGCGAGGCGGTGATGGCCGGCCAGATTCATCCGAGCAACCTCTTCAACCTGCGCCCGGATCTCAAGGCGCTCATGCTGCTGGGGAAATTGCGCAGCCGAAACGCGGAAACGATCTTTGGCTCGATCGCGGACGAGCTGGCCGGCGCAGGGGTCACTTTGCTCCCGGCCACCACCCACATGGAGAAATACCTCGCCGGGCCCGGGGTCATCGCGGGGGGCAGGCTCTCGCGGCGAGAGGAGGATGACGTGCGTTTCGGGTTCCAGATCGCCAAGCAGGTGAGCGCATTGGATATCGGGCAGACGGTGATCGTGAAAGACGGGACGGTTTTGGCCGTGGAGGGATTCGAGGGGACCAATGAGGCGATCAAGCGCGGCGGCGCGTTGGGCCGGAAGGATGCGGTCATGGTCAAGGTCTCGAAGCCGCGCCAGGATTTGCGGTTCGACGTACCGGTAATCGGATTGCAGACGCTCGAGGCGGCGGCGGAAGCGCGGATCCGCGTCGTTGCAATTGAAGCCGGCAAAACCCTCCTGCTGGACCGGGACGCGATGATGGAAGCGGCGCAACGCCGCGGCCTGACCATAATGGGAATCACTTTATGAAACTACGCATCGGGATCGCCGGACTCGGGAGCATCGGAAAAAACCACGCGCGGATCCTCGCGGAACTGCCGGACTGCGACCTGGCAGCCGTGTACGATACCAACCCCGAGACCGCCCGGGAGATCGCGGAGAAATGCGGCACCCGGGCCGTGGCCACGCTCGAGGAATTTGCCGATGCCGTCGATGCCGCGACCATCGCGACGCCGACGCCGACGCATTACGCCATCGCGGAGCAGCTCCTGAAGGCAGGCAAGCATCTGCTGGTGGAAAAGCCGATCACGGAGACCACCGGGGATGCACGAAAGCTGGTGGAACTCTCCCAGGAAACCGGCCGTATCCTCCAGGTGGGTCACGTCGAGCGATTCAACCCGGTGATGAGCAAACTGGAAGGGTTGCTCACGCAGCCGCGATTCATCGAGGCGCACCGGCTTTCGCCTTATCCCAACCGCAGCATCGAGATCGGCGTGGTCCTCGACCTGATGATCCATGACCTGGAGATCATCCTGCACATGGTGCGGTCACCGGTGAAGAGCATCGACGCCGTGGGCGTTGCGGTGCTGAGCCGCGGCGAGGACATCGCGACGGTGCGACTGCATTTCCAAAATGGATGCGTGGCAAATGTCACCGCAAGCCGCATCAGCCCCGAAAAGCTGCGGAAGATCCGGGTCTTTCAACGGGAAGGCTATGTGTCGCTGGATTACCAGAACCAGACGGGCGAAATCTACCGGCTGGCCGGGGGGCGGATCGTGCGCGAGGAGGTGGAGATCGAGAAGGACGAGCCGCTGAAGCTGGAACTGGCGGCGTTCGTGGAGTGCGCCCGCCAGGGTAAGCAACCGAAAGTGTCGGGCTTTGAGGGAGCGGCCGCGCTCGAGCTGGCTGTGGAGATCACACGCGCCATCGAGGCGCACGCGGCGACCATCGAAGGCGGAACTCCATGAAGCTTTACGTCGTCGCCGGCGAAGCCAGCGGAGACTCCCGCGGGGCGGAGCTGATCCGCTCCCTGCGTGCCCGGAAGGAGGCAATTGAGATCCTCGGCTTCGGCGGCCCGCAAATGGCCGCGCTCACCATGAGGACTCATGACTGGATCGCCAGGGCGGCGATCATCGGCATCATCGATATTGTCAAAAATTACGGGTATTTCCGGCGGCAATTCGACATCGCCCTGGGGGAAATCGCCCGGGAGAAGCCGGATGCTGTGATTTTGATCGACTACCCGGGCTTCAACCTGCGGCTCGCGGAGGCACTCAAGAAGGCCGGAACGCGGGCAAAGGTGATCGATTATATCTCTCCCCAGGTCTGGGCCTGGAACCGCGGCCGTATCCCGAAAATGGCCCGAATGCTGGACCTGATGATCTGCATCTTCCCGTTTGAAAAACCACTTTACGAGCAGTCCGGCCTGCGTACCGTCTTTGTCGGGCACCCGATGCTCGACTCGCTGGCGGAAAAGCGCCTGGCAACGGGCCGCGAGGAGAATCTGCTCGGCCTGCTTCCCGGCAGCCGGGAGCGCGAAGTCGCAAGGATTTTCCCTGTGATGCTGGAAGCAGCCCGGCTGCTGGTCGGGACCCATCCCGGCCTGCGCATCGAGGCCGCAGCCGCCTCCGAACCGCTCCGGAGGCAAATGGAAGAACTCGCAGGTCTGTCCAATATCAACGCATCCTGTCAAATAACCCTCCACTCCTCCCACTCCCTCATGCAGCGCGCCAGCGCCGGAATGGTGGCCTCGGGCACTGCGACGCTGGAGGCGGCGTACTTTGGGCTGCCGTTCGTGCTGCTCTACAAGGCGGCGTGGCTGACATTTGCCATCGGCCGGCGATTGGTGAAGATCAAATGGCTGGGAATGCCCAACATCCTCGCCGACCGTGAGATCGTCCGGGAGTTCCTCCAGGAGGCTGCGCGGCCCGCGGACATCGCGGCAGAGGTGGGAAGGCTGCTGGATGATCCGGCGGCCCGAACCGCTCTTCAGGCAGACCTGCTGTTGGTCACCCAGAAACTGGGCGATCCCGGGGCCAGCGGACGGGCCGCTGACGCGATCCTTGCCGCGCTGGCAGATGCCCAATAGGAGCAACGCTTCCCCATAAAAAAGCGCCGCTCCCCGGCTAACCGGGGAGCGGCGGTGATTTTTCAGTTGCGAATGCTGCAGCCTAGGACGGAAGCGGCACCTCGGCGATGGTGTGCAGAATCCGGCTCGCGATCTTGTAGGGATCGCCAGCGGAGTTCGGACGCCGATCTTCAAGGTAACCCTTGTAACCGTTCTTGATGAAGCTGAACGGCAGGCGGATCGAAGCGCCGCGGTTCATGAGGCCGTAGTTGAATTTATCGATGGACTGGGTCTCGTGGAGGCCGGTCAAACGCAGGTGGTTGTCCGGGCCGTATACGGCAATGTGCTCGTTCTTGTTCTTGTCGAACGCCGCCATCAGCGCCTCGAAATACTCCTTGCCGCCGACCTCGCGCAGGTACTCGGTGGAGAAATTGCAGTGCATTCCCGAGCCGTTCCAGTCGCCCAGAATCGGTTTGCAATGGAAGTTGATGTCTATGCCGTAGCCCTCGCAGAGGCGCATCAGGAGGTACCGGGCCATCCACATCTCGTCGGCGGCCTTTTTCGAGCCCTTTCCGAAGATCTGGAATTCCCACTGCCCCTTGGCCACCTCGGCGTTGATGCCTTCGTGGTTGATGCCGGCATCGATACAGAGGTCGAGGTGCTTCTCCACGATCTCACGCGCCACGTCGCCAACCGCGTTGTAACCGACGCCGGTGTAATAGATGCCCTGCGGCGCGGGGTACCCTTCTGCCGGGAAGCCCAGCGGCCTGCCGTCCTGGTAGAAGAAGTACTCCTGTTCGAAACCGAACCAAGTGCCTGGGTCGTCCAGGATGGTCGCGCGGGCGTTGGTCGAATGGGGTGTCAAGTCGGGGTGCAGCACCTCGCTCATCACCAGAACGCCGTTTTTCTTCGTGGAGTCGGGATAAACCGCTACCGGCTTGAGCACGCACTCGGAGCTATGCCCCTCGGCTTGTCGGGTTGAGCTGCCGTCAAACCCCCAGTTCGGGAGCTGTTCGAGCGTGGGGAAGGAGTCGAAATCCTTGATAAGACTCTTGCTGCGGAGGTTGGGGACAGGCTCGTAACCGTCGAGCCACACGTATTCCAGTTTGTATTTGGCCATGGCGTTAATGATGCAATTTTTGCTTCTATAGGGTTGGTTTGTGCTGTTTTGACCAGCGATGGTTATTAAATCGCCGGAAAAGTATGATTTCCAGCGCGCAGCCCCCTAAGCAAGAATGAAGCCAAAAAACTTCAAGCATTGAGCGGGCCGAAATTAGAAAAAACTAATACAAAGTACTAGTTTCCCCAATCAGAGGCTCGCTTCCCGGCCTTTTTGCGCCACATTGCACCATGCTCGAAGTCAAAGACACCCTCCGCGCCCGCGTCCGCATGAGTTTCGACGGGCTGGTCTACAAGACCTTCCGAGGCCCCAATGCGCGGGAACGCTTTGAGAACGAGGTGCGCGTCCTGAGCTACCTCCAGCAGCGCGGCTGCCCTTTTATCCCCCCTCTTATCTCCTCGAATGCCGACCGCCTGGAAATCGTCACCCGCAGTTGCGGCAGCAGGGTCCACCACCTCGACAAGGAGCGTGCGGATGCGCTTTTCGCGGAGCTGGAGACTTACGGAGTCCGCCACGACGACCAGGATATGCGTAACGTCACCTACCGGCAAAGCGATGGCCGTTTCTGCATCATCGACTTCGAATTCGCCACCATTCTCTCCGGGGAGGAACCCAAGCCTTGACGCCTGAACCCACGCTTCCCTCCCGCCATGTCCGCTGGTCCGGACATTCGGACCGCGGAAAGGTCCGTTCTCACAATGAGGATTGCTTCCTCGCCCTCCAGTTCGACGCACGGGAAGTCCAGCGGCTCGGAAAAATCGGCGAATCTCATACCGGCGACCATCATTTTGTGTTCGCGGTCAGTGATGGGATGGGTGGTGCAAAGGCCGGCGAGTTCGCAAGTCGCGTCACCGTGGACAAAATCCTACAGTTGATGCCCCATTCTTTCCGCCAGGATGTGACCGGCATCGAAGCCGGATTCATTGACGTGCTCGGGGAAGTATTTGGGGAGATTGATTTCGCCCTGAAGCACCTGGGGGGCAGCTACCCGGAGGAATGCCTTGGCATGGGCGCAACCCTTAGCCTGTGCTGGTTGACGGCAGAGTGGCTCTATTTCGCCCACATCGGCGACAGCCGGATCTATTACCTCGAGGGTGCCACCGGTTCCCTTCGCCAGATCAGTCACGACGACACCCATATCGGCTGGCTCCGCCGTCAGGGTAAGATAACCGAGCGTGAAGCCCGGAACCACCCCCGCCGCACCGCCCTCCAAAAGGCCCTCGGTGCGGACTACCAATTTGTATCCCCGCAGGTCGGTACCGTTTACCTCCAGCCCGGTGACAAATTCCTCCTCTGCTCCGACGGGCTTACCGAGGGCCTGTTCGACAGCCAGCTTGCTGAAAAACTCCTCTGCCAACCGACGACCGAGCCCATCGCCGAGCATTTGGTAAAATCCTCCCTCGCCTGTGGAGGCAGCGACAACATCACCGCGCTGGTGATCGAGTTGCCGTGAGGTGCAGCTCATGCCGGCATCGTCCCCTCTTAACCTCCGATAACGGCTCCGCCCCCTACTTCGCCTGCGGGTTCCCCGAGTCGTCCCAGTTCCCGATATCCGTCCCCGTGCCCGGTTTGCGATTCGCCCCGCAGGAGTACAGGTCAAATGAATCCTGGTTATGCTTCCCCGGGTTCTCGTACTGGTAGGGAACCTGCCACGGGTCCATAGGAATCTTCGTTAGCAATTGATGCCACTGGGTCGGCTTCGGATCGCTTTCGGGGCGGGTGACCAACGCCTGCAAACCCTGGTCGGTCGTCGGTAGGAATCCGTTCGTCGCCTGGTACAGCTTCAATTGCGTGCCGATCGACTCCAGGTCCGCCTTCACCCGCACATCCTGTGCCGCGCCCACGTCCCCACCCATGAAGTGAATGGCCGAGGCTGCCAGGACAGCGATGATCATCACCACCAACATCATTTCCAGCAGCGTAAAGCCCTGGTTCCTACCGTTATTTTTGAGAATGTTCAGTTTCATGGGGTTGTCGTATCGGGGGTGTACTTAAGTTGCATCTCTACCGCCCTCAATGCAACTGGCGCCGGGCGGCCGGGGGTACTGATCAGCAGCTCGTTGCTTCCCCCCGTCAACAGCGAGCCGGGGATCACCTTCTGGCACTTCAGCCACCCACCATAACGGTACACTACGTCAGAGCGGGCAGGCTCTACCGCACCGGTAAGGGCGGGGTCCGCAAGGTCAGTCACGGCAATGTCGACAGCCCCAATGTCCTTGCCGTTCACGGAAAGCTCCAACGGCGCGGAGATATCCGCATTCAAAATCTCAAAGGTTAGCAGCGCCACCAGCGGCGCCTTCTGCAGCGGAAAATCAAACGCCACCTCCCCGCCATCGTCCGGATATCCCAGCGGGATCACCCCCGGCTCCAGCGTTGCCTTCACCCGCCCGAAGAGCAGCACATCGTCCGATCCCGTCACCGTCGGCGATGCGTTCCCAAACGGATCCGTCACCTCCGCCGTCCCTCCAAAGTCCAGCGCCTCCCGCGTCTGTGTCTGCCGCAGCGCCACCGCAAGCACGCCCCGCACCGTACCCCCCTCCCCCGGCGTCTCGATATCCACATAATCCACCCCCGCCATCGGGATGCGCACCGTTTCGGACGAGGGCAGTCCCAACCCCTGCCCCAGCTTCCGCGGCGCCAGTACTTGTGCCCCGATCTCGCTCCAGCCCGTCAATACCGGCTGGGCGTTCGGGTCATCCTGGAAATAAACCCTCATCAGCACCTCATCCACCAGTCCCGGGAAGCGCCGGAACCGCACCCGGTACACCGTCTTCGCCGGCTGCCCCACCTCAGCCGTCAGCGTCTGCCTTTCCACCCGCTCGATCCAGATTGGCAACTCAGCCGGCTGGCTTTGGAAATCCAGGTAAGCCGTGAACGCTGTCGGCTGCCGAGACAAATCCTGTCCCCATGCCCAGGGCGCAAGCGCAAGGGACAGCAGGATTACCAGGATCCGGAGGGGTCGAGTCACGGGGTTGATAATTTTTGAACTGCGATAGCTGGCCTTGGGAGCCGGAATTCTGCGCACAAGCCTCAAAGCAGGCATCTCTGCTAATTCATCAACCCAAAATCATCAATCAGCAATTCTAGTGCATTCGCCCGCGCAACCCCGTAGTCAGGTTAAATACCGCATCCAGCACCCCAAACACCACCAGTCCCACGATTGACGCAATCACGATCATGATCACCGGCGGGATCAATGACGAAGTCATCTGCACCTGCTTATCCAGCTCCCGCTCGTACACATCCGCGATCATATTCATCGTCTCCCCGAATCGCCCCGTCTGCTCCCCCACCGCCATCATGTCCAGCATCAGCTCCGGAAAAATCTTCGGCGCCCGCAGCGCCACTGAGAGCGACGTCCCATCCATCACCGCCTTGCGCACCTCCACCATCTTCAGCCGCACCCATTCGCTCCCGGAGATATTCTCCAGCAGCTCCAGCGCCCTCAGCAGCGTCACCCCGTTCTCCACCAACGTCCCCAGCGTCCGCGCAAACTGCGCAAAAAACCGGTACCGCATGATGTGTCCGTAGCCCGGGATGCGCCACCGGAACCGGTCCCACGCCTGCCGCCCGGCCGGCTCCCGTGTCATCAGCTTATAGGCGCCATAAATCAGTCCGACCGCCAGCGCTCCCACCCACCAGTAGTAGACCAGCACGTGATTCGCCGCCAGCAGCATCCGTGTCGGCAGCGGCAGCGTCTGGTCCGTCTCGGTGAAAAACTCCGACAACTGCGGCACCATCACCGTCATAAAGATCGTGATCAACCCCATGCCCGCCACCACCAGCACCGCCGGGTACACCAGTGCTTGCTGCACGCGGTCCCGGAGGGCCTTCACCTCACCAAGATAAATCACCAGCCGCTTCATGATCATCGGAAGCGCGCCGCTCACCTCACCCGCCGCCACCATGTTCACATACAGGGGCGTGAATATCTTCGGGTATCGCCGCATCGCCTGCGAGAGGCTCTGCCCATCTACCAGCGCCCGGTGCAGCGTCTGGCACAGTTCCTGGAGCCCCGGCTGTTTCAGCCGCCGCACCATCACCCCCAGCGATTCATCCAGCGTCATCCCAGCCCCAAGCAAATGCCCCAGTTGCTCCGTAAACAAAAACTGCCCCGATATCGACAGGCTCTGCATCGATGCCCCACCTTCCTCGGTTGGCCCCTCTCCCGGCCCCGATGCCCGGATCGCCGCCGCCATCCCCCGCCCCGCCGCAGCGATCGCACTGCCACTTCCACGCCCCTCCTTGCGCCCGCCTGCCGCCGGCATTCCCACCGCCTCGATCTTGATGGGAAAACAACGCTGCTGCTCCACCATCACCACCGCACCCGCGCGATCATTCGCCTCCACCACCCCCTGAGCCAATTGACCATCGGAGCGGCGGGCAGTGTAGCGAAATTGCGGCATGACAACTTTGGGCAGACCAACAAACTCCATTCCCGTTCAATCTACAAGAAAACCCCTCAACACTCCCATTCCCCTTAAAACCAAAACGGCCCGGGATTTTCACCCCGGGCCGCTTGAAATCCTTCAACCTACAAAATCTGTCTCCGCCGCCGCAGCAAGGCGACTCCCACGACCAGCGCTCCGGCCAGCGCTCCAAAAGCGCCGGGCTCAGGGACCGCGGATATCGCGATATTGGTCTCCGGCTCTGTCGCACTGGATTGATATACAAGCCCGGGGTCGCCATACATACTGAACGACATCCCCGTCGGCGGGGGATTCGTGGGGGACACCCAGAGCCACGAATCATCGGACACCGCTCCAAAGTAAGTCGAGGCCGCCACCGACGTGGCATTGTAATACCGGATGCTCATGATCTGCCCAGCCACGGGGATCCCGATCTCCGTACTTGACGTTGAATCAGTCACTGTCCCCGTGAAGCTGAATTCATCATTCGCCCCGGTAGTGGCCGTGCCATCCCCCATGGTTGCCGAAGAGAAAAGGCTGTTCGAGCTGCCCGCGCCGAACACCGGCACCCACGTCCCGAGGAATGGGTTCACGCTGGTTGCGCCCGAGTAATAGCCGAGCTGCAATACAAATCCATCCCCATTGGCGCTCGTCCCCGCTCCACTCAAGGCTGTCGTCCCATTCGTGCTGTAAATAGCCAGTGCTCCCAGGGGACTCGGCCGATCGTACGACCAAGTCAAGCTCACGCTGTTTTGGGCGTGCAGGGTGACAGCGGAAAAGAGTAGGGAGCTCAAGAGGAATACACGTTTCATACGGGAGGAGGGATCTGCGAAATGGGAAAGCGAAAGTTCAACGGGCTGCTCGAGCCTTCGCTTGTCCCGGGACTACGGGGTATAGGTTAAGGGAATGCCGATATAGGCGTTCGCCGCGGCCACCGTGTTCCGACGCCGCACGAGAATCGCGGCCCCGGCGGGTATCGGCGTGTTGGTTTGAAGCGTAAAAGTCGCATCTCCATCCTCCACCCATCCGTATCCGGAGTAATAATAGTAATCCTGCCAAGCGGACCCAGTCCACAGGTACACCAAGTCAGAGCCGCCCGCGCTGCTGCCTTCCAGCCAAGACGGGGCATTTGTGAAGCCAAATTGCGAAAGTGTCACCGGCACCGGCAGCGGGTTCGAGACGAACGTAAGCCCCGGCGCATTCACCAGCGCCGTCTGCGCATTCGTCGGCACCCCGCCCATCGATATCGCATAGGTCGCCGGCAGCGTATTCGTCGAGAGTCGCCCCACCAGCACCCCTTCGTCAGGGTAGATCGCCATGTTGTTCTGGATCGTATAGCTCGCGTCCCCGTCCTGCACCCATCCGTAGGAGGTGTAATAGTAATACGCCGTGTACCCCGTCCCGTTCCACAAATACACCACATCCGCCCCCCCGGAGCTCGCTCCGCCCTGTAGCAGCACCGTCGTGTTCGTCGTCCCGAATAGCCCTCCCAGCGTCTCCGCGGGCCGGATCGCCACCTGGTCGCTGGCAGCTAGAATCGATTGCACCGTGTACGTCGGCGAAGAAACCGTCACGTAATTGGTTCCCGCGGCGGTGATCAAAAACGATTGGCCCGTCGCGATCGAATTTGCCGCGCTCTCCACGTGAACCATGTACGGCGCCGTTCCCGTTGTCAGCCCGGACGGGATCGACCCGCTCAAGGTGATCGTATTGTTCGAGGTCGACGCCACAAGGCCCACAAACACGGGAACCGGTTGCAACGGAAAACTCAACGCGCTGTAGACTCGCGTCGTCCCATTGCTGGATGGAGTTATCGTTTCTTGCAAATATCCTACCGGATTGGTGGAAACGCTTTGGGCGCGCGAAACCTGAACACCGAAAATCGTGGTCAGGCACAGCGACAGGAGGAGCAGGGGGGTACTGCGAACGCAAACGTTCATAGGGATGCTTTTATCATTCTGGAGCATATGATTCAACATAAGATATTTGATTTTTACTTTATCGCAATCGTTCGTTTTTTATCAATCCCGCCCGCTCCCCAATTTCCGCTTGCACCCTCCCCTCCCCTTCCGGCAGCGTCTCCCTTGGGTATTTTCACGCAGCATTCTTCCCATGCGAATTCCCGGCCTCACCCCCTTCCTCCTGCAAGCCGCACCCTCCTCCGCGGGCGCCCCTTGGCTTAACCCCCTTTTTTCTTTCTGGATCGTTAATTTCATTGCCGTCGTTTGCATCGTGCTCTTCGCTCTCCGCTACTCCCTTCGCAACATCCCGGCAAATGTCCTTGAGGCCGCCCGGCTGGATGGATGCGGTTTCTGGCATATTTGTTGGCATGTGCTCCTGCCCAGGGCCCTTCCTGCCCTCACGATCGGCGCCGTCTTGATCCTCATCTTCGCGTGGGATGACATCGGCCCGCTGCTTGCGGAACCCACGGGCTTGGGAGCGGGCCTCCTTGCGGCGCGTCTCCATCCGGGCATCCTCATGGCCGTATCCCTTCTGCTCGTCCTTCCCGTGGCCACTACCCTGGTCTTCGCCAGCCGCGTCCTCGGCAGGCGCGATGCTCCCCCACCGCCCAGACCCACCCTAGGCTGATCCCCTCCCCTCACAAAAAATGTTCAACGACCCCGAGAGAAACATCGAATTTGAATTCGTCCGCGCGACGGAGAACGCCGCCCTCAATGCCATGCACTGGATCGGCCGCGGCGATAAGGAAGCCGCCGACGCCGCCGCCTGCGACGCCATCTACGGTGTCTTCGATCTTGTCGATATCTGCGGCGAGGTCGTCATCGGGGAGGGCATCAAGGACAACGCCCCCGGCATCTTTCTAGGGGACCACCTCGGCACGTGGGTGGAAGGCGCGCCCCGTTTCGATATCGCCCTCGATCCCATCGATGGCACCACGAATATCTCAAAGGGCATGGCCAATTCCATCTCCGTCATCGCCGCCGCGGAAGTCCCCGGCCCAGGCAAGGTCATGCAGAATATCCCCAGCTACTACTGCCACAAGCTGGCCTATGGCCCCATCGTCAAGCGCGCCATCACCAACTTTAATTTCACCAGCAATTGGATCGACCAGCCCCTGCTCGAGACCCTCACCTTCGTCGCCCGCGTCCTTGGCAAGCGCATTGCGGAGGTCGTCGTCCTCATTCTCGACCGGCCCCGCAACCAGACCTTCATCGACCAGGTCCGCGAGGCCGGCGCCACCCTCCGAATGATTTCCGATGGCGACATCACCGCCGCCGTCGCCCCCGCCTTGCCAGATTCAGGCATCGATCTCTATGTCGGCATCGGCGGCACCCCCGAGGGCGTCCTCACCGCCACCGCCTTGCGCGCCCTGGGCGGCGATATCCAGATGCGCATGTGGTTCCGCAACGACGAGGAACGATGGGAGCTCACCAACGGCATGTGCGACGAGGAAATCGGTGCCATCTCTCACTCCGAGCACATCGTTGTAGGCGATAGCGCCATCTTCTGCGCCACCGGCGTCACCGACAGTCCCCTGCTCCCCGGCGTCAAGCTCATCGGCAAGACCGCCATCACGCACTCCATCCTCATGCGCGCCCGCAGCCAGACCGTCCGCTACATCCGCGCCATCCACAATCTCGACCGCAAAACCATCCACCTCCGCAGCGTCCGGGCCGACCAAAAGATGCGCGGCGAAGGAACTTGAGGCAGTACTGGTTTTAGAGTTTTGATTTCGAGGGCAAAGGGCGGTGGCTTGCCCTGAATTTTCCTCCTCCGCGCCTCTGCGCGCTCTGTGTTGGAAATCCTCTCCAACATCCCCCCTGCGCCATTGCGTGAGGTTTTCTCCTCCCCTCAATTGTCCTGACGCATGATGTCAACCGGCGGGATCCCCTTTAGGCCCCTTAAGTCCTTTTTGGCCCTTCCCCCCGACTTACTCTCCATCTGGACAATCTATCCCGTTCAACCCTCCGAACGCTATCTCCCCAAATTTAACAATCTAAATCGTAACTCATAAATCCCATATCCCTCCAGCCTCCGATTTCATTGACGTAAGGTACTTAAAATGCTAACCTAAAGCGTGTCCCAGAAAGACATTGAAAGACCCCAAAATAACCCTCCCAAAAAAAACACTATAACCGGACCGGCGACGGTCATAACTGAATCCAGACTATAGCATCCCAGGCATAAGGCGAAGCGCGCCACTGTACTCAGCTATTCCCGTCGCCCCCGCAGGGCGATATGAAGATTAACCAGCGCTTCCTCAGGTCTCACCGGTTTCTTTCTCTTCTTCCCAGCGCCACCCTTCGCAAGCTCTCCAACGGCGCAGCCCTCCGCGACTATCCCAAGGGCAGTATCGTTTTCTCACAGGGGCAACCCTGCCCCGCGATGTATCTCATCGTCAGCGGTCGTTGCGAGTCCCGTCACGTCGATCCCTCCGGCCATCTCGTCACCGCCATCCAGGGCCCGGGCGACACCATCGGTGACCGCGAGGTCATGCACCAGGAGCCTTATCTCTCCACGGTTACCGTCGCCACCCAGAGCGTCCTTCTCCGTATCCCCGCCGAGGAACTCCGCTCCGTTTTCGAGTCCGAGCCCAAGGCTGCCGGGCGCATCTCCCAGTCGATCGTCCAGCGCATCATGGACGCCCGCCGGCCCTCCACCGGCAAGCGCATCGTGGCACTTCACGCGCTCTCCGCGCGCATCAATGAGCGCGCCTTCGCACGCCGCCTTGCCGACGTGCTCGCGGAGGTCACCGCGCACCGTGTCCTCAGCGTGCACTTCAGTCCCGCGCCCGCCGCCGTATCCCTTGCCAATTGGTCCCGCATCGAGCCAAGCCTCAATGGCATCTTCCATTTTTCCCGGCAGGTCCGCGAAGTCCGCCCACTCTGTTTCGAGCTCGATATCCAGGTCTCAGCCGATGCCGCCGAACCCGCCTGTATCGCTCCCCTCCTCAGCCATCTTGGCTCCCACTTTGACTATGTTATCCTGGACGCCGTGAAAGATCTGCCCCACCCCGCGTTGCTCGAGTGCCTCGTCCAGTCCGATCTTACTTACATCCTGCTGCGCCCGGATGATGATTCCCTGAATGGCATGAAGTCACTCAATGCTTCATTGAACGGCACTTCCGGCCTCGCTTACAATCATATCAACCCCATCGTCTGTCCAGACACCTTCGATGCCGGCTCCCGCTTCGCAATCGAATGCGGGAAAGCCGGCTTTCCCGTGCATTCCATCCTGCGCGGTTACCCCCTGGCCGATTCCACCGGCGGCTTCGATCGCTCCCCCGTTTTCACCCTCCAGCTTCGCCGCATGGCCCGGGAGATCGGGCGCTGCCGCGTCGGCCTTGCCCTCTCTTCCGGCGGCGCCCGCGGCCTCGCCCATATCGGTGTCATCCAGGTGCTCGAGGAAAATGGAATCGAGATCGATGCTGTCGCCGGCTCCAGCATGGGGGCATATGTCGGCGCAGTCTGGTCCTATGGCCACGATGGCATCGCGTGCGAAAAGATCGCCCGCGACCTCGAGAGCCGATGGGGCCTGCTCCATCTCATCGATCCCGTGCTGCCACCACGCCAGGGTTTTCTTAGTACCCGCCGCGTCGCTCATCGATTGCGGCGCGCCATCGGCAGCGTCCAGTTTGTCGAGCTTGTCCGCCCCCTCCGCGTCGTCGCCACGGACTTCGAGACCCTCGACCGCGTGGTCTTCTCCTCTGGCGAAGTTGTCCATGCCGTTGAGGCAAGCATCGCCATCCCCGGCATCTGCATTCCTGTCTCCATCGATGGACGTACCCTCATGGATGGCGGCATCGCCGATCCCCTTCCGAGCGGTGTCCTCTCGGACATGGGAGTCGAGCACATCATCGCCGTGAACACGATTCCCACGCCTGCCCACCTTTCCATGTGCCGCCAGTGCGCCGTTGAGCCGCCGCCGCGCCCCAGCCTCGGCGCATGGCTCAATTCGCAGCTCAACTATTTTGCCAGCGGCAACCTCTGCGACATCCTCATGCGCGCGAACTTTGGCGGCCAGATGCGCGTCGCCGAGCAGGCCTGCCACCTCGCCGACGTCGTCCTGCGCCCATGGGCGTGCGACGCCCGCTGGCATGATTTCACCAATCCCGGCAAGTACATCGCTCTCGGCCGACAGGTCGCCCTCGAGCAACTCGCGGAGATCAAGGCTTTATCCCTTCCCAACCAATCCCATGAAAAACCAACAGCCGCATTGGCACTCGCTGGATAGAGACGCGCTCCGCGCATGGCAGATGCTCAAGCTGCGCCGTTACCTCGCCGGCACGGTCCTCCCATTTTCCGCCCATTACAAAACCCTCTTCAAGCGGAATCACCTCCGCCCCGGCGCCATCCGCGATTGGGCAAGCCTCGAGCGCGTCCCCTTTTCCGCAAAGGAAGACCTGCTCAAGGGATCGCGCGATTTCATCCTCATCCCCGATGAGAGCGTCCTGAAGCGCCGCCCCTCCACCATCCTTTCCGCTCTCTTCCGTGGCCGCGACACGGTCGCGGAGGAATTTGAGCGCGAATTCCGTCCGCTGATGATGACCAGCACAACGGGACGGTCCGCGGAGCCCGCTCCTTTCGTCTATACCGCTCAAGACGTGCAGACCCTTTCGATAGCTGGCGCCCGCGTCATGCGCATCTGCAATGCGCGCCGCGATATGCGGATGCTGAACATGTTCCCATTCGCCCCGCACCTCGCCTTTTGGCAGACCCATTACGCCGGCATGGAATTCGGCGTCTTCATGGTCAGCACCGGCGGCGGCAAGGCGCTCGGCACCGAGGGCAATCTGCGTCTCATGCGCAAGATCGAGCCGGAGGTTCTCATCGGCATGCCCACTTTCATTTATCACGTTCTCAACGCCGCCGTTGAGGAGGGCATGCACTGCCCGAAGCTCTCCAAGATCGTCCTCGGCGGCGAGAAAGCCCCGGTCGGCATGCGCCGCCGCCTCCGTGCCCTTGCAAGCGCCTTGGGCGCCGATTCCATCGACGTGCTCCCTACCTACGGCTTCACCGAGGCGAAGATGGCGTGGACCCAGTGCCCGTGCGGGAACCCCGCCGAGACCAGCGGCTACCATCTCAACCCGGATTTCGGCATCATCGAGGTCATCGACCCCGCCACTGGAAGGCAGGTCCCCGACGGCGAACCCGGCGAGGTCGTCTGGACCCCTCTCGAGGCCCGCGGAAGCGTCGTCCTCCGCTATCGTACCGGCGACACCGTCAGCGGCGGCCTCGTTTACGGCACGTGCCCTCATTGCGGACGCAACATGCCCCGCCTCATCGGCGAAATCTCGCGCACGTCCGAAATCAGGGAAATCCGCCTCGAAAAACTCAAGGGCACCCTGGTCGATTTCAACCGCCTCGAGCACGTCCTCGACGACTGCCATGACGTTGCCACATGGCAGCTCGAAATCCGCAAGACTCACGACGATCCGCTTGAGTTGGACGAGCTCATTCTCCACGTCCACAAAGCCAACGGCATCCCCGACGAAGCCGTCCGCGCCCGACTGGAAGAGCACTTCGCCGCCGAAACCGAAACCCATCCCAATCGCATCGAATTCCACACCGCCGAAACCCTCCGCCGGATGCAAGGCGTAGGGACTCTGCTGAAAGAGCAAAGAGTAGTCGACCACCGGCCCCTCGCCAAAGCCCCCGAGCCGCGGGAAGCCCTTTGCCAATCAAAAATCTAAAATCATCCATCTAAATTTTGAGCATGCCCGACCCACTCGTAATAGTAGACGGCACCCGGACCCCCTTCTGCCGCTCCTCCACCGCCCTCTCCTCCCTCCCGGCCGACGAGCTCGGCCGCATCGCAGTCAACGCCCTCCTTACCCGCACCGGCTTCGATCCCACTCTCGTGGATGAAGTCATCTTCGGCTGCGTCTGTCAGCCCGTTAATGCCCCCAATATCGCCCGCGTCATAGCCCTGCGTGCCGGCATTCCCACGTCCGTCCCCGCCGCTACCGTCCATCGCAATTGCGCCTCCGGCTTCGAAGCCATCACCACCGCCGCCGAGCGCATCCTTAGTGGCCACGGATCCATCTTCATCGTTGGCGGCACCGAAAGCATGTCCCAGGTCCCCCTCCTTTATCAGGAATCCGCCGTGCCCAAATTCACCTCGCTCGCACGCGCCCACACCGTGCCCGCAAAGCTCGCCGCCTTCAGCGAGTTTCGCCCAGCCGATTTCGAACCCCGCATCGCCCTGCGGCTCGGCCTTACCGATCCCATCAGCGGGCTCAACATGGGCGAAACCGCCGAGCTTCTCGCACGAGAGTTCAACATCTCGCGCGAGCGCCAGGATGAATTCGCCCTACGTTCCCACCAGCGAGCCATCGCCGCACGCCAGAACCTTGCCGAGGAGATCACCCCGGTCTATCTCGCATCGCCCAAAACCCGTCAGCCAGTCCTTCAGGACAATGGCCCCCGCGAAGACACATCGCTCTCCACCCTCGCCGCGCTCAAACCCGCTTTCGACCGCCATCACGGCTCCGTCACCCCCGGCAACTCCTCACAAATCACCGATGGTGCGGTTGCCCTTCTAGTCATGGCGGAGTCTCGGGCCGCCGACCTGGGCCTAAAGCCCCTTGGCCGCCTGGTTGCATGGGCCTACACCGGCTGCGATCCCGCACGCATGGGCCTCGGCCCGGTCTCCGCCATTCGCAAGCTCGAGCAAATGACCGGCCGCTCCCTGCGTGATGCCGACCTCATCGAAATCAACGAAGCCTTCGCCGCCCAAGTCCTCGCCGTCGAACAAAGCGTGGGCGACATCCCCCAGGATCGCCTCAACGTCAACGGTGGCTCGATCGCACTCGGCCACCCCGTGGGCGCCACCGGCGCCCGATTAACCCTTGGCGCCCTCAAGGAGTTGACCCGCCGCGATGCTCGCTCCGCCATAGTCTCCGCCTGCGTAGGCGGCGGCCAGGGCGCCGCCCTATTATTCGACCGCCCATAAACCACAATCCCCTCTTCTTATGCCCCCTCCCTCTTCCCCTCTTTTGGCAATTCAGCACCAGCAAACTCAAAAATCATCAATTTCATCCTCTTCTCCCCCTCTCATGTCCGCCGTTACCCTCGCCCTCCTTCCCACCGGCGAGCACCTACTCACCTTCGACCGCCCCAATTCCTCCGCCAATATCTTCGACATCCCTACTCTCCTCGAGCTCCGCGAGACCCTCGACACCCTCCCCTCTTCCTCCACCGGCCTTATCTTCCTCAGCGCCAAGCCCTCGATTTTCATCGCTGGCGCCGATCTCAATGCCCTCGAATCCCTCTCAGGTGAAGACCTGCGCAATTTCATCGAGCTCGGCCAATCCGTCTTCAATCGCATCGCCTCCCTCCCCATCCCCACTGTCGCCGCCATCCATGGCGCATGCGTCGGTGGCGGTTATGAACTCTGCCTGGCCTGCAACTGGCGGATCGCCACTCCTGATCGCGCCACGAAGATCGGCCTACCCGAGACCCAGCTCGGCATCCTCCCCGCATGGGGCGGCTCAACCCGCCTCCCACGCCTCATCGGCGTGCCCGCCGCCCTGGACATCATCCTCAATGGCAAAACTCTTCCAGCAAAACCGGCCCGCCGCCGCGGCTTGATCGACGACATCGTTCCCCGCGAACTCCTCGTCCCCACCGCCCTGAAATGGATTCAGAGCCGCCAGCCTCGCCAGCCCCGCTCCCAGATCCTCGACCGCATTTCCGCCGCCATCGCGGCCCCCGTCGCCCGCCGCCGCATGGAAGCAAAATCCCGCGGTCACTACCCCGCCCTCCCCAAAGCCCTTAGAGCCGTAACCCAAGGCGCGTTCGGCCCCGTCCCCGTTTCCCTCCATCGTGAGCTAACCTACGTTCTCGACCTCGCAACCACCCCCGAGTGCCGCAACCTGATTCGCGTCCACTACCTTACCGAGCGCGCAAAAAAACTCCGCGCCACCACGCTCGCAACTCTTCCGAATGGCATCCCAACACCCCCGTCGCAGCCGGCCAATATCCAACAGACCGCCGTAATCGGCGCCGGCGTCATGGGCGCCTCCATCGCCCAATGGCTTAGCTCGCGCGGACTCCGAGTCCTT
>Ga0302319_10004318_pt1 | contig 29210 bp, 25 predicted proteins | sample Bog_T0_2_FD_203319 | JGI IMG/M metagenome (GOLD analysis project Ga0302319, IMG submission 203319) | Peat permafrost microbial communities from Stordalen Mire near Abisko, Sweden - Bog_T0_2 | ecosystem: Environmental > Terrestrial > Soil > Wetlands > Peat | place: Sweden: Abisko, Stordalen Mire... | reverse complement strand
AGATCGAAGACCGCGTGCGCGCTATGCCTGTATTCCGTCATTTCCCTTATTGTCGGAGATCGGAATGGGCTGCTGAAAGCTGACCGCCTAAAAGGCGGTGGGATTAGACCGGGCGGCCGGAGCTAAATACGGATTTCCGTAGATTGTTGTGAACGGCTTCGCAATATTTAAAACTGTTGACAAGTATTAAAAACTTTGCCAAAGTAGATCCCATGGAAGCGAAGTTGGACGCGGGCGAGTTGCAGATCATGGAAGAGTTCTGGAAGCGCGGGCGTATGGCGATCCGTGAGATCCAGGAGTCGTTCCCGAAGAAGGGCCGGCCGCCTTATACGAGCATCCAGACCATCGTTTATCGCCTCGAAGAGAAAGGCGCGGTGCGGCGTGTCCGTAAGATCGGCAACGCGCATATTTTCGAAGCGGTCGTCTCGCGCCACGAGGTGAGTGGCCGGTTTATCGACGATCTGCTGAGTCTTTTCGGAGGCCGGGCGCAGACCGTGATGGCTCACCTGGTCGAATCCGGAAAGCTGACGCGCGACGATATTCGCGAAACCGAGAAACTGATCGACGACCTGGAGCGAAAGTAGGCTTGCCATGAACGAAATCTTCAATCATCTGTGGCAATCGACGGTGTTCGCCTCGGCGGTTGCCCTTGCGTGTATTGCGCTGCGACGGAATTCTCCGCGGTTGCGTTACTGGTTGTGGCTGGCGGCGTCGATCAAGTTTTTGATTCCCTTCTCGCTGCTGGTTTCGACGGGCGCCAGGGTACAGATGCCGCCGGATACTCCTTCGCTCCACGCCGTTACGGTGCAGCAGATCTCAACTTACTTCGCGCCGGTTTCCGCGCCCGCTCGCACGACAGTCCAGTGGCCGCTTGTGCTGGTCGCGATTTGGGCGGCGGGATCGCTCTTTCTTCTTGCTCGCTGGTTCCGCAACTGGCGCGATACGAAGACTGCGGTGCTCGAGCCTGGAGTCTTCGGCGTTTTTCATCCTGTGTTGGTGCTGCCCGAAGGTCTCGCCGATTTGTTGACGGAAGAACAGCTTCAGGCTGTGCTTGCGCATGAAGCGCGGCATATCGAGTGCTATGACAATCTGACGGCGGCGCTGCACATGGTCGTCGAAACATTGTTCTGGTTCCATCCTCTTGTGTGGTGGATTGGAGCCAGACTGATGGATGAGCGCGAACGCGACTGCGACGAGGCCGTGCTGCGGCAAGGCAGTCAGCCGGGAGTCTACGCTCGGAGCATCGTACAGGTTTGCGAGGCGTATGTCGAATCGCCGCTGGCCTGTGCATCGGGGATCAGCGGTTCCGATCTGAAGAAGCGCATTCGGGAGATTATGACGTGGCGCGGATCGCTGCCCGTCACGCTACGCGCCAAGGCAATCCTGGCGGCTGCAACGGTCGCTGCGGTATCTGTGCCGTTCGTCATTGGAATTCTTCGCGCCCAGACTTTACCTCCCGCTCCGGCTTATGGCTACGAAGTCGCCTCTATTCACAAGTCGGCGGCCGGCGAGATGAACCATCTGATCGCGCCCGGCCCCGAGGGCGGACTGCGCGCGGTCAATATGCCTGCCCTCGCACTGATCGCATTTGCTTATCACGTCCAGGACTACCAGATTCTTGGAGCAACTGGCTGGGCTTCATCGCAGGGTTATGACATCACTTTTACGCCCGACAAGGCCGAGACTCCGCTGGGCGAGACGCCAGGCGCGAAATCGATCGAAGACTTCATGAGCCGCAACGCGGAGCGGATGCAGGCCGTACTGCGAGACAGGTTTGGCCTTGTGCTTCGGGCTAAAACGCGCGAACTTCCCGTCTACATCCTGACCACGGCCAAAGGCGGACACGAGCTCTCGTCGCATGATCCGGCGAGGCGCGGTCCCTCGCTCACTGGTAACGGACACGAGCTCACTGGTACCGGCGTTCCGGTTTCGATGCTGGCACAGAGCCTGTCCAGAATGCTGGACAGCCCGGTTCAGGACGAGACCCACCTCAACGGTGAATTCGATTTTAAGCTCAATTTTGCGCCCGATTCCGAGCCTGCCGCCGGGCCGTCCATTTTCACCGCTCTCACCGACCAACTTGGGTTACGGCTGGAATCGACGAAAAGGCCGGTGCAGGTGTATGTGATCGAGAAGATCGAACATCCGAGCGAGAATTAGCTGCTGATGTGGCTGGTTCGGGCTCGCCGCCGATGCCTGTCAATACTCGGTTGTCAAAGAACAGGGGCGACTGGTTCCGGTCGTCCTGCAACGCCGGAGAACAGTGGCCTGTTCAAAGTAGAGCATGGCCTCGGAAGGCTGGAGTGCTATGCTGTTGAATCTGCGGTGCAAGATCGTTGTGACTCACGCGGCGGCTAGTTCTTTTACCAGACTTGTGGTGAAGGCCTTGGCGTCGCCGAAGAGCATCAGGGTATTAGGCCGGTAATACAAATCGTTATCGATACCCGCAAAGCCCACGCCCATACTGCGCTTGATCACCATAACGGTGCGCGCTTTGTACGCATCCAGAATCGGCATCCCCGCAATCGGACTCGTCGGATCGGTCTCCGCCGCTGGATTCACGATGTCGTTCGCGCCCACCACCAGCACCACGTCGGTGTTTGGCATCTCAGGATTGATGTCGTCCATCTCGATCAGCTTGTCGTAGGAAACGTCGGCTTCGGCCAGAAGAACGTTCATGTGTCCGGGCATGCGGCCAGCTACGGGGTGGATGGCGAACTTCACATCGACGCCCTTCTTGGTGAGCGCGTCGGCGAGTTCGCGAATCTTGTGCTGCGCCTGGGCGACGGCCATACCGTAGCCGGGAATAATGACCACCGTGCTCGCCATTTCCAGAATCTGCGCAGCTTCTTCCGGCGTGGCCGAACGCACGGGACGCGTTTCCGTGCCGTGGACGGCAGCCTGCACCTGGCCAAAGCCGCCGAACAGCACATTGGAAAACGAACGATTCATGGCCTTGCACATGATGATCGAAAGAATCAGACCGGACGACCCATCGAGCGCACCGGCGATGATCAGCAGCTTGTTATCGAGCGCAAAGCCCATGGCGCAGGCGGATAGTCCGGCATACGAGTTCAGCAGCGCGATCACGGTGGGCATGTCTGCGCCACCGATCGGCAGAATCAGGAAAACGCCGAAGGTCAGCGCGAGGATCACGAATACGGGATAAAACTGCGCCTGCTCCGGATTGAGAATCAGGAAGATGCCCGTGCCGATCGCGGCGGCCAAGACGGCCATATTGATAAAGAACTGGCCCTTATAAGTGACCGGGCGACCGGGCAGAACTTCCTGCAGTTTGCCCCACGCCATGATGCTGGCCGTGACTGTGACAAAACCCAGCAGCGTTTCGACGATCAGCGCGCCCATGATAAAGCCGTGGGGATGGAGCTTGTAATACTCCGCGGTACCGATCAGGGCAGAGGCAAGAGCTCCGCAGGCCTGCGAGATCGCGGTTCGCTGCGGCACACCGGTCATCGGCATAAAAATCGCGATGGGCGCACCGATAATGGCGCCCAGCACGATGCCGACAGCGATCCATTCGTAGTTAAAAATCTCCGCGCGCATCAGCGTGCCGACTACGGCAAGAAGCATGCCCGCTTCGCCTGCGAGAACGCCGCGGCGCGCCGTCGCCGGCGAACTCATCCACTTCAGCGCGAGTATGAAGCCGGCGGCCGCCAGAATGTAGAGGAATTGGAAGACGCTCATTTCGCGGCCGGCTCCCGCTTCTTAAACATCTTGAGCATGCGATCGGTGATCATGTAGCCGCTGACCAGGTTGGTCGTCGCCGAAACGATCGCGATGAAGCCGAGAATGCGCGAGAGGTTCGGTACGTCTTTTTCTCCGCTGATCATGATGGCCCCGACCACCGAAATAGCCGAGATCGCGTTGGTCAGCGACATCAGCGGCGTATGCAGCAGCGGCGATACCTTACGGATCAGCTCAAAGCCGAGAAACGCCGACAGCATGAAAACGTAGAGTCCAAATTCGTAGTTCATTTAAGCTTTCACCTCAGGTCCCGATTGCGAAATCGCGAGCGCCTCGAGTACTCGCGGATGCACCACTTTGCCTTCCCACGTCACCAGCGTTTCGCGCACAATTTCGTCTTCGCGATTGATCGCCAGCGCGCCGTCCTTCACCATCGGCTTGAGGAAGTTGATCAGATTGGTGGCATACATCTGGCTCGCGTCCTGCGGCGCAAGCGACGCCATGTTGACCGGCCCGAGAATCGAGACTCCGTTATGCACCACCGTTTCACCCGCGCGTGTCAGTTCGCAATTGCCGCCGCGTTCCGCCGCAATATCGACGATCACCGAACCCGGCGACATCTTCTCCACCATCTCTTTCGTTACCAGGACCGGCGCTTTTCTGCCAGGCACGGCCGCCGTCGTGATCACCACATTCTGCTCGCGCAGCACGTTGCCCAGCAGTTCGCGCTGCTTCTTATAAAAGGCCTCGTCCATGGCTTTGGCGTAGCCGCCCTGGCCTTCCGCGCTTTCGCCCATATCGAGGACGACGAATTTCGCGCCCAGGCTTTCGATCTGTTCCTTCACCGCCGCGCGCACATCGTAAGCGGAGACCATCGCGCCCAGCCGCTTCGCTGTTGCGATAGCCTGCAGCCCGGCAACGCCCGCGCCCAGTATCAGGACTCTTGCCGCCGCGATGGTACCAGCGGCCGTCATCATCATCGGGAATAATTTCGGCAGCGCGAGGGCTGCCAGCAGCACCGCTTCGTAACCGGCGATGCTCGCCATGGAGGACAGCACGTCCATGCTTTGCGCGCGTGTGATGCGCGGCACCAGTTCCAGAGCGAAGAGCGTTGCGCCAGTGGCCGCGACTTTGGCGCATTCGGCGGTGGCAGTCAGTGGTTCGCCGAAACCGATCAGGACCTGACCGGGGCGAAGGAGCGCGAGGTCGCTCTGGCCGTCGATCGGATTGGCGCCGAGAGTGCGCGCCTGTGTGATGACCTGAGCTTTCTGGAAAACCTCGGACCGCGAGGTAAGAGTGACACCGCGGCGGGTGTAATCTTCGTCGGTGAACCCGGCCGGGAGTCCGGCGGAGTGTTCAGCGAGGACTTCGAAGCCAGCCTTTTTTAACGTCTCGCATGCGCGTGGTGTAAGAGCTACTCTGCGTTCGCCGGGAAAAGTTTCTCGCGGCAGTCCTACGGTAACGGCCATCCAGCGGGCCTCCTGTAAACAACGATGATAGCCGATGGTGTTGCGGCGGCGGCCCGGCGGGCTATTTTGGCAGCTTTCAGCTTTCAGCTTTCAGCTATCAGCTATCAGCCGCTTCCGGCTTCGCCGTCGGCTATCAGCTTTCAGCTTTCAGCTTTCAGCCGCTTCCGGCTTCGGCGTCAGCTTTCAGCTTTTGGCTTTCAGCTGCTTCCGGCTTCGCCGTCAGCTTTTTGCCTTCCGCCTTCGGCTTCAGGCTATGGACACACTTCTCCCTTCGCGTTTTTTGCCTTACGTTTTGTGAGACGTTCCACAGGAACGTAGTTGCGGCCGGGAGATGGCTTATTATTCCATCCGGTCCGGCCGCACATGAATTGAGCGGTATCTATGAGACCAGGACGTCTGCGCTGTTGTGGACGCAGGTTTGATCCTCATTTCGATACTTTTTCACTCTCTGGTATCGCGTACTCCAGGCCACTTTCGCTGGAGCCGGTGTTATTCAGGCCAGCCTGAAAGGTCTTCCGCCGACGCTATCACTTAAGACTATCGCCGTGAATCTCTCAACGGTGAGAAACGGAAGTCCAGTATCACCTTAAATCGACGCTTCCTGCGCAGGAAAAAGTTGTCAGGTCAGGCCGGTGAATGTGGCCTTTCCCTGATTGGAAAGTAGCACATGGCGCCAAGGGCTCAGGATAGATGTTGTTGATTTTATTGGTGCAAATAATTGTGACCGGGTTTTCGGACGCACCCAGTCGAGTGTTTGGCGCGCTTCCCATCTCCTGCTATAAAGGCATTAGTGCTGCGACCCGCTGGCAGTGACGCAATTCCGTCCACACTTGCCCGGCCCGGCGCGGGAGCTTTCTGGCTGGCGCTGCTGCTGACCGGCGTTGGTACCGGCGCGGCGGCTGCGGCGCTGACGCGGCTTCTCGAAATTGTCCAGCGCGCTATGTGGGGCGGGTCGGGGACCGATCTGCTATCGGCCGTGGAACATGCGGGTGCGTGGCGGCATGTCGTTGTGTTGGTTGGCGCAGGACTTTTGACCGGCCTCGGGCAGATCCTTCTGAAGGGGCTTTCGAGCGGCAACGGTATCGACACCACCGCTGCGATCTGGTTCCATGCGGGTCGAATGCCTGCCTGGCGGACGCTGGGGAGCGCGGTCCTTTCCGTGATCATCGTCGGGATGGGCGTTTCGCTGGGGCGCGAGGGCGCGCCGAAACAGGCGGCCGCAGTGCTGGCGAATGCGTTTTCCGATGGCGTCGATTTATCCGACGAACAGCGGCGGTTGCTGGTGGCGTGCGGAGCGGGCGCGGGCATGGCGGCGGCGTATGGCGTGCCGCTGGGCGGCGCGTTGTTCGCGCTCGAAGTGATGCGCGGAGTGCTGGCGCTGCGATATGTCTTGCCTGCTCTGTTCACCGCGCTGGTTGCGACCGCCGTGTCGTGGCTCGTATTGCCGGACGCTCCCACTTACAATATTCCTTCGTTTCACAGCTCGGTTTCGGTGATGGCGTGGGCATTGGTGGCGGGGCCGATTGCGGGGCTGGCGTCGATCGGTTATGTGCGGGCGATTACGTGGGCGGACAAGAACAAGCCGGAGAACTGGCGGCGCTTCGTGACACCGGTGGCGGTGTTCGCGGCGCTGGGCGCAGCGTCGATTGCGTTCCCTCAGTTGCTGGGGAATGGCCGGGATATATCGCAACTGGCGTTTGCGGGTCAGGTGGCGCCAGCGCTGCTTTTGATTCTGCTGGTGCTGCGACCGCTGGCGACGGTGATGTCGGTATGGTGCGGCGCGCCGGGCGGGTTATTCACCCCATCGCTGACGGTGGGGGCATTGTTGGGCGCGGTGCTGGGGCACGTGTGGTCGGCATTCTGGCCGGGCGTGCCGCCGGGGATGTTTGCGTTGCTGGGCGCCGGGGCGGTGCTGGCGGCCACGACGCAGGGACCGATTTCGACCGTGGTGTTGCTGATGGAACTGACGGGGCGGGATCGGTCGTTTATTGCGCCGCTGTTGCTGGTGGTGGCGGCGGCTACGCTGGTGGCGCGGAGTATTGAACCGCGATCGATTTACGATGCGCGGTTGACGGATGAAGAGGTGGAGGCGCGGCGGTTGGCTCGGGAGTTGCCTGGAATTCAGGCTGGCGCCAAATGAGGCCGTTGCGCGCTCAGGATGCGCCAGAGGGCGTAACCTGCGAGCGGGAAGAGCGCTGCGATTTGGAATGCGAGGGCGAATTGGGCGTGATCGAACATGCGTCCGAAGAATGGCATCATGATGGCGACGACGGCGCCCCAGGAGCCTGCGCCGAGTCCGGCGAGGAGGCCGGCCTGGCTGGATGGAAATTCGTTCGAGACATATGCTACTGAGAGAACTACCAGGCCCGCGCAGGAAAACATTTCGAGCCACATGACCAGGAGGACTGCCGCACCGCTCGGGAGCGAATGCGTGAAGAAGGCAGGTATGCCGATCAGCGTGGCTGCGAGGATCAGGCCACGATAGCGCGGACCTGTGCGGTCGAGGATCATGCCCCAGCCGAAGTAGCCGGCTTCCCAAGCCGAGGGCGGAATCCAGAGAACTTTGCCGAGAGTGGCCTGGCTCCAGCCGAAGCGGGCGTGCAGGTAGAGCGACGAATCATAGAGGATGAAGCCGAGCGGCAACGCGCCTACGCCGTAGAGCAGAATGTACGCCCACAGCGCGGGGCTTTTGAAGGGCAGCCGCTCGCGGGTGAAGGTCATGCCGCGGTCGACCGAGGCGCCGACCTTGCGCCAGAGCAACAGCCACAGGGCTCCGAAGAAGCCCGTGGCGAGAAAGACGCCGTGCCAGCCAAACCAGAGCGCGAGCGGCGTGACGATGAGCGGGGCGATCATGGCGCCGAGCGAGCCGCCGCTATAGGCAACGGCCAGGCCGCGTCCACGTTTGGCGGGCGAGAGGGTTTGGGCGACGGTGCGGAGTCCGCCGGGGAAGGTGGCGCCTTCGCCTGCGCCGAGGAGGGCTCGGGCGGCGGCGAAACTCCAGAAACCGGTGGCCCAGGCGTGCGCGGTGGAGGCTACGGTCCAGATGCCGACGGCGATGGTCATGCCGCGGCGCACGCCCATGCGGTCGAGAAGAAGGCCCCAGAGCGGGTTGCCGAGCATGTAGGCCCAGGAAAAACAGGAGATGATAAGGCCGTATTGCTCGCCGGAAAGGTGGGTTTCGTGCAGGATGGTGGGCGCAAGAATGGCGAGGGCATTGCGGTCGATGTAGCTGAGAAGTGAGACCAGCAGCATCGAAAAGGCGGGGAGCCAGCGGTCGGTTGGAGCGCGCGGCTGGAGTGTGGCCGGAGGGGAAATAACTCACGATGATACACTGACGTTGACCTTCCCGGAATATTTGTCCAAACGATGCTTCTTCCCAGAGAATTTGTAACGTATCTCTCGCGCCAGATAGTGCAGCGAATCAGCGGCACCGCTATCGATACGCATTCGCCCGAGCGTGTGGTGGAAATTGTGGATACGGTGATCCACGACGAGATGGCCGCCGAAGACAAGCTTAACGACGAAGTGCGCGAGTTGCTGGAAGAATACAGCGACTATATGCGGCGCGAAAGTATCAGCTATCAGGATATGTTTCGCAAGATCAAGAATACGCTGGTGCAGAAGAAGAAGATTGTGCGGGCGTCGGGCCGCGATACGGGCGATGGCATGAAGCTTTCGCGCGATAAGATCACGGATATTTCGCACAAGCTGGTGGCGCTGATGCGGAAGTCGCGCGATTTGCGCCTGAAGAAGGACCAGAACGAAGTGCGGCTGGATATCGTGAAGGCGTTCACGGATATTCTGCAGGTGGAAGAGAAGGCGGACCGGGCTTCGCGGGATAAGGTGCGGTCGGTGAAGCGCGATATTCCCGAGGGCAGCGAAGAATTCGATATTCTGCAGAAGAAGTATTATGCGGAAGAGCTGAAGAAGTTCGGGATTGAGTTCGCAGGAAGATAGCTATCAGCTTTCAGCCGTCAGCGGTTTCGCGATTGCGTGATACTGTTGTGGTGCGGGAACGACCCGAATGAACCACGAGCACGAACATTGTTTTCCGGATACTGTGCGGAATGCGCGCTCAGTAGACGCCTTTTTGTGGTTCGGCTCCCCGAATCCGACGCGCGTTCAGAGGATTGGAGCGCGGCTGTTGGGCTCGGTTTCTATCTGCATCGGTCTACCTTTCATATTTCTGGCAGCGCGCGCTCGCGACGCCGATGACTGGGCTGGCTATTGGCTGATGCTGCTCATATCCCTCGCTTTTGTTCTGCTGGGAGTACGCATCTTTCGTAACGGATTCCCCCGAAAACGACTTTAATGGCGGAAGTGGCGGACACCGGTGAACACCATCGCGACGCCCAGCCTGTCCGCTGCCGCGATTACGTCGCCATCGTTCACCGAGCCGCCGGGCTGGATGAAGGCCGTCGCTCCATGTTCCACGGCTTTTTCGAGACCATCCGGGAACGGGAAGAAGGCGTCGGAGCCGACGACGCTGCCATCGAGCGGCAAATGCGCTTTGATGGCCGCGATATTCACCGAATCGACGCGGCTCATCTGCCCTGCCCCGACGGCCACCGTCTGCCCGGCGCGCGCGTAAACAATTGCGTTCGATTTCACGTGCTTCACCACTTTCCAGGCGAATTCGAGCGCTTTCCATTCCTGTTCGGTGGGTTTGCGGCAGGTTTTGACGACGCAACTGGCGCGGTCGAAACCGGGCAGATCCGCAGTCTGCGCCAGAAAACCGCCGGAAATGCTCTTCACTACCAGCGGATCGATGGCGGGTATCACTTTCACCAGCCGCAGATTTTTCTTGGCCTTTAAAATGGCCAGCGCGGCGGCGGAGAACGATGGCGCGGCGATCGCTTCCACAAACAGCTTCGCTATTTCGCCGGCGGTTTCTTCGTCCACTTCGCGATTCAGGCCGATCACACCGCCGAACGCGGAAACGGGATCGCAGGCCAGCGCCTGCCGGTAAGCTTCGGCGAGCGATTCGTTCTCGCCACAACCGGCCGGATTGGTGTGCTTGATGATGGCAGCCGCGGGTGCGGAAAACTCGTTCACCAGTTGCCAGCAGGCATCGAGATCCACCAGATTGTTGTAGGAAAGCTCCTTGCCGTGCAGGTGCTCGCAGCCCGCGATGCCTGCGGCGCCGGTGGAATAAAGCGCGGCCTGTTGGTGCGGGTTTTCGCCGTAACGCAGGGACATGCGACGCGGCAGACGGATATCGAGAACCGGCGGCAGCGGTTCGGTTTCACGGCCGATCTGCGCGAGGCGGGCGCTGATGGCGCGGTCGTAATCGGCGGTGACACGGAAGGCGTCGCAGGCCAGGCACCACTTCGTTTCGCGCGAAAGTGCGCCGAACTGGCGCAATTCATCGAGAATCGGCTGATAATCCGAAGCCGAGGTGACAATGGCAACGTCCTGCCAGTTCTTGGCGGCGGAGCGGATCATGGTGGGACCGCCGATATCGATGTTTTCGATCAGGTCTTCGGTGGAAGCATCGGCGCGCGCGGCGATTTTTTCGAACTGGTAGAGATTCACTACGACCATGTCGATTGGTGTAATGCTGTGTTCGCTCAGGGCCGCCATGTGGTCGGGCTTGCCGCGCATGGCGAGGATGGCGCCGGTGATTTTCGGATGCATGGTTTTGACGCGGCCATCGAGCATTTCCGGGAAGCCGGTGACGTCGGAAACCTCGCGCACGGGAATGCCGGCATCACGCAGCAGGCGGGCGGTGCCGCCGGTGGAAATCAGTTCGGCGCCGAGCGAGTGGAGACCACGCGCGAAATCGGCCACACCGGTCTTGTCGGTGACGCTCAGAAGAACTCTCATAGGGGAAACAACCAGATTATCAGGTGGCGAATGGGCCAGGCCGAATTGAGCGATGCGCTGCGGCAGGTCACGCGGAATTGCGCGCGGTGGCGCATGAAGACGCAGGTGAAACGCGCGAGGTGTACGAAGAATCAGCAACTTACATAAGATCCGCAATTGGCACGCTGGTTGCATTTAAGAGGGCAACTAAAGTCGGTGGAGTTTTACTCCCCTCCATCCGCCGACTAAATAGATTGCAAGTGCGGGTGCGCCTTGCAATCCAACCCGCGCCACCCGGTGCGCAGAGAATACGGGATTGCGCCGAATGTACGACCTGGACCCTCGTACAAAAGGCCATCCCATGCTGCTACCGGTTGGCTCGCGGGTATACTGGCCGTTTGCGTGCCTGATAAGCACGCGGGAGGCACCACCATGACGATCCGTCGCATCCTTTTTCCAGTCGATTTTTCCGAACGCGCGAAAGCTGTCGCTCCGTTTGTTCTGTCACTGGCGCAGCGCCATAGAGCCGCCGTTGTGCTGCTGAATATCATTCAGCCTCCGCCGCCCATGTATGGCGGGATCAACACCATCTACCCGGAAACGTTCGATTACACTGACAGCCGGCAGGCTCTGCTCACCAGCCTGGATAAGTTCGGCGTCGACGAATTTCCCAGAACCGATGTCAGTAGTGTGGTGGATGTTGGCGATCCCGCGACACTGATCGTCGATTACGCACAGGACAATGGCATCGATCTGATCTGCCTGCCGACCCACGGGTACGGCACGTTCCGTCGCGCGCTGCTCGGCTCGGTGACGGCCAAGGTGCTGCACGATTCGAAGATTCCGGTGTGGACCAGCGCACATGCGCCGGAAGCCTCGCATCGCGCGCACCCGCAGCCTCGGCACGTTCTTGTCGCGATCGATCCCGATAAGAGCGCGCGTGAGACGCTGGACGCGGCGGCGGCTGTGGCTAAAGAATCGGGCGCGACGCTGGACATTGTGACCGCGGTTTCCGAGGGCGTGATCGCTCCGGGCATGGCAGACGCGGAACTGGAGAGGCTGCTGATTGAAGGCACGCGTGAGGTGTTGGCGAAACTGCAGGTCGAGGCTGGCTCGGAAGCCGGGACGGTGATCGAAATTGGCGGGCCGGCGAAGGTGGTTCGCGACGCTGTGCTCAGCAAGAGGGCGGATCTGGTGGTGGTAGGGCGCGGCAGCGCGCATGGTCTTCTGGGGCACCTGCGGGACGATAGTTATGCGATTATCCGCGAAGCGCCGTGCCCGGTACTGAGCGTATAGTGTCAAAGGCGCAGTTTTAAAAACCGACGCCCGAGCCACGCGATAGAGCCGATCAGGATCAGTTTCCCAAAATACACGATCACCGCTCCCGGTTGCGGACGAAGATGCCGCAGAAATGGCCGGCGGCCGAAGCCCTGGTGCGAGCCGGGAAAGGCGATCACCACGAGCCAGACCATGGCCGCGACGATGCCGATGGCGGATAGAATCACCAAAATGCGCAGGGTGAGCCGGATCATCGGGGTCGGATTCCGAGGCATCGCCGGGCGGCGGCCAGGGACCAGTCCCAGTTGATCGCGAGATGGAGTCCCGCGAGAATCAGGACCAAATCCGAGGTCTGGTTGTGGACATAACGCCATTGGCCCCACGTGGCTTCCGGCGACGTCCCATCGCCGCCCGCGGCTTTAATACCGAGGGCCGGCAGGACTATTTCGGAAATCATCAGGCCAGAGAGCACAACCGTGACGATGCTGAGAAAGAGGCAGAAATTCAGAACGAAATTGACGCGCGTGCGGGCGGATTTCCTGGCGAGTAGGCGACGCGAACTGGCGGCGATCCAGTTCCAGGAGAGCAGGATGTGAACGAAGATCAGGGCAATGAGGCCAGTTGCCAGCCACTCATGTATCACGAGCCCGGTGAAACCCAGCGTCTCCAAAGCGCAGACGGAGAGCAGCAGGGTCAGATCCAGCCAAAACACTATCCGGATTCGCGTCATCGCCGGTTCTACATTTCGAGGCAACCGCGGGCGTAGTCGAGACACTTCGCGATTTCGGTCACGGCGTCGGACCCGGCGGGGATTGCATACTCGAACTCAATATCGGCGGGGAAACGATACTGTTCCTTACGCATCAGCTGAAGCACCTGTTTAATGGGCGCGTTGCCCTGGCCCCAGGGCGTGAGTGTATTCGAAACGGTATTGGGCTCGGTGGGTCTGGTGCTGTCCTTGATGTGTACGTTGGTGATGCGATCGTGATGCCGCTGAATAAAGGCGACGGCATCGGCGCCGGTCTGGTTGTAATGGCCGACGTCGAGGTTGGCTCCGATGTAATCGCCGAATTCCATGATTTTTTCGAAGGACTCTTCGGTGCCGAACTGTTCGGGGTCCGTGATGTTGTTGTGGCCGTGGCCGCCCCACATGATTTTGTACTTCGCGGCGAACGGCGCTACGCGTTTGGCTACCGAGACGGTGGAACTGGACGAAATGCCGCTCACGCCCATGGCCTGCGCCATGCGGAAGGCGTAGTCGATTTCCTCGTCGGCGATGTTGACGCCCATGTTGTAGCAGAGAATCTGCAGATCGACGTGCTGATCGTTGAACTGTTTGCGAACGCCCTGCCAGGTGGCGGAAGTTGTGGCTGCGCGCCAATCGGTTAATGCCTGCCTGGCCGCGGTCTGGGCGGCCTGCTGTTCGGGTGTCAGCGGGGCTCTCCCACCGCCGCCACCACGCGCCGGCATAGCGGGTGCGCCGGCCATGGCCTCGGCATCGCCCGACATCAGTTCCACGGAGTTGAGACCAAGCTTCGCGACGACTGCGGGAAGATCCGGTTTGGCGATTCCCTGGCGCAGGCTATAGGTGATGATGCCGATCTGCACGCCCATGACTTTCGAATTGGGCAGCGCAACGGCCAGGCCGTGAACGGACAAAGCCGCCGCCGCTACTTTGCCGAAAGTTCTTCTCGTATAGACCATGCCACGCAATTATACAGGAAGGTGCGGCGGAGGGTGTTTTCCGGTGGTGAAACGACGTCCGGGCGTCACCAGCTGTAGCGTTCTTCGGCCCACGGGTCGCCGCGCAGGTGATAGCCGTTGCTTTCCCAGAAGCCGGGCTTGTCGGCGGCGATGAGTTCAATTCCGGACAGCCACTTGGCACTTTTCCATGCATAGAGGCGCGGAATCATCAGACGGGCAGGTCCGCCATGGTCGGTTGAGATCGGCTCGCCGTCGTGTTCGATGGCGACGAGTGCGTCTTCGGCGAGGAAATCCGCTAGCGGCAGGTTGGTGGAGAAGCCGCGATCATAACCGTGGGCCAGCACGAAAGCGGCGCCGGGCGCCGCGCCTCCGGCCTGGGCGAGAAGATCGCGTGTGGAGACGCCTTCCCACACGTTGCCGAGACGGCTCCAGCGCGTGACGCAGTGGAAATCGGAAAAAACACGCACACGCGGCAGTGCCGAAAATGCTTTCCAGTTCCATTCCACCGGTTCGCCGACCATGCCAAACACGCGCAGCTTCCAGCTATAGAGATCGATTTTCGGCGGCCCGCTGGCGTCCAGAACCGGCCATTTCCTGGTGCGCGACTGGCCATTCCGACGCTGCGTATCGGGGCTGATAATGACGCCAGGCGCGGCCTCCGGCGGTGAGGGAACTGCCTCGCCCTGGTCTTTCGTTCGGTCCATGAAAAAGCTCATACAGGCCTGGAAAAGAAATTGCTCACCTAGTTTCCGTCTGCGCTACTATAATAACCAGCTACGGGACGCAGGATGACGCGCAACAGTCACCCCCGAAGGAGGTTCGGCAGCATCGCTGCCTCGAAGTCACGGGGCGTGATGACCGTGGGCCTGCCGTTCGTTGTCTGCACCTCTCTTTTGTTCCATATCTGCACACCCGCGAATGCGCAGAGCCTGCTGAATAATGCGGATCCGCTGAGCGCGGTCAATCTTCTTCCCGGCGATGCCGCAGTGCTTGAGATGGAAGAGGTCAAGAAAGACCTGCCGTGTACCGTCACTTCGGTGAAGCCGCTGCTGGGCTTCGATCTGCGTTTTCACTCCGGGTACGAGATTGCGGTACCGCTCAGGGAACTGGCGGGGAGTGGTCAGACGCTGACCGTCGTGTTCTCCGTGACTTCGAGTTCGGTGAAAGACAACCCGCGCTATTTTTCGCAGAGATTCACCGTGCCGGAGTTGCCCGACGATGCCGGGGGCAAGACTTTGCTGGAGGGCGGTTTCGACATCGGGGAGGGTAATTATCATGTGCGCTGGCTGATGCGCGATCACATGGAAAGGGTGTGTTCGTCGAATTGGGATATCAGCGCCACGCTGAACGGCAAGGATCAGGAAATAAAGATGACCATCACATCGAACGATGTGGAGGCGTCCGATCCGGAATTCTTCAGCCCGGAGCCGCCGGTAGCCAGAGTGAGGGATGGCGACCCACTCAAGGTGAAGATCCTGATCAATTACGCTCCGCAGGAGAGCGCGGCGTCCGCCATGACGCCGGTGGATGCCAGCGCGCTGATCTCGATCCTGCGCACCATTGCCCGCGAGCCGCGCATTATGAAGTTCAGTATTGTGGCGTTCAACCTGAATGAACAGCGGGTGGTTTATCGCGGCAACGATCTCGACGAGATTAATTTCCCGGACCTGGGACGGCAGTTGCGTTCGGTCAAACTGGGAACGGTGGATTATAAGCACTTAGCCGACCCGCATAGCCCGACCGATTTCCTGACCCGCCTGGTGCAGGATGAACTGGCGGGAAACCCGGGTGACGCTGTCATCTTTGCCGGCCCGAAAGCCTTTTTGGATGATCCAGTTACGCCGGATAGCTTAAAGGACATTGACACCATCGGATATCCGGTTTTTTACATGAACTATATGTTCGCGCCAGCGGGTATTACGACGCCCTGGCGCGACGCCATCGGGTCGGTGGTCAAGCGCCTGCGCGGTTATGAATACACCATCTCAAGACCGCACGACCTGTGGACGTCCTGGACGGATATCATGAATCACATCGCAAAGATGAAACTTGCGAGCACTGCGAGCGCGTCATCCCATTAGATGCAATTTCGCTTCAGGCAGGCTTCACTTCCGGTAAACAGAGCCGGGATCCCGGTGATTTCGGTGGCCGTGTTCGCAGTTCTGGCAGGTATTGTTGTAGTGCCGCGAGCGGCCGCGCAACGCTACACGGACCCCGACACGCTGGCGCCTGCGTACCCGACTCCCCAGACCGTTGTGGAGCGCATGCTGGCACTGGCCAGCGTTAAACCGGGCGAAATGGTTTACGATCTGGGCTGCGGAGATGGCCGAATCGTGATTACAGCCGCACAGAAGTTTGCCGCACGTGCGGTGGGTGTTGAGATCCGCCGCGACATTTATGAGGCGACGCTGGCGCGCGTGGCGTCGCTCGGGCTGAGCGACCGGGTGAAGATTGTGCATGGCGACGCGCTTAAGACCGATCTGACGGGCGCCGACGTGGTTACCCTCTATCTGCTGACGAGTTCGAACGAACGGCTGCGCCCGATTCTCGAAGCCCAGCTCAGGCCTGGGGCGCGCGTCGTTTCGCACGATTTCGAAATTAAGGGCTGGAAACCAGAGCAGGTGGAGAAGATGATGGTGGAAGGCCGGCCGCACATGATTTTCGCTTATCGGATGGGCACGAACGCTGAGCGTAAGCGGAAGTAGATAAAGCAAACGGGACCCGGCTCTACCGCGTCACTTCGAAGACTTTGACCGCTCGCGGTACGCGGTTGGCCGCGAGCGGCGTTTCATCGGAGGTGAATACCCGCTTCGCCCATGGCAGGGCCTCCAGATCCACGCAACTCACCGTGGGGTCTGTACTGCCCAGAATCATGGTCTCGCCGGTGTTGGCGGCCATGTATTGCCCGGCTTTTTGTTCCGAAGCGAATTCTCTTTTTGCGATCAGGACTTCAAATTCGCCGCCGGACGCGGCGCGTTCACGGCTTGTGGTGAACACGGTGATACGGACGCGCGATGGAGCCGGCTGCCCGTCGAACAGATACAGGCGCGCCGCCAGGGACAGGTAGAAATCCTGCAGATAAATGGTCACGGGCACTCCCCTGCCCCCTGCGCCCACGGCAAAGACCCGCTTGCGATAGCGGGCGTCATCGCCATCGGCCCAGATCACGAGAGCTGGCCAGTTGGTGGTTAACAGCTCGGGATTCACCATGACATAGCGCGAGCCCAGCTGCGCCAGCAAAGAACGCGCCTGATCGGGATCGGTTTCCGTCAGGAACCGGGCGACGAGGCCAGCCTGCGCCTGCGTCCCGTTGGTGTTCGGGATGCGGTGGGCGAAAGCGTTCACCGGATCGCCGTATTGCCACCAGGTGAGAACGCCGTAGGCGGAGGCCGGGTAGGGGAATTTCCCGCCGCGTGGCGACGGCCACAGTTGCGACCAGGCGGCCGGATTTCCCATGGGTTCGGGAGTATTTCGGGCCAGCCAGTTGAGAGATGCCAGCCAGTCGGGGTCGAGGCCACCATCGAAACCCGCCTTGTTTAGTGCGGCCGGCAGGGTGGTGGCGAGGGTAAATACGACGAAGGCGGCGATGGCGAATTCGCGCCATTTTGCGCTGCGTTCGCCGCGCAACCGATCTTTCATCTGGCGGATCAGCCATGACGCGCCCGCGCCCGCCGCGATAGCCACCGCAACCTCCATATAAAGCAACATGCGGACCTGAATGAAACCGGCGATGGTCATGACGACCGCCCAGACCAGGAACAGCGTCAGCGCTGGTCGGTGGGCACGCCACACGGTCGCAAGGCTGCAGGCCAGAAAGGCGAAAGCCACCAGCCAGAGTCCGCCGAAATTATCGAACAACGAAGCAAAGCCGCCGGGCGGAAGTTTCCAGAGCGGGTAGAGTTCGGCGACGGTGTTGGCGCGGGCATAGACGCTGGCGTTCGGCAGATAACGTTCGATGGTGGCCGCGAGGGCGAGAAAGGTCGCGGGCCGGATCAGGAGCATGGCGCCCAACGTGAGACTCAACCCCGCTGCAGCGGCCGGAAGCAGCAGTATTCTGCGCCATTGCCGCCTGCGCCAGAGTTCGCCGAGCGCCCACGCGACCAGGCACGCAGTCAAACTGCCGCCCAGCGATAACCAGGTAAAGTTCGACCATGCGCTGCCGGAGGACGCGAGAAAGATAACTCCGGCCAGCGCCAGCACGCCCGTCATTATCGACGCCAATGCGGGCTCCAGCAGGGCGGCAATGGCGAATGTGCCGGGGACGAAGATGCCGGCGGGACGGACGCATAAATAGACTCCGAGTATCACGCCCGCCAGCGCGGCCAGCCACATCCGCCAGCGGCCCTGGCGTTCCGCCGCGTCACAAAGCAGGGTCAGCGCCAGAAGCGAGAGCAGGCACTCGGCAACATGATGGTCCGGCACGCCGAGATGCGTTTCCCAGAGCAGCGTTCCCGGCAGGACAGCGACGGCGATGGCGGCCAGGCTACCTGCCAGGTCGCCGAATAAGCGGCGGCCCAACAGAAAAACGGGGATCGGCAGCAGTGCGCCGAGAATCGCGGGTAGCCAGGCTCCCACCTGATCCACTAATGCGGCCGAGGGCTTTCCGGCGCCCAGCGTCCACGCCACGAAAGCGATCGCGAGATCCCAGGGCTCGCGCTGCACGGCTTCTCCGCCGGGGAAAAGGCCGTACGGATCGAAACCGCTCTGCGACGGAAAATGCGCCACCAGGTTGTGGACGGAGCGCATGTGGGACCAGGAATCGTCATCCTGAAAGTTGACGCCGAACGCGGAAAATACCGCATGATACGCGGGGACAACGCGCACGGTGAAGGCGAGCGCGACGGCCATTCCCACTACGGCGGAGCGCATTGCCGAGTAGCGGGTCATAGGCGGAACAGCTTCTCCGCTTCCCGCACAATCGCTTCCGCGGCGCCGGGACGCGCCCGGGAATGCATCCTTTGTCCCATGGCACGCAACTCGTCGGGTGAGGCCAGCAGCGAGGTGAGCCATGCGGCGAGTTCCTGGCTATCCCACTCCGCTTCGCCGACGAAACGCGCACAGGCCTGCCCGGAAATCAGGCGTCCGTTGGCATCGTGATGGCCGTGGGCAATGCCGGGCAGCGGCGTCAGCAGGGAAGGAATTCCGGCGCTCGAAAGTTCCGCCAGGGTGCGCGCGCCGGGCGACGCGATCGCGAGTGTCGCGCCGGCGTAAACGCGATTCATGTCGGTCACCCAGCCTTCCACGCGAGCGGGCACGCCGAGGGCATCGTAGAGGGCCTGGGTGGCGGCGGGCGGTTCCATACCGGTCAGGTGATGCACGGTGAAAGCAACCGGGCTGCGGCGCAGTTCGGCAAATAGTTCGGGTGCGCGGCGGTTGAGCCAGGGCGAACCCTCCGAACCGCCCAGCACGATGAAGCGGAAGGGCGGCTCGGCCGGCGCCGGCGTGGGTGGGGGCAGCAGGCTGGGAGTTCCCGTCACTATGACGCGCCTCGAATGGAAATTACGGGCTGTCTCTTCGGAATCGACGCAGACCAGATCGGCCACGTGCACCAGAACGCGATTGGCGAGGCCTGGCACGGCATTCGCTTCGTGGATGGCAACGCGAAGCCCCAGCGTCCACGCCGCCAGGCAGGGAGCGACCGACGCATAACCGCCCATGCCAATCACCAGTTCCGTGCGTTCGCGGCGCAGGATGCGTCGCGCGGCGGCAATGGCCCTGACAGTAGCGGTCACGGCACGCAACTGGCCGCGCCACGATTGCCGAGCCCAGGGGCGAGCCGGAATCAGTTCCACGCGCTCTCCGCTGCCCGGAGCCAGACGCGCTTCGAAGCCCATATCGCTGCCGATGAACACGCCCTCGCACGCGAATACTTTTCGGTACGCACAAAGTATTTCGAGCGCCGCGAGAATGTGCCCCGCCGTGCCGCCGCCCGTTACCGCCACGCGTCTTTTTACCGACGATGAAGACAATTGGCTTTATTCTACTAGTCCTTCGCGCTCTACCCGGTTCGCTGGCAGCGCCAAAAGCCGGTACAATTCTGTGGGGTGATGGAGGGGTGGGCCGGATGCCCGCGCTACCGGCCGATCAGCACAAACGCTCCCCAGTAAAACGGAAGATCGCGGCCATATCGCTCGCGGACGGTGTCGCGTTCCTGCAATTGCGCGCGGCGCAGCGCTTCGTGAGCATCCAGCCCGGTGAGCCATTGCCGATAAAAAATGGTCATCAGCTCCTGGGTCTCCCGGTCTGGCACCGACCACATGCTCATCAGGACCGATTCGGCCCCCGCTTCCTGGAGTCCGCGCCGCAGACCGAAGACGCCCTCGCCGTTCGCCTGCTGTCCGAGCCCGGTTTCACACGCGCTCAGAACAACGAGCTGAGTTCCCTGCAAATGGAGCTGGCTTGCCTCCCAGGCCGTCAACACACCGTCGTCCAGATCTGTGGCGTGCCGCTGGCCCGCGCGTGTACGGTCCGCACCGGCGAAGAACAGCCCGGAACGCAGCATGGGATCGCGTACCGCGGACGGCTTCGAAGGCTTGTCAGCGCTCGCCGCAGTGGCGAGGAAGAATCCGTGCGTGGCCAGATGCACGACCCGGGGACTACGTACCCGTGCCATCACCTCTTTTAGCGCCATATTTCCGGTATAGGTGGATACCTGCCACCCGGCATTCCTGAGAGAGAGCCCTACCGCCTCTACTTCAGTCTGGGTGGATGGGAGTGGTGGCAACGGGCCTTCCGTGCCGACGCCGGCACCGAGGTCGGGGCCAGCTTCGGCGGGCGGGGAAACGGGCTTTGCTGCGCCGCCATTGAGCTTCAACAGTGCCTCACGCTGGGCGGGCTCCGTCAGATCGAACGCCGGATTGCCGATCATGACCGCCGTGTTACCGCCTGCGACGTGTTGCGGGCGCAATAAATCCCTGGTGCTGTTGACCACGCGCAAGTCATATTTTTCGAGCAATAATTTGCCCGAGGAATCACTGAACAGGCCGATCGGAACCTGGTTGAGAATGCCGTCGGCCGCGACATACACGCGCCCGACGCCGCCGAGCAAGCCTTCGAGGGGCTTCCAGAAGGCGGTGTACGCGGCGCTCGAGTCCGGTCCAGCCGCAACTTTGGACGGCGCGGCCGCCACTCCTCTGGTGCGCGCGACCTCGGCGCGGTAGGCCGCGACGGGATCGCCTTCCAGTTTCTGCGCATTGCCGAGCAACATCAACCGAGGCGCGCCAGTGGACGTCAACAGCAGCACCGCATAGGCATCGGCGTGCATCCAGACGGCTCCATTGTGCACCGGGAAGCGAACGTATTCCAGCGCGGCCTCGTTCGGCTTCAACGCCTTCTGCACATCGTGCCAGGTGAACTGCGCCAGCGCTTTCGCGTCGGCGAGAGCGGCCGAACGTTTCACGAGTTCCGTCTCGATCGTGTTTGCCTCCTGATCCAGTTGCGCCATGGACTTGCGCCAATCCGCATCGCCCGACGGGGCTGACGCCAGTTCAGCCAACTGAGTGCGCTTCGCGGCCAGCTGGTCGAACAGCACCACGGCCCGACTATCTCCGCTATCGAGAATCCTTGCACGCAACGCTGCCGCGTTGGTTGCGACGAGGCCTTTTTCATAAAGCAGCGCGTCGTACATCTTGCCAGGCAAAGTTGGGTCGTGCTCCTGGCTGGCGACGGCAAAGCTGAATAAGAGCGGAAACGCTCCCGGTTCGGTCGCGAGAAATTGCAGGCGCTGCCGTTCGCTCATGTAAGTGAAGCTGGAATCGATTTGTTTCTTCAGGCTCGCGAGGCCCCGATCGAAGTAAGTGGCGGCTAAGTCGGTTTTGCCCCACCCATGGTAAGTGATCGCTAAGTCGAGTAAGGCGGCCCGCGTATCGGGATGATCGGGGCCGATTGCGGCTTCGAGTATAGTCAGTCCCCGTTTCTCCAGCGTCTCCGCGGCGGCGGAATTGCCTTCCCGTTGCCGCAGACTGCCGAGGTTCAGTAAGGGAGCCACCAAAGGGTAACTCATCGGCCCGGATGCCTTTTCGTCGATCGCGATCACGCGCTCATAGAGCGGCGCGGCTTCGGCCGCATTGCCTCCGGCGTCGGCGACCAGCGCCAGATAATTCAGGTCGGCAGCCACCTGCGGGGCGTCGGGGCCGAGATTCTTTTGGTCGATGGCGAGGGCTCGCTGGAACAGCGGCGCGGCCAGCGGGACCTGCACCACATCCATATAGAGGTCGCCAAGGCCGTTAAGGAGGCGCGCGACCTGCGGATGTTCCAGTCCCAGGGCCTTTTCGTCAATCGCCAGGGCCTGCCGGTACAAGGCTTCGGATTCCGGATACTGACCCTGATCCTTTTTGAGCACGGCCAGTCCGCTCAGAGTGATGGCCACCAGCGGATGTTGCGGTCCGAGCGCTTTTTGACGAATGGAGAGAGCACGCCTGTAAGCCGGCTCCGCATCCTGATAACGCAACTCGTTGTAATAAAGGCTGGCCAGATTGTTGAGAACACTGGCCACTTCCCTGTGCTCAGGACCCAGAGCCTTTTCGTCAATGGTGAGAGCGCGCTGATAGGTGGCTTCCGCCAGAGCGTACTTTTTCTGATCCGCATAAAGCGCGCCGATGAGGCTCAGATCGCTGGCCACCGAGGGATGTTCGTTGCCGAATAATTTCAGATGAATTGAGAGGGCGTTGGCATAGAGCGGCTCAGCCTGCGCATATTTCGCCTGATGGAAATAGATGGAGCCGAGATTGTTCAGGTCCGTGGCAACATCGTCGCTTGCCGCGCCCGACACTTTCTGATCCGCGGCCAGGACACGCTTTTCGAGCGGCTCTGCTTCGGCGTACTTGCCCTGCGCGATTAACACGGTACCCAGGTTGCCTGCATTGGTCGCGGTATCGGGATTGTCCGGACCCAGGGCTTTTTCCCTGATGCTGAGAGCGCGCTCCAGCAGAGCGCGCGCCTCCGGTTGGCGGTCCATTTTCAGATAGAGGAGTGCCAGATTATTCAGGTTGGACGCAACCTCGGTGTGTTGCGGACCCAGAGTGGTTTCGTTCAGCGTTAGTGCACGTTTATATAAGGCTTCGGCTTCGCACCACCGGTCGAGTGCTTCGAGCACCATGGCCAGATCATTGAGCGAGGTGGCTACCTGACGGCTTTGAGGGCCGAATGTGGGGGCTGCGATGCGAAGCGATTCCTGCGCGAGCGGGAATGCCTGTTCGTACTTGCTCTGGCTGTAGAGCTGCCTTACTTGTTCGGCGAGTTGACGCCAGCGCGTGTCCTGGGCAAAGGTGGGGAAACAGAGGAGAAGCAGAGGCAGGATTAGTGGTGCTGCGACCAGGGCCGGCCGCGACAGCGCCTGCCAGGCAGTGACGAGTGTAAACGAAGCACGATTGAACTTCAGTGACTTCGTGCTGACGGCCGCAACGTTCAGCATCTCCTCATCTTACATCGAATCAGGAGCGACTCGATCCCCTGTTCCGACATCGGCGCAGCGAGAACGCTATCAGGCCCGCTCGCTGCTTCTCACGGCGCCGTTAAAAGCGGTTTGCGCGTGGAGGAAGACAAGATCGATCCTGGCCGACGGGGCCGTTGCGCTGTTTGGCTAAGATCAGTTCGGCGATGCCTTTGAGATCTTCGCGATCGCGCTGGTAGACTTCGGGGCGGAAGATGTTGAGAAGGCAGCGTGGAACGGATGGGCGCGGGCATTGCTGGATTGAAAAGGCGCCTTGCCTCTATTCCGGCAGCTCCCCTTTTTTCAGAACGGAGACCATGAGCCTGGGCGTTGGGATATTCTGGTATCGTCGTTGAGAGAAGATAAAGACATGAGCGCGAATGTGGGCGAAACGGGGGCACCTGGAAAATTCGGGGTACGCGTGAAGAAGCAGATCGTGGCGTTCGAAGAGGGCAATCCTGCGCAGGAGCCCCTTTTCATCAACTATGCGGATGTCGCGCAAGCGGGTGGGTCGGCGTACATCGACGTCGGAGTGATTCCATTGGAAGAGATTCTTGGGAGTTCGCCAGAAGCTACCTTTATGGTTTTGACTCGCCTGGTTATGAGTCTGGAAACCCTGACTGGATTGCGGGACTTAATATCGTTACTCCTTCGGAACGATCCGGAACACGAGCCGGGTGACGTCAATGCAACGTAGGAGCAAAGTACCAACAGCCAGACGCCCGGGGTATGCGCAACGTCCTCACCGCATATCCCCGAGAACGACGCGCGAATCGTCAGTCAGTCGCGAAGGTGGCATGCCAATCCCTGTGGCGTCGCAGGCAGTCCCATTTCCCTTGCTTAATGGGCAACGGATGACCTTATCGCGACTTGCTGCAGGTGGCGACCGGACGAGTGAGCCCACATCGATCAAAGACGTTGTGTCATTGTCAGGCCGGGCGACCGAAGTGTTTGGTTCCCGCGAGAAAGCAATGCGGTGGCTGGAAACCGAGGTGCCCTCCCTGGGTGGTCGGACGCCGCTTTCGCTCATCGCCGACGCCGAGGGTATGGCCGAAGTTGAGGATGTGTTGGGCGCAATCGAACACGGTACCTGGTAGCACTTGACCAGTTGGCGAATCGGTAGCAGTCGGTTTTCTGCCAGCGATTCCGGAGGAAACGCGGGACGCTGGAACCATAAAGGAATCCGCGTGATTTACACCGCATCGAGCGCTGCCCTTGCCGCTTTGGAGATCCTCGCAAATCGAACCAATGAACTGCCGGATGACTACATCGCCGTTTCCGTTGACATTCCAAACGACCTCCGCATAATCACGTTGTCGGAAACCGACCTCCCGAACAACTGGCGGGCAAATCCTCATCCGGTTGAAACCCGGAATCTCGGTGGCGAGTGGTCTCGCGACCTCAAGAGCGCAGTTCTCGGCGTTCCTTCCGCTGTCATACCATGGGAGCGCAATTATATTTTGAATCCGGCGCATTCCTCGTTCGACCGTATTCGTTTTGGAGAGCCCAAAGCATTCCGATGGGATGACCGGTTGCGACGCCGGACGCCATGAAGCCCATGCCCGGCTGATCGTATCCTCGGCGCCTGTAGCGCCCATGTCGGCCGGGCGTCCGCCGTTGTCGACGGCCGCTGCGGCTCGTGCCACGCTTACGCATCCGAGCGTGGCGCCCAATAGAAACCTCTCGAGACCAGCCTTGGTCTGGAGCCTACTCAAGCGCGTGTCCGCAATCGAAGGCGCACCAGGAAGTGTCGTATAACGCCAGGCTCCCGGATGGACTGAGCCATTCTCCACGTACTACTCCGTCCAGGGCGCGGAGTTGCTGTGACCCATTTTCAAAGAAACCGCGAAGCGTCTCTGCCGGCATGTAAGACCTCCGGGAAAACTACTCTTCCGGCGGGATATCGCCCAGATCTTCGGCGCGGTTTTCGAAGCGGGTTTGCGCATGCAGGAAGACGAGGTCGATTTTGCCGACGGGGCCGTTGCGCTGTTTGGCTAAGATCAGTTCGGCGATGCCTTTGAGATCTTCGCGATCGCGCTGGTAGACTTCGGGGCGGAAGATGAAGCCGACCACGTCGGCATCCTGCTCGATGGAGCCGGATTCGCGGAGATCGCTGAGTTGCGGGCGGTGATCGCCCTGGCGAGTCTCCGTCGCGCGGCTTAACTGGGAGAGAACCAGGAAGGGGCAATCCAGTTCTTTCGACATCAGCTTCAGACCGCGCGAGAGCTGACTGACTTCCTGATTGCGGTTTTCGGTGCGGCCGCGAATGCTCATCAGCTGGAGGTAATCGACGACCACCATGCCGATGGAGCCCTGCTGCTGTTTGAGTTTGCGCAGCTTGGCGTGCATGTCCATGAGGTTGGCACCGGCGGTGTCGTCGATAAAGAGCGGCGCCTCCACCATTTGGTTGGCGGCGGCGCGGAGTTTCTGGCGCTCCTGTTCGTTGAGGTAACCGGCGCGGAATCTTTGGCTGTCGACGCGGGCGGCAGCGCACAACATACGAGTGAGCAGAGACTCCTGCGACATTTCGAGCGAGAAGATGGCGACAGGCTGGAAGAGGCGCGAGGCGATGTGCCACGCCATGTTGAGGGCGAGCGCGGTTTTTCCCATGGAAGGGCGCGCGGCGAGGATGATCAGTTCGCCCGCGTGCAGGCCGCTGGTCATTTCATCGAGCTTGGTAAAGCCGGTGGAGATGCCCTTGATGCGCTTGCTGGGGTCGAGGAAGGCGTTGAGGCCGCCTTCGTAGCCCTGGATCACTTCGAGCGGGGTCATGAGACCCTTTTCACCGCGATTTTCGCCGAGGCGCAGCAGAGTTTCTTCGGCGCCGGCGAGGATGGTGTTGGGATCTTCCTCGGCCAGCATGGCGCGGTTCATCAGGTGCTGCGAGGCCATGGCGATGCGGCGCAGGGTGGCTTTGTCGCGGATGATGCGGACGTAGCTATCGAGATTGGCGATGTGGGGCAGGCCGTCGTCGAGAGAGACGAGGTAGCTCAGGCCGTCGATGGATTCGAGTTCGTTGCGGCGCAGGAGTTCGTTGGCGACGGTGACGCGGTCGATTTTTTCTCCGCGGTCGTGGAGTTCCGACATCCGTTTGAAGATGCGGCGGTGCTTTTCGAGGGCGAAATCTTCTTCGAGGAGGATACCGGCGATTTCGATGAAGCGGGAGTCGTCGAGCAGCAGTGAGCCGAGGATAAACCTTTCGGCGTCAATATTGGCGGGAAGACCTTTTTCGGAAACAAGGCTGGCAGACGGGGACATGGGACCGGAATTCAGCATAGCCGGGTTCCCTGTGGAAGAGTCTTGTGAATATCGCGAATTCCCGCGGGGTGCGGTTTCATTGCGTTCCGGCGGGGGCGAAGGGGTGAAATCCTCGTAGCGGGAGCTGTGAAATCCACAAGTACATTTTACCCTGGAAATGTTTTGGATGGCGGATCGGAACAAGGCAGCCGCGGCGACTTGGTAGAATTTGCCTGGAGGGTTGAACTCATGTCCAAGAATATTGCAGCTTGTCTGATGGTGGCGGCATTTGCCGCGGGAATCGTGGTAGCGCAGCAGGATGGGTTATTGCAGCCGCAGATGGAGCCGACCGGGGGCTGGACGTCGTCCGGCACCATGGGTAAGGCTGGCGGCTGGACCGCGACTACGGTTGCGGCGGCGGTGGCGCAGAAGCCACTGACGGGTAAGGACGCTACGGTGACGGGCGAGGTGATCGATATTTCCTGTTATCTGCAGCTGGGCAAACACGGCGCGGCGCATGCGCCCTGCGGGAGCAAGTGCATTGCGGCGGGCGAGCCGATCGGACTGGTGACGAAGACAGGCGAGGTTTACCTGGCGATGGCGGAAGAGCACGATTTGCGTCGCGACGGGAAGACTACGTTCCGGAAAGCGGCGGCGGATAATTTCGCCAAGGTCATGACTGTGACCGGCACTACGACCACGGTTAACGGGATCAAGACGATTTACGTGCAGGGCTATACGCTGTAGCTGGTGCGGTTAACGGACGGCTTGTTCGGCTAAGACCAGAGCACCGCAGACGCCGGAGCGGTCGCCCAGCGCGGGCGGTACTGTTTCCGGCTGCACGATGTATCCATTCAGCAGTTGGGCCAGTTGCGTTCGCACTTTTCCGAACAGGTGCTGCTGACGCATTACGCCTCCGCCCAGGATTACGCGCGCAGGTGAGAGTGTGAAAGCGAAGTTGGCTATCGCCAGCGCAAGATAGTGCGCTTCCAGTTGCCAGGCGGGGTGATCGGACGGGAGTTGATCGGCTCGCTGGCCCCAGCGTGCGTGGATGGCGGGACCGGAGGCGAGGCCTTCGAGGCAATCGCCATGATACGGACACACGCCGGGGAAGGGGTCCGCGGCGATATCGTGCGGGATTCGGATGTGGCCCATCTCAGGGTGCGAGGTTCCGTGGACCACGCGGTTGGCGGTGAACGCTCCGCCGCCGATGCCGGTGCCAACGGTGAGATAGAGGACATCGGCGACACCCTGAGCGGCGCCCCAGCGCGCTTCGCCAAGAATCGCGGCGTTGACGTCGGTATCGAAGCCCGCAGGGATGTCTAACGCGGCGCGAATGGGTCCTGCGAGGTCGCAGTTTCGCCAGCCTGATTTCGGCGTGGAGGTGATGTGTCCCCAGGCTGGCGAGTTTGTGTCGGTGCAGATGGGGCCGAAGGAGCCGATGCCAACCGCTTTCAGTTTGCCGTCACCCGCGGTGCGAAGGAAATCGATTACGGCATCGATTGTGACGCCGGGCTCGGTGGTGGGGATCTGAACGGTGCGGAGATCGTCCGGACAGGTACCGATTCCGCAGACGAATTTCGTTCCTCCTGCTTCAATTGCCCCGTACAACGTTGTCCTTCAGGAAGCGGAGACCGTCGAAGGCGATGGAATCGGGCGTCTTTTCGATGTCGCGCCAGATGGCCGCGGCGGCGCTGATGTCGCCGATGTTGAAGCCGAAGCTTTCGATGGTGAGCCAGCCATCGTAATGGATATCGCGCAGGGCCTGAAAGACGGCTGGCCATTCGACGTGGCCGCTGCCGGGAATGCCGCGATCGTTTTCGCAGGTGTGCATGTGGCGGAGATGTTTTGCGACGGTACGGATGCCGGCCGCGATACTCTTCTCTTCGATATTGGCGTGGAACGTGTCGAACAGGATGCCGATGTTGGGATGATTGACCTGATCGCAGAGCAGAACGGCGTCGGCAGCGGTGTTGAGGAAGTAAGTTTCGAAACGGTTGAGCGGCTCGATGGCGAGAGTGACGCGATTGGCGGCCAGGGTGTCGCCCAGTTGCTGCAGGCCATCGACGGCGTACTTCCATTCATCGGCGGTGCGACGACGGCCGGGGAGGTAGCCGACCGGACTATACATAGGACCGCAGAAGACCCCGGCGCCGGCTTCGGCCGCGGCTCCGATCAGGTCTTTGAGGTGCTGAATCGCGCGGGCACGGGTGGAGGCGTCTTCGGCCATCGGGCTGAGGCCTTGTATGAAGGCGGAAGCGACGGTGCATTCGAGCCCGAGGGCTTCGGTGTCTTTGCGGACAGCGGCGGCATTGAAACCGTCGAGGCGAAAGAGCGGGATTTCGATGCCGTCGAAGCCTTTTTCTTTGATGAGGGGGAGCAGGTTGCGGACCTGGCTATCGTACTCGCCGGACCAGATCATGGTGTTGACGCCGAATTTCATTTCAGCGTGATTATATCGTTATGTATGGTCCGCCGCAGATTTGCAAGCGAAAACTGGTGATGACGTTTTGGTCTGCGCCAATGTATTCGGCCTCGGGTGGAGTGAACGACTCCGGGCCATGATGGATTCCGCCCGCTCT
>Ga0302319_10004313_pt1 | contig 29231 bp, 25 predicted proteins | sample Bog_T0_2_FD_203319 | JGI IMG/M metagenome (GOLD analysis project Ga0302319, IMG submission 203319) | Peat permafrost microbial communities from Stordalen Mire near Abisko, Sweden - Bog_T0_2 | ecosystem: Environmental > Terrestrial > Soil > Wetlands > Peat | place: Sweden: Abisko, Stordalen Mire... | reverse complement strand
AGGACTAATGACGTGTATCGAATGGCGACCAATTGGCTCGCCGCATTGGACATCGATACGGAGAAGTTGGAAAGGGAAAAACCTCCTTGCGTCAATAGAGATCCAGTGTACTATTCCCCTCATGGTCCGGTTCCGAGCCCTTTATTGTCAGTCGACTGGAAAAGCACAAATTCTACTGAATACGATTTAAAGCAGGTTGGAATTGAGATATCTGCTGTTAGTGGCGAGCTGCTACATTTTACAGACGATGGCTACACATTTACCAAAAGAAAGCAACCTTTGGGGGTAGATTTAAAGGCGCTTAAGGCCATCCGTGACGATGAATTTCTAAAATATTCGACTTTGGATCGCAGTAATCTGCTCGTGAGGTTTGCCGGCATTCATTGTACCGATTTACATTGTCCTGGAATGCCGGATGCATTAAATCGAGAAACAAATGCAGTTGCGAAAACACCTCTAAAGGCCAATTCCACCGTAAGCGTCTCACCGGGTACCTATTGACAAGCGCGTAGGGGAGCAGTCAGAGACGTCAGATAAATATGCTCTGACGACTATGCAGTGGCTTTTTGTGGCAAGTGGGTTTTGGCCCAGTTGGCGGGTGTCACTTCGGGAACTTGGTGATTGGTCATTTTGGGCAGGCGGGTCAGGACTTCCCGGAGATAAGCAAAAGGATCAATCCCGCGCCGACGGCAGCTCCATACCCATGTTCCGATCTGCTATTGCATAGGGTCACTTTCGGTGCCGGCAAAGAATATGGCATGAGTTGTTGTATCAACAATCAGGTAAAAGAACGGGTGGTCAATCCTAAGTATTCCCGCTTCGTCGGTAGGGTCGCCGCTACCGAAGGCCGCACTCGCAACAGTTGCAGCAGCGGCTTCCGTGCCTTTTTCACTAACGTCTACATACGCCTTGTGGATCATTGTCGAAATGTGGATGCCGTTGCTACCGGTTATGCCTGAGAAATCAGCGCGTTTGTCAAAGGCGCTCGTCATTCCAATTTGTTCGAAGATTTCAACCAAGTTGGGAATGATATATTCGGTTTTCCATTTCGGTAAACCGAGTTTAATGGCAGATGGGCTTTGTTTATTCAGCTGCTCTATCCAACTGTCAATTTGCGATGAAGAAAGATTTGTTACTACACTCGCTAAGCCTTGTTCTTGGATTGGCAGACAAATGATCATCGCAATGTTGGCTCCAGCGTATGGTATTTCCAAAAGGGTTGCGTCGGCGGTGCGAATAGACTTCGTATCATCGCACTTGTGCATCATCTTGACGTTTTTGGGGCCGTGGGGGGTATAAAAGTCTTCGACTTTAGTGTCATTAGCCTTGAATGCATGCAACCACTGTCCTTTGAAATAAACAATGTTACAAAGCATTAAATATACGTTTTCAAATTGATCCGCATCGATTAATTCACGGATTTTGTGGTGGGTGCGCTGATCGCCCCAGTCATTAATTGTGTCACGAGTTGCGGCTGGATTATTAGCAAAGTCTACGTTAGCAACTTCAGTATTAAAATTAGTTGCAGCTAGCGTCATGAACTGCGGGAGGATGGCAAAGTGATTTTGAATCCATAGAGAATTGGCAGTTTCAATTTTTACGTCTCCTGTATTGGCGATCTGCTTGAGGCGTTTGGTTGCCTTCGTGGCATTTGTTATTGCTGTTGCTTGATCGGGCAAACCCAAGGCCTTAGCCATTTCTGTAGCAGTGGTGCCTCGGGCACCCGCATAGGTCAGTGTGAGGCTGGTGGCAAGGCTGAAAGGGGAAAAGAGCAAATTCGGAGCAGTGTTTAGCTGAAGTATTTTCGCGGCAATTGTTTCAGTATCCATTGGACCCGCGTTGCTGAAGTTATCGGCTGCGGCGCTTCGTAGCGAATTATTACAGAAAAAACCTAATATTAAAACAAAAAGAACTGACATACGAATACGAACCCAGTTCTTGGATGCTGCAAAGATAAATCCAAAAACCAGGATTGAAAGTCTGACTAGAACGTGTTGGCACGTAAGCCATTGTTCGGTGAGAGCGATCCTTTGCATGAGATATGCGGGCCAGACATAGTGTTCCGGCTCGGCATCCTTAAATGGAGGGAACAATGTTTCGACTAGCATTTCTTGCAGCAAATACCCGGCTGGCAATAATAAAAGGCAGCAAACTAGAAAGGGCCGCTTTTTGAGGCACGTTGGGAGGACGTTTAGCCGTGTGCTGAAAGTGCTTTTTCGGATGGTCCGGCTCATAAAGAATATTTGTAGTCGCTAGTTTCATACTAAGCAAGAGTCGATAGGATTATTTGGAGCGGCCGTGGCCCAAATTGCCCTGCCAAGGCAATGCTGGCTCAACTCAGTTTTGCTGGCAAGCGACAATTCCAAAAGGGTCAAGCCCTGAATCGTGAATGATATTCAGGCCGCCAAATTGTTGGTGCTTTTCACTGCGTTCTCGAGGTGTTCTTTTAATTTCACGATTCAGGGATCGACCCCTTTAGAATTGATCCTGGCTGGAAAGAACCACCCATTTCAAGTGCCGCCGGGATGACACGAGCCCCGCACTTGCACGTTTCGGATGAAAAAGCGCATTTCCCCAATCGCCATAAGTTGTACTGACACTTTCAATGCCAAGTGAACCACTCCCATGTAGTGGGTTCAAGGCAAATCTCGGCTATCGGAGCTTGAAGGGCGCAAGTCAAATTTGCTAAGAAGTTAAGCGGCGAAGGCTAGGCCACCAGCGAGGTTGAAGTGATTTTGGCAAAAGCCTTCGGACCAGCGGCTGAGCAAGGCGCAACGAACTGCGAGGAGGTCCGAAGCGCCTTGGCGGCTCCCGAGCATGCCGGAGTGTTTGAGACGCTGGCCAACGACCGTCCTGCAACCCGCCTCAACCACCCCAGGGCCGATGAACAACCCTCATTCAACCGCATCGCCTAAAATCGCCGGGAGTCAAAGCCGGTTGACACCTTCAGTTTGACGAGGAGTTTTGCTGCGTCCCACGCCGCAGTTCCGGCGTGGTTTTGCTTTATTTTGGGCGACAGTGCATATTTTTCCCATGTCCGAGCACAAAGCAACCATCAGTTGGAAATGCGCGGGGCCAGATTTCCTCGACGGCAAGTATTCGCGCGAGCATACCTGGATGTTTGATGGCGGGCTCACGGTGCCCGCTTCACCGTCACCGTCGATTGTTCCCGTGCCCTGGTCAAACCCGGCAAACGTCGACCCGGAGGAGGCTTTCATCGCAGCCATTTCGAGCTGCCACATGCTTACTTTTTTGTTTTTAGCCTGCCAGCAGGGTTTTCGCGTGGATGGTTATCGCGACGAGGCGGTTGGCGTGATGACCAAAAACCACCAGGGAGTGCCTTGGGTGAGTTCGGTCGTGCTCCATCCGCAGATTGCCTATGGTGGCGACAAACTCCCCGGGCCCGCCGATGAGGCTCGCCTGCATCACCTGGCGCATGAGCAATGTTTCATCGCCAACTCGATCAAGACCGAAGTGACCTTGGCCGGAACCAAAGATGATGCCTTTTCCCCGGGAAGAAGGTCAGGATGAGGGCGGGCAATCCCTCGCCTGCGGCGCCATCATTTGGCTTCCCATCTGGTTCATCCCGTCAATCCTGTCAATAACCCCCCGTGTGTCTTTGCTCGACCCGTGCGCAAAACCGCCATGCAACCACTTTAGCTTTCATAATTCATACTTTTTTTCGTGTTTCCCGCTAACGTGCACTTTTTGTAAGGCGTGTTAGAATTCCCTAAAAAGATTCATGGAAACCCTCTTAAGTTTAAATTGGACTGGCATCCGCATGCGCTGCGGTCGGGAGACCGCAGCGGTTCCAAGCTCCGCCTGGCGCAGCCGGGAGGCTGCCGTTGGATGCAACGTCACGTTGCATGGGATCCCAGCACCGCGTGGTAAACCATTGAAATCAACTGATTTCACTTGAATTCAAGCGATTTTAACCATCTTTTTTTATCGCCAAGAGGTTCGATCCCCGTCCGGCCAACCGGGCAACTCGAGCCTTGAATCGATCCCAACCTTCGGCAAACTATTGCGACTGAAGAATATCACGGCATGATCCGCTCTTTTGCGTTTACGACCCAGGGCAAGCTGCACTCGAAAGGCATCGAGCCCTTCCTCATGCCCACCCTGCTGGCGGACACCAATCTGTTCCTGTGGGTGGATCTCGAAAAAGTCACCCCCGCCGAGGCCCGGGACATCCTCGAAAAAATCTTCCATTTCCATCCCTTGTCCATCGAAGATTGCCTCGCCCCCAGCCCGTCCCCCAAGGTGGAGGAATACACGCCGCGCGAAGGCGACCTGTTTGCGCCGTATTTGTTCATGGTCATCCACGCCGTGGATTACAATCGTCAGGACGGCTGTTTCGGCACCAACGAACTGGACTTCTTTCTCGGCAAAAACTTTCTGGTCACTTATCACGACCAGCCCCTCCGCAGTGTTTCCATCGTGGAAGAGCACGCGCTCAACGGCACCCTCGGCATCGCCCGCGCACCGGACCGGGTTGCCCACGCCCTGCTCGGCACCTTGGTGGACAATTACAAGCCGGCCTTGGACGGGCTGTCGCTTTCCATTGCCGAGTTGGAGCAGCTCGCCTTCCAAAACCCCAACAAGGAGACGTTGAACAAGATCCTCCAGGTAAAAAAGGAAGTGATGCATCTTCGCCAGATCATCGGGCCCCAGCGGGAAGTCCTGGCCCGGTTTGCCCAGGGCGAATTCAAACTCGTTCGCCCGCATCTCGTGCCCTATTTCCGGGATGTGTATGATTCCCTCTTTCACATCAGCGAACTCGCGCAAGGTTATACCGATTCGCTGACCGGCATTCTTCAGGTTTACCTGAACATGTCGTCGAACCAAACCGGCGAAGTCGTCAAGCTGCTCACCCTGATCACCGTGATCACCACCCCGCTGATGATGATTGGCACCTGGTACGGGATGAACTTCCACGATATGCCGGAGCTCGAATGGAAACACGGCTATCTCATCGCGGCTGGCTGCATGGTGCTCTCCACCGCCGCCACCTATTTTTATTTCAAAAAGCGCAAATGGTTTTGAATTCGACCGATTACCCGTGACCACACCGGCCGCGTCCGGCAAAATGGACCGCCAGCACTATGCAAAGCCCCGTATATCCCGACATTTCGTTGCAGCCGAAAGAAATTGAACCCGGCCTTTCCGTCTTTTTTTGCCCCAAATCCGGCGGCATGTGGATTCCCCTGGCCAACTTCCTGGCCTGGAAGGAAACGAATCCCGCCGCGCCCGCCGCCACCGATTCCCCGGTTCCCCAGCCCGACGATTCCCGCCGGGGCGCGCTCGTCTGCCCGGAGTCCGGCCGGCTGCTGATCCGTTACAAAGTGGGGCAAGGCTTGAAATTCCAGGTTGATATGAGCCCCATCACCGGCGGCATCTGGCTCGATCAAGGCGAATGGGAAGCCCTGAAATACAAAGGCCTGCACACCGAAATCAATTTCTTCTCCACCTCCGGCTATCAATTCAAAATCCGCGCCGCCGAATATGAAGAGAAACTGGAGCAAACTTTTCGCAACCGCGTGGGTGATGCAGATTATGCCAAGGTGGAAGCCTTCAAAGAATGGCTCGTGAACCAGGCCCAAAAAAGGGAGATCTGCGCCTACCTCCTGCATCACAGCGAGCCAAAGAAAGCGGAAGTCACCGTGGACGAGAAGGCGCCCCGGCGCCACACCGGCAGTTATTGAGACAATCCGGGAGGATCCAGAGAAAGCCGTCTCTCAGAAAGCCTTTAGCCACGGATGGAACACAGATTAAACACGGATGGGAAAGCAAAGCATTTTGCCAGGATTTACCAGCGTGGACGTTTGAGGATTGTCGTGATCCAGGCTTAATCGGTGGCTTAAAATGAGATTGTTCCCCGCGTTCTGCAACTAAGCAATTCGCGCCTCCGCGCCTCCGCGTGAACTTCTTCCCGCAAGTTGAGGTTAGGGGCGGATTCAGGGATAACGTCGTAACAAATTCGGCATTGATCCGATACCGAATTGTTACCACAGAGTTGCTGCAAGCGGCGCGGCAAACCGTCATGTTTGCCGTTGGTGATAGCGAGTGAACAAGCCGGTTTGACAGCGTGGTCAGCGCCGCGCGGGGGCCGCGTCGCGTGGCCCCGGCGCTGGCTCGCCATTTTCCGGCAGCCCCTGCCCCACCTGTCCCGCCAGCCGCTCACCCGGCTCCTCTGCCGCCTGATCGTCGCCACGCTCGGAGAGCGCGTGGAAAAAATCACCGGGCTGGAACATCTGGAGAACATTGAAGGACCCTTTATCCTCTGCCTGAACCACAGCACCCGCAGCGAAGCCTTGATCATTCCGGCGGTGCTATTATTCCATCGCGGCGGCCGGCCGATTCACTTTCTGGCCGATTGGAATTTCATGCTCTATCCCGGCCTTGGCTTCCTGATGCGGCGGGCCCGGGTGATTCCCGTCGGCCGGAAACCCGCCCGGCCCCGATTTCTCAACCGGCTGAAACGGTTTTACGTTCCGGACCGCGACTCCCTGGATCGCGCGGAGGACGTTCTAGCGGCGGGCGGCGCCATTGGCATTTTTCCGGAAGGGACGGTCAACCGCGATCCGCATCACCTTCTGCCGGGATATGTGGGCGCCGCCCTGCTGGCTCAGCGGTCCGGCGCCCCGTTGATTCCCGCCGGCATCCGCCATCCCGGCCATGATGGCAAACGCCCCATCCATGGCCGCGACCGGATGAACGTGATCATCGGCGAGCCTTTGGCTGGCTCCCCGGACCAGTCGCGTGAGGCTCTGTATCAACAGCATGCCCGGCTCATGACGGCGCTCGCTCGTCTTTCGGGTAAATCCTGGCAACCAACTCTCAATCTAAGGAAACTCCATGTCACTTCATGAACCCATCACCGTCTTTCGCATCGCCGACGAAGCGGGACGGCAATCCGCCCTCTCCGTCATGCGGGCCATTTATCGCGACGAGAAGAATTGGGTGCAGGCCGATGAAAAGCTAATCTCCCGCGAAGATCTCGATTCCGAAACCGTGTCGTGGTTTGTCGCCTGCTCCCGCAGCCTGCCCGTCGGCGTCCTCCGCGTCCTCTACAATCCGCCGCTCGATCTTTACAAAACCTATGGCTTCAAAATCGCCGTCCCCGGATTCGACCTCGATGCGTTCATCCGCAATAACCGCATCGCCGAAATCGGCCGTTTTGCCGTGCTGCCGGAACACCGCCACAACGTCCGGATCGTCGCCGGGCTAATGAACTCCGCCGCGAAGGACACGGTGGAACACCATTTCACCCACTACATCACCGATGTATTCGAAGGCGAACAGCATAGCCCGTATGAATTCCATTCGCGCGTCATGGGATTCGAAATCGTGGCCACGCACGAAACCGGCGAACTGAATTGCCCGTGCCGGCGCATCACCATGCTCTTGGACCTGAAAAAGTCCTATCATCGGCTGCGCCAGCATAAGAAATGGGTGTACCGGGCCATCACCTGCGGTTGGGACGACTGGCATCACCAACAATTCGCCGACAACACGGTGGCAGCCTAAGTTGAGAACCTGCCGGCATTCGGGGTATGCTTGTCCTCGTGGCGGCTGGCGTCTCGCCTGCCGGAGAGCGGCGACATCTTGCCGCCCGGCAGAACGGTTGGAGGGAAAAGACGTGTGGAATTCCCTGCGGTTTAGTTATCGCGCGGTTTTTCCGCCGGGCGGGACGCCCGGCTCAACGGCCGGCGAAACGCCCGCCACTACAAATCCATGGTTTTCAGATCAATTCCCAGTGGCGGAACATCGCCGCTTGGCCGTAATATTTGTCGTCCGGTCCCAATAGATTCCAGACCGTCGCCTGCCGAATCCGAAAACGACGGCCGGTCTGGGAAATCCGGATACCGGAATAATCGTCGATAAAACCCTTCGCCGTCACGGCGGCCAGCAATCGCGCCCGTTCCTCACGATTCGGCGCCTCGGCCGTCAAACGCGACGGCGTTGCGGTCAATTCTTCCCACGCCATCTCCCATAAACTGAGGGCGGTCGCATTGCCGTAATTCAATATCGGGTCGTCCTCCCGCCCATGGGACACCACGACAAACGGCGCATGAAAAAGCCGGTCCGCCAATTCCGGCGCTGAAACGGCGCCGGCCACCAGCTTCCGTCCCGTCCAGCGCTCCAAACTCCGATTAAGGATCTGCACGTGTTCCATCATCCGGCTGGTTTGCCAGGGTTCTTTCGTGAATTGAGTCATGTGCCAGATTAAGGTTTGAGTTTTTGCGCGATCCGACCAATAGTCCTCCGCCAGTTCCCGGTCAGCAATGTGAAAAATCTAATCTACCTGATATTTTTCCCGGTTATTCGCGGGTTGGAGCGGCTGTTGCCGGTCGCCGTTCTCCATGGCTTCTTACGCTGCATCACGCGGCCGCGCGCCTTCGTCAATTCCGCGTTCAAAAATCCGGTTCCTGGTCCCGCGCAACCATTTTTTCTAACCATTCACAAAACCAGAGCCATGGAGTGCCGAAAACGGGAGGCCCGGTACCTGCGGCGGTTTCTTAATTTTTTCCCCGACCGGTTGGCCGATCCCAAATGGCGCCAGCTTTGCCACATCGAAGGATTGGAACCCGTTCGAGCCGCGATCTCCGCCGGTCGGCCCGTAATTCTGGCGACGCTGCATTTTGGCGTTTACGCCCAAACGCGAATATGGCTCCGCGCCGAGGGAATACCCGCTGCGACCTTGGCCGGTGGCCCGATTGCCCAACGCCCCACCTTGCTCCAGTTATCCGGCCGGTATTCGCCTTCGCCCGAAATACCCATTATCTTTTCCCAAGACCAATTACGGGAGCTAATTCAACACCTTCGCGCGGGACATCCGCTAATCATCACCTGCGACGGGTCGGCGGATAAAAGGATCGATGTGCCTTTCGCTGAGGGATGGGCCTTGGAATTGGCCACCGGCGCGCTGCGCTTGGCGATCCATCAAAACGCCGAAATCTTTCCCCTGACCGCGGTTGATCTGGGCGGTTGGCGAACCCGGATCCTAATCGGCGCCCCCATGCCGCAAACTCTTAGAGCAGACTTCGCTTTGGCGGCCGGGCACTTGATCAATGCTTGGCTGCCCGTCCTGCGCCAATACCCGGATCAATCCACGTTCGACCTCGCGCGCTATCTCAAACCCATTGGCAAAAACCTGCAACCACCCGTTGCAAATAAGAGCGATTCGGGTACTCTGCCGCCGCCAACATGAAAACGAAAATTCCCGAGGAACTTAAATCGGATCTACCCCTGTCAAAATGGGGCAAATTGCTGGCCGCCACCCCCATCGTCATGACGGTCATCGCCACCATGCTGGCGGGATTGGCTTCAAGCGAAATGACCAAGGCCCAGTACGACCGCTCCATGGCCGCCCAACTTCAGTCCAAGGCCGGTGACCAATGGAATTATTATCAGGCCAAAAAGCTGCGCAGCGCCGTGAGTCATAATTCGCTCGATTTGCTGGGGGCCACCGCCGATGTGCAGCCCGTGGCGGACAGTTCTTTGGGCGAACTGAATCCCGCCCTCAAATCCGTGCTGGCCAACGGTGAGCTGCCGTCCGTGCCGGCCGCCAAACTGGATGACACGGTCGTCACCGCGTTTACCGCCGTGGAGAACTCCCGACCGGAATCGGAGGTCGATGCCTCCCTGATCAAGGTCAGCGACGCCACCTTGGCGGCCAATCTCAATCTCGCCACCCAAAATGCCCTCGACTTCGATGCCGCCGTCAGGCCCCTCAACAAGTCCTTGGATAAGCTCGATGAAACGCTCTTCAAAGGAGACAAAAACGTTTTCCGCAATTTCACCGCCGCCCGCCTGCGGTATACCGCGAATCGTTATGACAACGAGGCCCGCCTGAATCAGAATGTCGCCGGCATTTACGAATTGCAGGTCCGCAAAAACAATATTTCCGCCGAACGGCACCATCAGCGCAGCGGAAAATTCTTCTTCGGCATGCTGGCCGCCCAGATGGGCGTGATTATTTCCACCTTTGCCATGGCGGCCCGGCAAAAGAGCGTTCTGTGGAGCGTTGCCGCCGCCGCCGGCATAGCGGCCGTCAGTTTCGCGAGTTACGTGTATTTCTGTATTTGAGGCGATTCAAACCGGCGCCGCAACCAGTGCCGCGCCGGATTCTCCACGCAAAAGTACAAAAGGATTGCCGCTACCAACACGGCGGTAAAATAGCCCGAGATCACCACCAGGCGGACCAGCAGCGGCGAATGCTCGAAGCGCCCGGCGGGCAGAACCGTCTTCAGCAGGCGCAAAACCACGCCATGAATGAGATAAACGGAATACGATATTTCCCCGAGAAAAATGGCCGGCCGGCTGGACAGCACGTACGACGGTATCCCGCCCCGGTAAGTCACGCCCAAAATCAACAGGCTGAAGGCGGTCAGAATCAAAATCAAAAAAACGTAGGGGGAAAACACCGGACCGATCGCGAGCGCGAATAACAGCATTACTGCACCGATCATATCGAGATGTTCGTTGATCAGTCCTCCGGCTTTGCCCCAGGAATAACGGATTTTCCATAAACCGGCGCCGGTCAAAAACAACAGACTGACCATCGGAATTTTCCATTCCCACCGCAGCCGGATGGCCGGTTCCACCAGCAGCAGAACCGTGACGCATAAAATCGCCGCAACCCTTCCGGTTAATTTTTTCATCACCCCAACCGCCAGGGGAAAGATAAACAGATAGGCAAACCATTCGGTGCTCACCGACCAATCGGGAAAATTCCAGCCAAAAAAGCCGGATTGCCACCATTGATGCATCATCAAAGCTTCCCAAGGCAGCCAATTCATCGGGTAGGAGGCACCGGAGTGCGGCATTCCCCGCCACTCGGCCATTGCCACGAGTGCAATCATGAGCAGGAGGGCGGCCAGGTACGCAGGGTAAATGCGCGCCACACGCAAGCCGAGATAGCGACGGTATTCCGCCCAGGAGAAAACCTGAAACCGATCGTGATACGTGTACAGCAGCACAAATCCGCTGAGCACAAAAAACAGCGCCACCGCGTTGGCCCCCGTTCCCATCAACCAGTTAAGCGCCACACTCGCCGGCGCCAATTGATTGGTCACCTCCTCAAAATGAAGGGAAACCACCCAGAGCGCGGCAAAACCGCGCAAGCCAGTCAACGCAGTGAATTGCTTTTTTTTCGTTCCGTCGGAGGCCATGAAATTTGTGACCGGCCCGTTTTAGCAAACCAAAGCGGCCTTGGCGAACTTCATTTGGGCAACTTTTGGCTTTTGTGAACCCCTCGGGTCGTGTTCAATCTACCGATTGACTTTATGACACATCCGCTCACGACGACAACGTTCGACCTGCCGGGCTATCGCGTAACCGCGTCCTTCGGGGTAGTGCGCGGCATTATTGTCCGCTCGCGCTCGGTCATCGGGAACATCGGAGCGGGTATTCAAAGCCTTTTTGGCGGCAATATCACCCTCTACACCGAATTGTGCGATCGCGCCCGCCAGGATGCGTTCAACCTCATGCTCACCCACGCCGGCCAGCTCGGCGCCAATGCCGTCATCGGCGTCCGCTATGACGCCACAGAAATCAGCCCCGGCATCACCGAAGTTCTGTGTTATGGTACTGCGGTATCCGTGGAACCTGTTAAATAAAGGCATGGCTGGACATCATTACGTTGATTTTTCTGCAATCGCGGAGTCCGACCCGTCATGAGAGCGTTACGCCCTGACAGTTATCTTGCCCGAGCGTTGGGACGACTGGCTGCCGCTATTTTGCGGCATCCCAACCTTTTTATCTGGCCACAAGTCGTTCTTTTCGTCCTATGCCTTTTTTATACGCTGGCGAACCTGCGCGCGGACATGGATCGCGACAATCTCGTCGGCCCCAACCAAAAATATCACCAGAATTTTCTCGCCCTCCAAAAGGAATTTCCCCAGCCCGATGACTTGGTCGTCGTCGTGGAGAGCGATGATATCGAGAAAAACCGGCAGTTCGTCGAACGCATGGCCGCCAAAATGCAGGCGGAAACCAACCTGTTCCAGGACGTTTTTTATCAGCAAAACCTGTCCGTGATGGGCAACAAGGGGATGCTTTACGCTTCCAACAGCGATCTGGTCCAGTTGAAATCCATCTTGCACACTGCCGAGCCTTTCCTGCGGCAATTTACCGTCACCACCAATCTGGTCTCGCTTTTCCAGCAGATCAACACTGCTTTCCGCACGTCACCCCGCGAAGAAACCGACCAGACCCGGTCCCTGGTCAGTTCCCTGCCCGCGCTGACCCGGATTGTTGCCCAGGCGAATGATGCCCTGGAGCACCCCGGAGTGCCGCCCTCGCCCAACATCATGACGCTGCTCAACAATAACGAGACGAATCTGTTGGCGAGTTACATCACCTTCGCGAACGGAAAACTGTTTCTGCTCACCGCGCATGCGCCCAACGATGCCCTGAATGATCAGCCTCCGGTCATTGGCTCGTTGCTCAAAGACGCGATCGGAGAAATGTTTTCCCATCAGGCCGCCACGAACAGCGACGATCTGGGCGAGAAAGCCATCAAGCGCCTCCGGGTGCTCATCAAACAGACCCGGGAGGAAGTACCCGGAGTTAATGTGGGTCTGACCGGGCAACCGGTGTTGGACTATGATGAAATGATGCAGGCGCAAAAGGACACCACGCTGGCCAGCATCGTCTCGCTGGCTCTGTGCGCCCTGATATTTATTTACGGGTACAATGAAACCGGGCGCCCGATCAAGGCCACGCTGTGTCTGGTCGTTGGGCTGGGCTACACCCTCGCCTTTACCACCTTCGCCGTGGGACATCTCAACATCCTGACCATCACATTCGTGCCGATGCTGATCGGGCTGGCGATCGATTTTGGCGTTCACCTCATCACGCGCTATGAAGAAGAATTGCGCCATGGCCAGACATCCGCCATGGCGCTCACCAAAGCCATGATGTTCACCGGTCAAGGGATCTTCGTCGCCGCCCTCACGACGGCCGGCGCCTTCCTGGCCATGGCGCTGACTCATTTCAAGGGCATCCAGGAGATGGGCATCATTTGCGGCGGCGGCTTGCTGGTCTGTTTCATTCCGATGATGACCATGCTCCCCGCCCTGCTGCTGCGCGGACGGCAAAACGCCATGGATAGGGAGTTGCACGAAGACGAAACGCGGGCTCGAATTGAAAATGTCTGGCTTAAACGCCCCGCCATTGTCATGGGCATCACCGCCACGTTGTGCCTCGTTGCCCTTTTGGGCGCCCGAAAATTGTATTTCGATTACAACCTCATCCAGATGCAAAGCCCCACCCTGCCCTCGGTGGTGTTTGAAAAAAAGCTGGTGAACTCAAAATCTCTTTTGTTCGCGGCCATCGTCGCCGACTCCCTGACCAATGCCGTCGCGTTGCAACAGAAAATAGAAGAATTGCCTTCCGTCGCGGAAACCGAGCCGCCCTTTTACAAAGATTTTCTGGATCCCGACCAGGCTCAAAAATTGGCGACCATCAATCAAATCAAGAATCAGACGGTGGACATCGCTTTCCAATCGCCCGACCCGCAGCCGGTCGATGTCTATGCGCTCACCCTGACACTCTACGGCTTGTACGGCTATTTGGGCAACGCCCTTAAAGCAGTGGGGACCAACGATCCCGCATTGTACCAACAGCTCGCGGATTTGCGGGATGGTATCATCGACCTGCGGAAGGCGGCTCTTGCCGGTGGACCGGCTGCCGTGGCTCGTCACGCGGCCAAACTCGCCGAATACCAGCAGGCGCTTTTTAGTGATCTACGAAACACGTTCCAGCTCTTGCAACAGCAAGACACCAGCCGCCTTTTGCAGGTCGACGACCTGCCGCCCGCGCTGCATCACCGCTTCGTCGGGGTGAATGGGAAGTTTCTGATTCAAGTCTACCCCAAGGAAGATGTCTGGCAGCGCGCCCCGCAGGAACGCTTTATCACCGAGCTCCGCAGGATCGATCCCAATGTGACTGGCACACCCGTCCAACTGTTCGAGTATGAAACGCTGCTCCGAAACAGTTATATACAAGCAGCTTGGTATTCGCTGGCCGCTATTGCATTGATGGTTTTCATCCACTTTCGTAGTCTATCCGCCGTCGTTCTGTCACTCATTCCCGTAGCGATCGGAACACTTTGGCTGGCAGGAATCATGGGTTTCGCTGGTATTCCCGTAAATCTGGCGAATATTATGACGCTGCCGCTGGTCATCGGTATCGGAGTGACCAACGGTATTCATATTTTAAATCGCTATGCCGAAGAAGGAACGCCGGATATTTTATCGCGCAGCACGGGGAAAGCCGTGTTGGTCTCAGGCCTCACGGCCATTGCCGGTTTTGGAAGCCTTATATTGGCGAAACATCAGGGGATTTACAGTTTGGGATGTATGATGGCCACGGGAATCGCCACGTGCATGATCGCCGCCCTGACATTTTTGCCGGCGTTGCTGAATTTAATTGGTGAATGGCACCCGATAATTAAAAAACCCAGTGCCAACAAAAATTTGTCAACACCGGGTCAGGAGGAACCGAGGTAAAAACCTCAATTAATGTAAATATATGAAATTTTTCCGTTAAGTCAACATCAATGTTAAAACCAATGTGTTTTAAGCTATTACGCGGCTTATCAACCAAATATTAACGTTAAAGAAAAGTGAAGGTCGATTACCATAAGTTTTTGCCTGTTCTTTGCCTGGTTTTTTGTAGCATGTACCAAGCCGCAACGGCGGAGCCTGTTCACGCGGGTTTTTTTTATGACCGGTTTCCACTGGTGCTCGCCGATGGCGAAAGAACCGAAGCCGCCGGCCCGCTCTATTATAACGAGCAAAAAGACGGTGACGAACAGACTTGGGCGTGGCCGCCCTTTTATTCGCATTATACCAATTCTGCGATCGAATCGTATGAGTCCGATTTCCTTTATCCTCTGCTGACCAGCGAGAATTACGGGAAGGAACATCGCTGGCAGTTTGTTGAACTTTTTAGCTTCGCCCGCAGCGAACAGCCGGACGGTCCCCGGCAAAACCGCTTTACGGTCTTTCCGTTTTATTTCCAGCAGCGATCGGCGGATACCAACCAGGATTATACGGCGTTCATTCCCTTCTACGGACACCTCAAACACCGGCTTTTCCGCGATGAAATTTATTTCGTCATGATGCCGTGCTTTGTCGAAACCCGCAAACGTGACGTCGTTACGGATAATTACTTGCTGCCGATCTTCGATGTTCGCCACGGCGACGGACTGAAAGGTTGGCAGGTTTGGCCCTTCGCGGGCCAAGAGCACAAGGTTATCACCTACAGCACCAATGGCTTCGGCGACGTCCAGCTCATCCCCGGCCACGACAGTGCCTTCGTACTATGGCCTTTCTATCTAAAACAGGATGCCGGGATTGGCACGGATGATCCGGAAACATTCCGCGCCTCCATTCCCTTCTACGCCGTGACCCGCTCGCCCCTGCGCGATTCCACTTCTGTCATCTGGCCGCTCTTTACTTGGGTCGATGAACGCGGGAAGAAATATCATGAATGGGAAGGCCCTTGGCCTTTCGTCATTTTTGCGCGCGGCGAAGGCAAGAACACCTCCCGCGTGTTCCCCCTGTTTAGCCAGTCGGCCACCACGAACATGGAAAGCGACTCTTACCTCTGGCCTCTTTATCAATATCACCGCCTCCATGTGGAAGCCTTGGATCAACGGCGCACGCGCGTTTTATTTTATATCTATGTCAATGTTACCGAAAAGAATGTCCAGACCGGCAAACAGAAGGAACGGCTGGATATGTGGCCATTTTTCACCTGGCGCCAGGAGGCGGACGGCAAAACCCAGCTGCAAGTTCTCGCCCCGATTGAATCCGTTCTGGCCAATAACCGGGGGATCGAACGGAATTGGTCGCCACTCTGGTCGATCTGGCGGCAGGAATGGAATCCCAGGGCAGGGGCGTCCAGCCAGTCTTTCCTGTGGAACTTGTACCGGCGCGAGATTACTCCCGGAACGAGAAAATGCTCGCTCCTGTTCGGTCTTTTCCAGTATCAATCTATCGGTGAGGCACACAAACTCCGCTTGTTTTACCTGCCGGTATCCGGTGTGCGCGGACCAAAAAAATAATTGTGAGCCATTGACGGGATATGTTTAAAAACGTTGGTGAAATCGTACTTTTGTATTGGAACACGCTTTTGGCGCTGCCATTTGCGTGGCGCCATCGGCAAAAAGTGTTCGAGCAGTTTTTTGAAATCGGCAACGCCAGCTTGCTGATGGTTTGCCTGTTGTCCTTTTTCATCGGGGCCGTCATCGCCCTGCAAACCGGGCCCGTCCTGGTGGAGCGCAGTTTGGGCAGCGCCGTTGGCGGTGTCGTCGGTATTGCGATCGCCAAGGAGCTAGCGCCCGTTATGATGGCCATTCTGATCGCTGGACGAATCGGTTCGGCGATGGCGGCGGAAATTGGCTCCATGCGCGTCTACCAGGAAATCGACGCCCTGCGCACCATGAACATCGATCCCATCCAATACCTCGTGCTGCCGCGTTTGCTGGCCATGGCCGCCGCCCTGCCGCTGCTGGTGATTTTCTCCATTCTGGTCGGGTGGTTCGGTGGCGCCGTCGTGGCGGAAGCCAACAGCCACATGGGTATTCCTTACGAGACTTTTTTTTCTGATTTGCGCTCCATTGTCGATACCGGCGACGTCGCCAACGGGGTGTTCAAGAGCTTTTGCTTTGCCAATATCATTGGGGTCATTTCCTGTCATCAGGGCCTGGTCACCCTGGGCGGCCCGCGCGGTATCGGTCGTTCCGTCACCAAGGCGGTGGTAAACTCCATTGTGGTGATTGTCATTTTTGACTACATCCTGACCCGAATTTTGTTGAAATGACTACCACCGACAACCATACAGCCCACGGAGTCAGCCTCCAGGTTAAAGGGCTCCGGAAGAGTTTCGACGGCCAGGAAGTGATCAAAGGGATTGATTTCGAGGTCAAGCCCGGCGAGATCTTCGTCATCATGGGCCCCAGCGGCAGCGGCAAGAGCGTCCTGCTGAAACATCTGATCGGCTTGGAGGCGCCCGATGCCGGCGAAATCCTGGTGAACGGCGAACCGGTTGCCTCCGGGGAGATCGCCGCCAAATTTCGCGTGGCCCTCGTCTTCCAATCCGGCGCCCTGTTGAACTCGTTGACAGTCGGAGAAAATGTCGGACTGTATCTCCGGGAGCACCGCCTGAAACCGCCGGAGGAAATCGACCGGATTGTCGCCGAGAAACTGGAAGCCGTCGGGCTGAAGGATACCATGGATAAAATGCCCAGCGACCTTTCCGGCGGCATGAAAAAGCGGGTCGCCATTGCCCGGGCCCTAGTCATTGAGCCGCAATTGATCTTTTACGATGAGCCGACCAGCGAGCTCGACCCGCTTTCCTCGGTGGTGGTCGGCGATGAGATTTTGCATTTGAACCAGCGCACGGGCGTCACTTCGCTGATTGTTTCTCATGACCGCGACCTGGCGTTTGGCATTGCCAGCCGAATTGCCGTGATCGCCGAAGGCCGGATTTTGACCATCGGCACTCCCGAGCAGGTCAAACAGAACGCGAACCCGCTGGTCCAGAAATTTTTGAACGCCGATTTTAAACGAAAAAACGAGAACGAGTAGTCTATGAAAAATTCCATTGAAACCAAGCTCGGCATTTTTGTGGTGCTGGCCGTCTTCGCCGCGATCTTCATCGTTGAAATTCTGGGTGGCACCGAGATGTTCACCCCCGGCAAACACGTCGTGGCTGAGTTTAACACCGCCCAAGACTTGAAAGTCGGCGATAGCGTCAAGATGGCCGGCGTTGAAATCGGCCGCGTCGAAAAAATCGGCCTCGATGTGACGAACAGCAAGGTGAGCGTGACCCTGAAGCTTCACAAGGACGCCATGGTCAAAACCGACAGCACCGCCATCATAAAATTCACCGGCCTGATGGGGCAGAACTACGTCGGTGTGAGTTTCGGCACTCCGGCCGCCCCTTTGGCCAGCGATGCCACCGTGTTGCAATCCCAAGAGCAGCCTGACCTAAGCGCGATCATGGCCAAACTCGACAATGCCGCCTCCGGAATCGCGACCGTCGCCAACTCGTTCTCCGGCGACCGGATCGATAACATCCTGGGCCCGCTGACGGATTTCATGAAGCAGAACAGTGCGCCACTGACCGCCACGATTTCGAATATTAAGAACGTTTCGAGCCAGATTGCCGCCGGCCAGGGCACCATTGGCAAACTAATTTACGAAGAATCGCTGTATACCACGGCCATGGGCACCGTCAGCAATCTTCAAGATACCATCACTTCGGCCCACGGCATGATCGACTCCACCCACGCCATCGTCGAAGGCATCAGCGCCGGAAAGGGAACCATCGGCAAATTAATGACCGACGATGCCCTGTACACCTCCACCGCCTCCTCGATGACGAATTTGAATCAGATTCTTCTCAAGATCAACCAGGGCAATGGCACGGTGGGCAAGCTGGTCAACGATCAGGAATTCTACAAAAACGCCAAGCTCTCCCTGCAGAAGCTCGACAAAGCCGCCGACGGCCTGGAAGACACCGGCCCACTCAGTGTGATCGGCACCATGATGAGCAATCTATTCTAGTGGACCGGTGGTTAAGCGCGCACCACGAGCCCGATTACCAACTGCAGCCAGAGGCAAAGGGAACCTATTGTTCGGGTTATGCCGGACGCCTGCCGGCCGGGGGAGACGAATCTAAATCTTTTTTCCCGCGAAATGGCAGGCGGCAACATGGCCCGGCGATTTTTCCAGCAGCGCGGGAACTTCCTGCGAACATTTTCCGTCCGCGGCAATCGGACAGCGGGGATGAAAGGGACAGCCTTCGGGCGGATGAATCGGGGAGGGCACATCTCCGGGCAAAACCACGCGTTGCCGTTTTGTTTCCGGATTCACCTCCGGCACGGCGGAGATCAGGGCTTGGGTGTAAGGATGCAGCGGCTCGCGAATCATTTTTTCGGCTTCGGCCGCTTCAACGATTTTCCCCAGGTACATCACCATCACCCGCTGGCTAATGTGTTCCACCACGGCCAAATCATGCGCAATGAACAGGTAGGCAATGCCACGTTGCTGTTGGAGGTCGCTGAGCAAGTTAATGATCTGCGCCTGCACGGACACGTCGAGCGCGCTGACCGGTTCGTCGCAGATGATCAATTTGGGCTCCACCGCCAGCGCCCGGGCGATGCCGATCCGCTGCCGCTGGCCGCCGGAGAATTCGTGCGGGTAGCGCTGCGCATACAGTGCGTCCAGCCCGACCGCGTGGAGCAATTCCTCGATCCGCTTCTTCCGCGCTGACGAACTATCGACGAGGTTATGGATGTCGAGGGCTTCCCCGACAATTTGTTCCACCGTCATCCGCGGATTGAGTGACCCGTAGGGGTCCTGGAAAATCATCTGAAACTTACGGCGACGCGCGCGGAGCGTGGCGCCCCGCATGCCGGTAATGTCCTCGCCGTCCAGAAAAACGCTTCCCGCGGTGGGTTCCACCAGACGCATGATGGCCCGGCCGAGCGTGGTCTTGCCGCAACCGCTTTCGCCCACCAGCCCCAGCGTTTCGCCGGGCGCGATGGAAAAACTCACGTCATCCACGGCTTTCACCGTTTCATGGACGCCGCTGAATATTCCGGTCTTGACCGGGAAATGCACCTTTAGATTTTTTACTTCGAGCAGGCTCACGTTATTTGATTGGATCATTCCAGTAGGGGCAGCGCACCCACCGTTTCGGTTCGACTTCCACCAGTTCTGGCACCGCATCCGAACAGCTGGGGCGCGCCACGGGACAGCGCGGGGCAAACCGGCAGCCGGGGGGGAAATTTCCGATGCGGGGCACGTTGCCCGGTATGGTCACCAGCCGGTCCATGTTGCCCGACAATTTCGGCACGGAATTCATCAGCGCCTTGGTGTAAGGATGCAGGGGACGCCGCAACAGGTCGCCGGCCGCCGCCAATTCCACAATCTGCCCGGCATACATGACCGCCACCCGGTCCGCCATGTCGCCGACAATCCCTAGATTATGCGTGATCAAGAGGATCGCCATTCCCAGCCGGTTTTTCAGGTCGCGCAACAGGTCAAGGATCTGCGCTTGAATGGTGACATCCAGCGCAGTGGTCGGCTCGTCGGCCACTAATAATTTCGGCTCGCTGGCCAGCGCCATTGCGATCATCACCCGCTGCTGCATGCCGCCGGACATTTCAAATGGATAATTGCGAATCCGCGATTCGGGCGCCGGAATCCCCACCAGTTTCAGCAGCCGGATTACTTCCGCGTCATTCGCCTTTTCCGGTTTGTGTAACTTGAGCGATTCCTTGATCTGATTGCCCACGCGAAACACCGGATTGAGGGCCGCGCCGGGCTCCTGAAAAACATAACTGACGACCCCGCCGCGGATTTCCCGCAGTTCGCCGATCGGCATTTTCAGGACGTCGCGACCGTTTAGCCAGATTTCGCCGCCGACATAATTCGCGGGCGGCACCGGCACCAGCCGGGCAATTGACTGCGCGGTGACGCTTTTGCCGCATCCGCTTTCACCCACCAGGCAGACGGTCTCGCCGGCCTCGATGGTGATGGATACGCCATCCACCGCGCGGGCCGCTTCGGCGCCGCGGCCGAAATCCAGTTTCAAATCTTTAATTTCAAGCAGGCTCATGATTTTGTGTCCGCCGCGTCTCTTAATCCATCTCCGAGAAAGTTAAAAGCTAGAACTGTGATAAAAATTGCCACGCCAGGTGCCAGCAACCACGGAAAGCTGCGCATGTACTCGGTATTTTGCGCCGCACTCAGCATCAAACCCCAACTCGCACTCGGCTCCTGAATACCCACCCCCAAATAACTGATCGTCACTTCACCCAGAATATAATAAGGCACGCTTAATGTCGCTGCGATAATCACGTACGAGAAGGTTCCCGGCAGTATATGGCGCAGGATAATCTTCAGATTGGATTGCCCCATGGACTTGGCCGCCAGAACATATTGCCGCTCCCGCAAGGACAGGGTCATTCCGCGGATGATCCGCGCCGTGCCCGCCCAGCGGATGAAGCTGTAAATGATGATGATCATTCCATAGATCTGCACCGAGCTGATATTCGGCCGGAAAACCGCGCGCAACGCGATGATGAGGTACAGCGTGGGAATGGACATGATCAGCTCGCACCAACGCATGATCAGCGTATCCGCCCAACCGCCAAAATATCCGGAGATGCCGCCAATCAACAGCCCCAGTACAAACGAAATGAGAATGCCCACCAGCCCAATGGACAGCGAAACTTGGGAACCGTAGAGCAACCGGGAAAAGACGTCGCGGCCAAATTGATCCGTCCCCAGCAAATAAATGGGATATTTGCTATCCCCGGTTCCGAACAAATGAATGGAAGCGGGGATGAGACAGAACAGGTCATACTTGTCGCCCCGGACAAACCAATGAACCGGCGCAGTATCATTGGGCACCGCTTGATAAACAAAACTGCCCGGCATGGATTCGTATCGCGTCACCACGAGGTGTACGCCGGAAAAATGCGGCCAGACCGGCGGGTGAAAAAAGTTTTGATTATCGACCCGGTCGAAATGGTACGGCGCGATAAAACCAGCCAATAGAGCGCCGGCATACAGGATCACGAGCACCACCCCGCCCACCATGGCAATGCGCCGCCGTTTCAAGCGATGCCAAAACAATTGCCATTGCGGCAGTTGTTCCGGTGAATCAATGGATTCGGGAGTGGCGGAGGCAGTCATGTCATTTGAACCGGATGCGCGGGTCGCTCCAGGCGAGCAGCAAATCGGCGATAAAATTTCCGACCACGAGCAACACCGTGGCCAGCACAATGCAGTCCACCACCAGATACGAATCCTTGGCGAAGAAAGCCTCCAAGGTCAACCGGCCGAGGCCAGGCCAGGCCATGATATTTTCCACAATGAAAGCGCCGCTGAGGAGCGCAGAAAGCGAATAGCCAAAAATGGTCAACAAGGGATTGATGGCATTGCGTAGGGCATGTTTATAGATCACCCAGCCTTCCGAGAGTCCACGGGAACGGGCAGCGGAGACATAATCCGCCCGGAGCGTATCCAGGAGGTTCGAACGCATCTGCCGCATGATACCGGCCAAATCGGAAGCCGCCAAAACCAGAGCCGGTAAAATCAAATGATGAATCCGATCCCACAATTGCTGCAGGGGCGACATGAGATCGTGAATCGGGCTTTGGGCTCCGCCGACGGGGAACCAGCCGGTGGAAGCGGCGAACAACAGCGCCAGCAACGCCAGCAAAATATCCGGCACCGAAAGTCCCACGGCAGCGATGAGCGAACAGAAACGATCGACCCACGTATCCTTTTTAATGGCCGCCCAAATTCCCAGCGGGACGGCGATGCACCAAGCCAGGACCAGCGCAACGAAGGATAGCAAGAAGGTGTTCCATAACCGGCCGAAGATCAGCGACGCGGCGGGAATTTTGTAGGCCATCGAATAGCCGAAATCCCCGCACACCACGTTTTTCAGCCAGTAATAATATTGAATATACCAGGCTTCACCGAGATGGAACTTGGCCTTGAGCGCCGCAATGGTTTCGGGCGAAATCTGCGGATTTTGCGACAGGGTGGTAAAATAATCTCCCGGGGCGAGCGACATCAGGAGAAAAGTGAGCAATGACACCCCCAACAACAGCGGGATCATGTGCAACAACCTTTTCAGAACAAATGTCAGCATCTCAACGCGCGCCAAACCCTGTCAAAAAAACCGGTCCGGCGCTAGCCTATTTAAGTGTAATTAACGTGTAATTGCTTTCCGGGGAAAATCTCCTCCAAACTCAGGGTTGTTGAAATCAAAGCCGTTTGTTAAGCTCTAGTCGTGCTTCGTAGGCCAGTAAACCATCGCGGCACTGATTAAAAGCCAAGGCGCAAGCGACGAATGTTTCTCGAGAAAACTAAGAATTCATGAAAAAAATCCTTCCCGCCATTATTGGCATTCTAAGCCTGTTTTTTCTTTCCGGATGCGGAAGTGGCAATTCGAACGTCGCCCCGGAAAAAGCCGGAGCTCTTCCCGAACCGCCCCTCGTCGCCAATTGCGAGCCTGGAATTCCCGGCGGGCGCCTGGTAATCGCCTGCTATGGCGATCCCAAGACGTTTAATCCCATCACCGCCAACGAGCAATCATCGGAGGAGATTTACCGTCATCTTTTCGCCAATTTGCTCGGCTTCGATTACTCCACCCAGCAGGTTTCTCCCGGTCTCGCGGCTACCTGGACCAATTCCCCAGATGGTCTGACTTGGACGTTTAATCTGCGCAAAGGCCTCCGCTGGAGCGACGGCCAACCGCTCACTGCCGACGACGTGGTCTTCACGTGGAAAGCGATCTACGATCCCGAGGTTATCAATCCCACCCGCGACCTGTTCACGATCAACGGGAAGAAATTTACTGTCACCAAAGTGGATGACCTCACGATTCAGGTTGTCACCCCTGAAGTGTATGCTCCTTTCCTGATGAACTTCGGTTCGGTACCCATTCTTCCCCAGCACGTCTTGGGCAAGACTTTGGCGGATAAAACTTTCAGCTCGGCTTATGGCATTAATTGGAAACCGTCGGACATCGTGGGCAGCGGTCCCTTTCGGCTGAAGGACTACAAGCCGGCGGAGTCTCTGATTCTGGAACGGAATCCGTATTTCTTTGAAGTGGATAAGAAAGGCCAGCGCATGCCGTATTTTGACAATATCGTCTATACCGTGGTGCCCGATATGAACGCGCTATCTTTGCGGTTCTTGAGCGGGGAAGGCGACATGGATGATTTTATCCAGCCCTACGAGTACGACCACTTTAAACAGGAATCCGCCAAGGGGGTGTTTAATCTTTTGGAACCGGGAATCGGTTTGGAAACCGGCTTTTTCTGGTTCAATGAAAATACCAATTCCGATGCGAAGACTGGCAAACCTTTTGTCGATCCAGTTAAACTAAAATGGTTTCGCAACACCAAATTCCGCCAGGCGGTCTCTTACGCCATTGATCGCGATGCCATCATCCGCTCCGTCTATGCTGGCCGCGGTGTTCCCAACTACGGCTTCATCACGCCGGGCAACAAAAAATGGTATAATTCCAACATTCCCAAATATCCTTATGACGTAGAAAAAGCCCGTGCGTTGTTAAAAGAGATCGGGATCGAAGACCGGGCTGGCGACGGAACCTTGACCGATGCCGACGGCAACAAAGTTGAGATCGTTCTTAATACCAACGTCGGCAACGGTGCCCGCGAAAAAACGGCGGTGTTGATCGCGGCGGATCTTCAAAAACTCGGCATTCATATCATTCCCCAGCCGATCGAGTTTAATACGCTCGTGCAAAAGCTGGATAGCACCTTCGATTATGAATGCTGTTTGTTGAGCATTGGCGGCGGCACCACCGATGCGTCCGCGAGCTTGAACGTGCTGAAATCCTCCGGTTTCACCCACCAATGGTTCCCGCGCGAAACTGCCCCCTCCACTGACTGGGAGGCCCGCATTGATTATTTGATGGACGCGCAGATGAAAACGCTGGACGACAGTGAGCGGAAAAAGGATTTCGACGAGGTGCAGGCGATTCTGTCCGAACAGGTGCCCATGATCTTCACCGTCACGCCTTATTTTTATGCGGCGGCCAAATCCAATATCGGCAATATTCGTGCGACCTCGCTCAGCAGCTACCGCGCTTCCTGGAACATCGAAGAGCTTTATTTCAAGAAGCCTGCGACGAACTAATGCTAAATCATCGGCGGAAAACCGAAACAGAATACGATCAGCGCGAGACTGCTTTCCGTTACGAAGCTTAAGAAAACCCGTACGGCGGGGATTTGCAACAGCACGATTAAAATGAAAAAACCAAACCGGGCCCAATGGGCGTAGGTTTCGAAGCTCATGCCGGTCAGCACCCGCAGGATTTGCGAACCATCCAAGGGGGGAATTGGCAGCAGCAGGTTGAAAAAACAGAGCAGCAGGCTTAAATCAGCCATTTGGAACAGCATCGGCGTAAGATCCACAAAATGAAACAGAATCAACACCCGGGCCAACCCGACGAGCAGGATGGCCAAAACGAGGTTCATGCCCGGACCGGCTAGCGTCACCAGAATGTCGTCCCGGCGAGGATGGTTCAGATTATAGGGGTTTACCGGCACCGGTTTGGCCCAACCGATGATGAACCGGCTGACGCCGAATGGCAGGAAAATCGCCGCCAACGGCAAAATAACGGTTCCAATTGGATCAATATGAACCAAGGGATTTAACGAGACCCGCCCTTGGTTATACGCCGTATTATCGCCACATTTCATGGCCGTCCAGGCATGACCTAATTCGTGAAAGGTCAGCAGAACGACCAGCATCATGTACTGGAGCAATCCGTCCGCAAGCTGATGTGGATCCATCGCGGGAATTTAGTCAAAACAATGGCGTGAGTCGAGGCTGGACGCGGGGATAATTTATTTTAAAATAAGCGAACATTTAATCAAAACCATGGCATTACTAGACGGAAAAATCGGAATTGTGTTCGGCGTCGCCAACAAACGCTCGATCGCCTGGGCCATCGCCCAGGCTTGGGCTCGGGAAGGCGCTACGCTCGCCTTTACGTATCAAGGTGAACGCTTGAAGGATAACGTGGAAGAGCTCGTCGGCACCTTTGGCAAGGATACGCTCATTCTCCCCTGCGACGTCACCAAGGACGAGGATATCGCCGCGGTATTCAAAGCGGTTGGGGAAAAACATGGCAAACTGCATCTCCTGCTGCATTCCGTCGCTTTTGCCCCCAAGGAAGCTCTGGAAGGGCAATTCGTTAACACCAGCCGCGAGGCTTTTCGCGTCGCTCATGATGTGAGCGCCTATTCGCTGGTGGCCTTGGCCCGCTCCGCCGCGCCGTTGATGACCGAAGGTGGCAGCATCGTCGCGATGAGCTATTACGGTTCGGTCAAGGTGGTTCCCCATTACAATGTCATGGGTGTCGCCAAGGCGGCCCTGGAAGCCAGCACCCGCTACCTCGCCTACGATCTTGGTCCGCAGAAGATCCGGGTCAACTGCATCAGTGCCGGCCCGGTTAATACCGTGGCTGCCCGCGGCATCAGCGGTTTCATGGAAATGCTCAAGCATTATGAGGCCCATGCTCCGCTGAAGCGGAATGTGACACCCGATGAATTGGGCAGCACGGGCGCCTTTCTGGCCAGCGACGGCGCAGCGGCCATCACCGGCCAGGTGCTCTATGTCGACGCCGGTTACGAGATCATGGGCATGTGACCCAAAACTCGCAAAAGACCGCCCATTTGAAATTCGGGCATCCGCCTGAAACCATCGAATTCTGGCGGCGCCTCGTTACGGAGGCGCTTTCCCATGTGTCCACACCCCTATACGTCTTTTCCAGTGAGCCGTTAGCGGAAAGCATTGCAGAAATCGATCAGGAATTGATCCAGGCGGGTTTCAAAGCGTCCGACACAGGCCAACCCGGAGCCGTCGGCTTTCGCCATTGGCTTTCCTGCAAAACCCAGCCGGTTGCTCCGTTGCTGCAATGGTGGCGCGATCAAGGACGATCCATTGAAGTTGTCAGCGAATTCGAATTGCGGGCCGCATTGGCGGTGGGTTTTGCGCCGGAAGAAATTTTGGTCAATGGCCCGGCCAAACATCATTGGTTAAAGGAATTCGATCTACCGGGCCTCTCCGTCCATTTCGATTCTCCCGGCGAATTAGCCACCTTGTTGCCGGTTGCCAAAAGGTCGGCCTGGCGCATCGGCATCCGGATTTTGACCGGCGAAGAAATCGATCCGGAAAACCCGCAATTTCCCACGCAGTTTGGCTTTGAGCCAGCCGCGGCGGTTGGCGCTCTCCGGAAGCTCGTGCGAGCCAAGGCACGCATTGAAACAGTACATTTTCATCTCCGGTCAAATGTTTCTTCGGTGCAGGTTTATGAACGGGCCATTGCGGAAGTGGCGGAGATTTGCCGGACGGCGGATTTTAAGCCTCGGCATCTGGACATCGGCGGGGGCGTTCCCGTGCGCCATGTTTTAAGCCGGGGCAGCAAAGTGTTCGACGGCGAGTTCGGTTTGCGCTCCTTTGCTAAAATGCTCCGCCAGGCAGTGAAGGCTTTTCCCGGTTTGCGAGAGCTCTGGTTGGAAAACGGGCGCTTCATCAGCGCCGGCAGCGGTGTTCTCGCGGTCAAGATTTTGGATGTCAAGGAACGGCGCGGCATCCGGCAATTGATCTGCGATGGGGGCCGGACCATGAATGCGATCACATCGTTATGGGAACAACATGCCTTGTTGCTTCCGCCTGAGCGAACCGGCGCTATGGTGCTCACCGCAGTTCATGGACCAACTTGCATGGCCTTCGATCAATTGGCCCGCATTCCCCTGCCCCGCTCCCTCAAGCCCGGCGATCATTTAATCTGGCTGGATGCAGGGGCCTATCACATCCCCTGGGAAGTCCGTTTTTCTCACGGTCACGCGGCCGTCTGCTGGCATGATGAACAAGGGCTGCGGCCCGTCCGCACGCCCCAGAGTTTCAAAAGCTGGTGGTCGCAGTGGCAGTGAGCGGGATTTTTGCTTAAACTTTCGCTATGGTGTAAGGTCGATTAGAAAATCGGGAAATGGTTCTCTGGCGCTTACACTGACAATAAATGAGAAATAACCGGACAACAAAGTGGTATTTGCTCGCTCGGGCCGCAGGCTGCTGCGCCGCATTGATTTTGTTAAGCACAGGCTGCCAGACGACTCATCGCCCCGACTTCTCAGAATCCCCAGACCCCGTGATCACGCCGCAAGAAGAAGCCGCCACTGACGCGATCTACGTGCTTTGGTGGACCGCATATCTCGGGGGACCATTTTTAGCTCACTGATTTAACTCATCTCACTGGCAATAATCCCTTCGTCTCCTTCGGCGGAGACCCATTCGTTTAGGATCTTTAGGTTGCTGAGTTCGAAGACGCGGCGCAGCAAGGCGGGCGTGTAACGGTTGGAGAAAAAGAGACGCAAGGATTCGCCGGGGGAGAATGTTATTGCCGAACCGGCCAATTCGATGGTTCGCGTCTTTTCCAAACGAAATTGCGCCACGATTTGCAGCAGGCCCGGCAGACCGGTTGCGGGCTCCACGCTGAAAGTTATTTTTCCGTCGCCGGGTTCAAAGCCATGGTCCGCGAGCAACAAGGACAACCAGCCGCGGGTCTCGGCGTTGTCGTATTGGCCGAGGATATCATGCGTACCTTGCTCGTAATTCAGTTCCGGCACCAAATTAGCGCCGACCAGCAGCACACCATTCTCGCAGGACAACGAGGCCAGCCGTGCCCCGATCGCCAGCGGTTCGACGTTCGGCATCAAACCGAAACAGGTCACAATGTGTTGATTTTCCGTCGCCCATTCGGATCGGAGAGGTTGGCCGCCGACCGGGTGAGGGTGTGTGCTTCGCCCATCAGGCCGGGAAAGGTGAACTTTACCGGATGCGTTTAACTTCAGGATGGCATTGAGATCACCGGATTCGATCAGGTCGAAGGCCACGGCTTGAAGATCGGCCCCGGGAATTTCCGCGGCCAGGGTTCGATAGCCTTCGATCACCAGCGGCACACTGATATCCGTTACGGTGGCGGCCATTTCTTTGCCAGCCTGGCGCAATCGTTTTACCAGACGCAATTCTTTGCCCGCGCCGCCACAGGCCAGGCTGACGAGTTGGACCTTCGGGCCGGTCACATTGTCCGCCGCCCAAGCAAACGCCAGATCATAGACATCACCGCCAGCGCGGCTCGTCACGTAAGGGGAATACTTTCGATGCAGGGCGAGCCACGTTTGCGCCTGGCGCGGGCTGGTGTAATGGAACTTCGGATCGATAGAGCGGCGTTCAAAAGATCGCCGCAAAGAGGCCATGAATCCCTCGGCCTGCGCGCTTCGATGGACGGCAACATTGATAAAATCAGACATAAATTCATTTCGTATGCGTTGCGGTCGGCAGACCGCATTGGTTCCAAGCGCCGCTTGGCGCATGTGCCGCGGCGGGGAGGCCGCAATGGGGTCCAGCGTCACGCTGGTCAGGCTGGGCGGATCATTTCAAAACGGTCGCGGGTCCGGCAGTACCAATGCGGGGAGGCCATGCGTCCGACCGCAAAGAATTTTTCCGTATGAATGCGGCGTTTTTCCGCGTCATACAATTCGTCCCGCACATGCAACCGCTTGATCAATCCGATTATGAGCCGATTCCCGCCGATCTGAATTGTGCCCCATTCGACGCACTCCAAGCTCGCCGGCGACTCGAGGATTC